>ENA-ORSX01000464-ORSX01000464.1-human-gut-metagenome-genome-assembly--contig:-NODE-464-length-43448-cov-5.412348_pt1 | contig 43448 bp, 55 predicted proteins | sample MGYA00241904_ERZ509172 | MGnify/ENA primary metagenome ERZ509172 (study PRJEB26280, sample SAMEA2338795) | human gut metagenome | biome: human gut; feature: human-associated habitat; material: faeces... | reverse complement strand
TCTCCTGAAGGTGTTCGTTCTGCTCCTTACTGGCCCGCTCGGCCTTGCGGAGAGCCTTTTCATGCTCCGTTTCGGCCTTGGTCATGAGCTGCGTGTAGCGTGCCGGATCGGACTTTTTGAGCAGTTCGATATTACTAAGAAAATCCTGATATTCTTTGTCTACCTTGGCGACGGCTGCGGCTGCGGGATCGGCATAGGACAAGATATCTTTCAGGATGTTGTCGTGAAGTTCTTTTTCGAGAGCCGCCCGGAGTTCGATAACTTTGGGATTCGATGCACCAAGAAGTTTTTCCAACTTCTCGACTTTTTCGTTGACTTGCCATTGCTTGAACTGAGCATCCGTCATCTGGAGGCGGTTCAGCTCGGATTCAACGGAATGCAGGGCTGATTCGATCTGCTTCGCTTTCTTTTTGCCGTCGTCTGCAGCAGTTTTGCCGAGCGTAGATGTAGCCCTGATGCCATCTTGCATTTCTTTGAAAAAGCCAAGTGTAGCTTGTCTCCATGCGTCAATAGCAAAGGGGGTTCCTTCGCCGGGATCTCCGCTCAGGAAATTTTGCGCACCACCTGTAAAATTCAGATTGAAAGAAACTTCAGCAGTTGTCCCGTCCAAGTCGTTAACTGCCTTCTTCGCTGTGAAGAGGCTTTGTCCAAACAGCCTTGAAGTAGTGAGAAGCCCGACGAAAGAGGCTGTAGAATCAGAAAATGGCGCTGTCGGAAATAATTCTTCTAAATCAAAAGAGGTAGCCTCCTGATTAATAGAACGCAGCGTGTCGGTTACTTCATTGAGCTTGCTTTTTATCGCGTCTATTCGTTGTGCGATGTTGTCGGCCTGTTCTTGTGCCGCTTCTCGTCCATAAATATCAAAGTCGTAATTTTTAGCATTTTGTGAATAGATCTCATAAAGGCGTTGTTGCTCCAGAAGTTCTTTTTCTATGGATGCTGTTTGTTCTCTATATTGGTTTCGTATAAATATTAATGCTTCAGCATTTTTGTCTTTTGAATAGCCGGATATTGCATCTATAGATTGTTTTTGCTTTTTCTCATAATTTTTTATCCACTCATCAAGCTCGTCACCAGTCATGGAGGCCCATTCCGAATTACTCAGTTCGCCACTTTGAACCAACGCTATGGCCTTCATTGTGTTTTGGATAAAACGGTTTGCTACAGCTACGCCAGCAAGGGTGAGTACGCCCTTTTTCCCATATAAAGCAATGCCAAACAGACCGATTTCACGAATTGTATCCGGGAGATTATTCCATCCATCAATTGCTGCTGTAGCAATGGAACCAATTTCTAGAGCGGCTTCTCCTGCTCCCGTTCCGATGCTTACGACAGCATCCCAAACGTTGGAAAATGTTGTTTCAAGGTTCGCAAGTGTATCTGCATCATTCAGATCACGGAGAGCGTCAGAAAACGCATATGTTGCAGTGAGGATTTTGTCCCCTATGAAATTATTCAAACGCTCATATGCTTCTCTAATATTATTAATATTCTGACTTATTTCAGGTTTTCCTGTCTCTTTATTGAACGTGATGAGAAGTTGCTGAAGCTGAGAAATGGATGCCTTCATCGAGTTGAATAAGCCGTCCGTAGAGCCGCGAGAGATGAATTCTACATATTCTTTTGTATTACTTACTAATCCTTCCCATGTGTTCGCGATTGCATCACCGGAGTATTTGAAACTCTCCAGCCGTTTGTTGATTTCCTCAACAAGAATCCCTTGGGCCTTCCATTCTTTCACCAATTCTTTACTGATATTTAAGTATGGGGCGAGGAGATCTTGAGCCTTATTGATGTTCCCCGAGAGCAGAGCTTCCACTTCTGTCCGCATCTGCTGAATCGGGATCTGGAAAGCGCCCATAGCCTGCGCTGCTCTGGTAGCAAGCTCAGGAATTTCTTCGAGGGCGTATCCGGCTTTCAGAGCAGGGGCGATGATCGCCTGAAAACCCGTCACCAGTTCTTGTGTCGTAGCTGTGGTTTCGAGGCCAAGCTGTTGAATGCGCTTCATCAGTTCTTCGGCTACGTGTTGGGATGCTATGAACTTCTCAGCTCCCTCAAGCACCCTGCCTTGTGCGTCGGCAAGTTGGTTCGTGGAGGATACGATGGACGCGATGGAGAGTTTTTGCGACTCCCAAGCAGAATTGGCCTGAATGCCTATACTGGTCGCGGCAACAGCTCCACTTAAAAGCTTGTATGCCGAATAGGTAGCGAGAGCAGTCTGGGCGAGCGACATGAGCTTTCGATTAAGCTCATTGGAAACGGTGGCGGCCTTGTTGAGGGCGATGGCGGCGGAATTGGTTTCCGTCCCCATACTTTTGACCTGTTTTCCGGCTTTCTCAGAATTGGAACCGACGGCGCGGGCTTGGATCGCCGCCTTTTCGGATGATGAGGCAAAGCGTCCGTTAGAGGCATGAAGCCGACCAAGGCTGTCGTTGAACATGCCCGCTGCTTTGGCGGCCTCGGACAAGCCATCATAATTCCGTTTGGCCGTGCCGGTGGCCTTGCCGATGCTGGAAGACGCCTGCTCCGCAGCCTTTGCCACGTCCTTCATGGCTGCCGCAGCCTCAGCCGCTCCCCGCTTCACATCGGACGCATCCATCTTTATCGCAAATACAGCCATACCCCATCACCTCACAAAGTTACCCCAACCCTACCACGTTCCCTCCGATGTCTTGCAAGAGGTTGTTGGAAGGTTTTTCGAGTATACGGTTGGAAGAGGGGAGAGGGGCAAGGGATTGTCTGAGTGTTTTTAGAGCAGGGGAGATGACTGACGGAAGGACATATGGTGGGATGAAGAACGCGAAGCCCCCAACCTTAGGGAAGGGGGCTTTATCAATGGGTCAATTCAATTCTTTTTTACAAAATCGGCATAATTTTGCATCAGGATAAATCCACTCTCTACAATACGGACATTGAACCTTGCCGTCGCGTTCGACTATTTTCTGAGTAGGATTGAGTACAAGGATTACAATTATGAGTGGGGGAATAAAAAGGCTGGCGAGCGCCCATCCCCATGCAGAGCGGCCTTTTTTCTTTGCAAAACTGTATGATAAAATTGAACAAATAATAGGAATGACAATAAACAAAAGTTCTTTTTCCCCAATACCGTACATAGTTCCCTCACTCAGCAAATTTTTGAGCTGCATTTACAAATCGCTGAGCATAATTGTATAGATCCTCAACTTCTTTTACATAGGCTTTTTCCTCAGCTTGTTCATCATAAATAATAACATATGGATTTTTTACATCATAAAAAAGCCTACAAAGGGGTTTTCTGTTATTATTATCTATAATAATGGAACAGTATGTTTTGGCATCTCGTAAATATACTCGTCTAGGTTCAATAACACCTCTTACAATAGCTTGAATGACATACAGTGATGCAAACTCTTCATCTGTTGTAATAATTCCATTATTATCATCTTCTTGTTCTTGAATTTGTTGTGAAGAAGTTTCTATTTCTATTTTTTCTTCTACAGTTTTTGCAGACTCAAGTCTTTTATTAATTTGATCGTTGATATATTCTGATACAGCGCGTTTTATAATTGGCTTAAATTGCTCTCGAATGGTTGAAGTAATTTTTCCACCATCATAACATTGAGAGGCATAAAGTCTTATAAATTCATCGGATGGATTTGACATGTCATCAGAAAAGAGAAGGTATACAGCCCGAGCCATTTTTAGATTTCCAGCAGCGCTGACAATACCATCTTCATCAAAGGATTCTTTTGCGAGTTTTTGAATTTCTGGGAGGTATCTTTCGTTGAAATCAAGAAGGTTGATTTCCATAAAAGGTTTTGTGTCCATGATATTTAGTTGATCAATATCGCTGAAGAAAAGATAGCGGCACCCATCCGTTAAAATACCAATACGGGCAGGTTGTGTGGAAAAATATCGAAAGAGTTGAGAACACTTTCCTGTGTCAAGTGGGGCGCCAAGAGGTTTACATTCGATGAGGATTACGGGATTCCCTTCTTTGAGAAGTGCAAAATCTATTTTTTCTCCGCGTTTTGTCCCAAAATCGGCAGTGTACTCTGCCGCAACCTCAGAGGGATTGAATACATCATAGCCTAGAGCATTTATGAAAGGCATGATCAGAGAATTTTTGGTCATAGCTTCATTGAGCGACTGTCCCTGTACTTGCCGTACTCTTTCTGCCAGTGCCGCTATTTTTGCTGCATCCATAGTCTAATTCCTCCTTTCCCTCTCACGCCATATAAACGAGTCTATGTCAAGGGCAGACGAGAAAAAGCCCCAACCGTGAGGAAGGGGCTTTCGGGGGGGCAACCTCCTGGCCTTTTCTAAACGACCTACGAATGGAAGAGGGATGCCGGGAAGTTTTCTAAACCGCCTACACGGCGGATAACGGCTGCGGGGATTCGCGCTGGCCCGGATGTGACTTCTAAGCCGCCTACTCGGCTGATAACAACTTCAAGCGCGAGGTTCCGCTCACGCGGCTCTTCTAAACCGCCTACTCGGCGGATAACGGAAGCCGCACTTTCGTGCGCTCCCTCCTGATCTTCTAAACCGCCTACTCGGCGGATAACAGCCAACCGGGAAGGCCGCGTTTCCTCGACATCTTCTAAACCGCCTACTCGGCGGATAACATACATGAAGAGAACGATGCCTTTTGCTACATCTTCTAAACCGCCTACTCGGCGGATAACGTACTCTTAACTTATTGATTTCCTGTTCAAGACTTCTAAACCGCCTACTCGGCGGATAACAGTCCTGACGGTGGTTTTCTGGTATCGGAAAACTTCTAAACCGCCTACTCGGCGGATAACTAGAGTTTTTGAAAACAAAATCCTTATTTTTCAGGAGATTGAATTCCAAATCCTTTTGAAAGTTTCGTTTTGGCGAGCTAGATGTAACACGTTTATATCATGTGTTTTTTACACACAGGTTTTTCATGAAGTCAAAAAGGAAGTCCAAAACATCTTCCTCTTGGCAGTGCTCGATAAGGCGTTGCCGGAAATCTTTTTGTGTCTCTCCTTCTTTGGCACACTCGAAGGCCAGCGGCATGACATAACCATCCTTGACCACATCCGCGAGGTCAAATACCAGCGCGCCTCTTCGCGTCTTCCCGTGCAGGATGGGCATGGCGAAACTGATCCCAAGACCACAAAGCGCCACAGCGGCATACCCATACGCGATATAGTTGCCATGATCCAGAAAGCCGTTGCAGACATCCGCTTTTGAGGTTGAACGTCGCGCGCCTTCTTCGCGAACGAATGAAAATCCATGTCCTCGAGCCAGATCCGCATACAAACGTTTGGCCCAGCGTGCCTCCGCCAGCAAAAGCTCCTGAACATCTTTGGCCTGTTCCAGATCCGAATGGAAACGCTCCAGCACGGCATCGGACAGTACTATTCCCAGTTTTTGCAAGTAGCTGTTTTCCCGCCAGCACTCCGCCGTCATCTGCGCGCGTCGCCTGAGGAAGCTACGGGCTTTCTCCAGTCGGCGTGCGGGGTCAAACCACATTTCCGCCCATGCCTGCATATATTCCGTCGGGCGGTACTCGCTTTGCGGCGTCATGAAAGCGATGTCGCATACACTGAACAGCGGCGATCCTCCCGTTCCGCAAAAGCCCACCATTACGTTGGATGCCGCCATACGCCGCATAGCGGCATCCGTGATGGAAGTGCCTTTGCCCAGCAACAGGAATGCCGTGTTCCGTTCGGGAATGTTGAACATCTGCTCGAACTCACCCCCGTCCTGCGTCAGATAGACGATACGGTCATCCTGTTGCACTACCCGGGCATGTTCTAGATAAAAGACATTGGCCCGTTTGGAGAGTTGAAGCGGCCGTGGTTCGCTGTGCCTTTTTATGCCCACGGCAACTCCGGCAGGCTAAAGGGGCTGCTGGTTACACAAAACCCATAACCGTTGGGTGTGCATTCCTCCCGTTGCGGTTCTCCTTGTTCACGGTTCACCACCAGTGAGAACCGCTGTCCCGTTCCTGCGCTGCGTAGTATGAAATACGTCATTTGGGCCTTGCGGGCGGTTTCCATGCGTCGTCTTCTCAACAGTCCATGTTCCTCGCCCTCATGACGATCCGATGATAGAGAGGGCACTCTGTATCTGATGAAACGTACCCACTCCCCGCAAAAGTCGGCAGGGACAGCCCGTGGATAGGACAACCGGACGTAATCGCGGAACCACGGCTGTGAAATTACGTTTTCCGCCAGCCAGTCCATGTCTTCACGGGAGGAAGCGAAAACGCGCAACGCCCCCGTCAAGGGGAGAGGCAATACGGCCAGTTGTTCCCTCCCGGGGAAAGCGACGGCAAATGCCCCGGGGCGCTGGGAGAATACGCCGTGCAGCAAGCCCAGCATACGGTTCCGCAGCACCGGCCCGCTTGCGCCCGTATCGCCTCCCACGATCAGCGGCAGGGCATCACAATACCATTGGGGCCTCATGATCATTCACTCCCCGAAAAGACGCCGCCACGGATAATGCAGGCCAGCAGGAACAGCCCATCAGGCGTCATGGGGTCCAGCTCGCTCACGCGGAGCATCAGCTTGAAGCCGGATGCATCGCCCTTGTTGCGGAAGAATTCCTGTGCATCGAGGCTTGCGCCGTTGGGCTCCACGGGCAGCGGCACACGGCGCTCCTCATAGGCCGGATACCATGTATCGATGGTTCGCAGGGCATTGCCGATCTTCTGGTCACGCAAGGCCGCCTGTCCCATGATGCGTACGCTGTGCTGATCCTGTCCGTCCGGCGCGCCTCCCACGCAATACAGGGGGCGGGCAAACCCGCGTGCCTTGTTCTCAAGGTAGTTTTGCGAAGGGAAGACTTCAACGGCCCCACCGACCCCCAGATCGACGTGGGCCGTCACCCGCAATTCTGTTGCCGGGTCGCCTTTCCAGCCGCGCGCCAGCACTTCGGCCACAGCACGCTCGTCATCGCTTACCTCTTCAAAATGATTGAAGGGAGTCGCCAGCGCGTCGAACATTTTTTTCGTACCGTCGGGCAAGAGCACCTCAACCGTAGCGGAACTTGCCACTGCGCGGTTACGCCACAAAAAACGTCCGTTGGCGATGTTGCGCACATAGCGGCAGGCCAGGTGAACCAACGTCTCACTCTCCTTGGCCCGGTCGACAAACGCCGCCAGATCGGCCTTGAAGGCGTTCAGGTCATCTATGGAGTCTTTCTGTCCCGGAGCGCAGGCGAACAACGCTTTTTTGATATCCATGCCGCGCAGGTTGAAACGCACTTGTAGGGCCGACGCATTGGCGTCGAGTTTGGCGCTGTCCGTCGTCTGGATATTGGATACTTCTTCCCGTTTGGCGCTGGCGGAAGCCGCTTGTCCTTCTTTGCTGGCTTTGTTGATATTCTGCGTTCCACGGATGCCGTGTCTTATCACCCACAGAGGGCTCAGGTTCCCATTGTCCAATTCGTTGTAAAAGAGGCCATCCGTCACCAGAAGGCAGCGCTGAAACGACAGTACTCCCGGAAGTTTATTCAATTTTTTTGCCATGATATTTGTCTCCTTACATATCCTCAGGTTCCGCTTGTTCTTGCCGCAGCACAAATGCACCCCGCCGATCACCCAGCCATACGGGGCGCCAGAAAGCCTCTTCCACATCCGCTTCCTTCCGCCACTGGCGCAAGGAACGGTATTGCACCATGCCCACCAGAGGCTCGGCAAAGGCATGTATATAGCCGCAGCGCGCTCCGCTGCGGTGCTCGAAAGGTGTGATCGCTGCGTAGCCGAGGCAGGCTGCGGACAGCCATGTGTTGTCCTCTCCAGCCGCAGGCTGTGCTCCCAACGCTTCCACCAAAAGTTCGGCCTGATTCTTGCCCTTGTCTTCGAGCATATCTCGTCTGTCCGTAACGACATACCCGTTCCCGACGCGATCGAACGCGGCCTCCAGAGAATCTTCGAGGACGATTTCGCCGTGCCCCGTCACGAGGCCGCCGGAAAGCCGCGCCCGGTGCAGAAACTCACGGGCCTCCATCACGCCCGCCACCTGTTCCAGTTTCCAGATGATGCTCACGCGCAGATGGGCACAGGCCACGGGCTGCAAAGAAAGGGCGTGTGGGTTTTTCGAAGAGTAGTCGCTGCCGTTGGCCGACTTGCCGAACGTGAACGCGGCGGCTCGCCGTTGCTGTGGCGAAAAGACGCCGTAAAAAGATTGCCCCAGCGCCTCGCGGTTGTGGTGGATCAGAGCCATGCCCGTCACTTTAGCCCCTCCGCCCAGATGAAAGCAGAGCGCTTCTCCGAGGCCGTAGGCAGCGAAGACCGGCGGCCCGCCCATCAGGAAAGATGCGGAAAGCATGTTGGCGGCCTGAACCCGCACGCGGGGAAAGACAAGATAGCTCATCGAAACGCCTCCTCCAAACGCCCCGCAACCGTCGCGGTCGCTGTCACGTCCAGAACCATCACTCGGTTTCCGTTGGCATATGAGGCATGTTCCATGCCGCCGATCACCAGCCACGCCATATCGCGGGGCCATGTACCGTCACGTAAGGCTGGATCAAGCAAGCCGCGCATCGCAATCGGCCTCAACTCCGGCGAGACCAGCGCCTCGGTTCCTGTTTCAGGATTCTGTTCCTGCGGGAGCATAACGGCATAATCCCGCAGCATTTCCCGGGCCTCGTCAGCCCGTTGCAGGACAGCGGCGGCGATGTTCCCCAGAAGGGCTTCCTCTTCCTCCCGCGCTTTCAAATCGGTTCGCCCGGGCGTGGCGGACTCTCCATTGTCCAATCCACACCGCCGCCGAAAGTCCGCGTAGGCGAGCAGGGCTTGCCGCAGAGGGCCGGACGAGGAGAAATCGAGGGAAATCCCCTTGTAATAGAGGGAGAAGGCGGTTCGCAAGTCATCAGCGCTGCGTGGCGCATCCACAAAGAGCGGGCGCTGCATGACCCGTACGAGACCACCAACATTCTGGGGGTTGGAGCCGCCGATGCCGAACTGGGCCTGCCGTAGCTTGCGCATCTTCATGCGGGGGGTGTTTCCCGCATCCTCTCCGTTTTCGGGCTTTCCGGTGCGCTTTCCTTCCTCTTCACACGCGGCATTATGGCGGGGCACCAGCCCGCTGTCCTTTTCGAAGAGCAGTTCGCATATCCCGCCCGCTGTCATGGGCGTCATGGACACATAACCACCTTCAGCGCCTTCTTTGGGAATCAGGATCTGGCGCAAACGATGATCCACATGCTCAACACCGAGGCTGAAAGCCGAGGAGCACGCCCCGGTCATGGCGTCCTCAATGGCGCGGCGTTCTTCTGACGATGCGGCTTCCGCAAAGGGATTGCCCCGCACCACGGCGTTCACCTGTTTGCAGATACCCGCCACCGCCGCGCCGCCCTTGCCGTAGTCCAGTGAAAGGGACACTCCCCGCGACATCAGCGTACGGGCCGAGACATAAGGGGCATCCAGAGCATCGTCCGAAGCGAGGCGTACCCCCGCGAGGGCCGCGTTGGAGTTGACCGTTTTCGAGCTGAAATGAACAAGTTCCGCGATTGTGTTGCGATAGGTTTCCAGTGGATAGGCTTTCCACGTTTTTTCATTGTTGGCTTGGCGTTCCTGTTGTACGCCGTCCGCCTCCATGTTCGGTTCATCCATTCCTTGTCTCCTTGTCATCCCGCCGCCGGACGGCGGACAATGCCGAATCCCTTGTCATATTCCCATCTGTCCGTATCGCTGTATGAAACCAGTTCAGCCGAGAGCGCACGTTCTTCGTCCACCCCGACAGCTTCGCATTGGGTGCGCATGGTTTCGGCATCCAGCCAGAGCCATGCATTGGGCAGGGCATCGACTTCCCGGAAGGAACGCTCGTCGCGCTCCACCCACTGTCCGCCAGAGCCACGCCGTTCTCCCTGATATACAAATGCCTCGTAGACATCGCCAAGGCGTTCGGCGTCACGTCCCAAGCGCCACGTTTCCGTTCTTCCCATACGATTGCGCAACGGTGTCTCGTTGTAAACCCATTCGGAAAGCAGGGCGGCCGGCGAACGCTCCGCAACGAAAGAGTATTCGCTGGCCTCTGGCCCAAAATACGGAAACAGCCGCTTCGCAATGGCCTTGTCGTCGCGTCTGGCAAGGCGGCAATCCTCGCCAAGGCGTACGTCCGCCGTTATGACGAGCCGTCCCTCGCGCCACGGCAGGATTTGAGCCAGATCATGGATGGAGTACCTTTCCTTGCCTTTTCCCTCATAACCGGGCCAGCAAAATGCAGGCACGTACGGTTCGCCCCTGTCGCGGTTACGGCAATGCCGCCAGTTGAACTGCGGCACGGAGATGTTGGGTGCATCCCCGCAAGGGCGCAAGCGATGCCGGTTGACCCGGCCCGCAGCCTGCACCAGCGATTGGGCGCTGGACACGTCCAGTACGGCCCAGTCGAAGTCGTGATCCCGCCCCACCTCTTCCACCGGAGTGGCAACCACGATGAAAGGCACGTCTGGGCGTCCCTCGCGCGCGGCTTCATCCAGAAAGGCACGGATCTCGCGGTCGGCTGTAACATGTTTGTCGCCTTGGGCACGGGAAAGCAAAAAATCCAGCCTCTTTTCCTTGTAAAAACGGGCGATGCGCCAGTCGTTCGCATGATAGCAAGCAACACGCGCCTGTGGCAGTTCTTTCGCCAGATGCCGGGCCACGTCCACGGCTGTTGCGATATTCGCCACGCGTACCAAACCAAAGGAGTACGCCACGCCGGAGCGGGCATCCGTCAGGGCGTGGCGGGCGTGCAGTTTTTGAACTCCCACGGTCACGGCACCCATCCATGTGCCGACGCTTTCTTCAGCCATCGGGAGCAGTTCGGCATGGCGGTACACGGGTAAGGCGGCTATGGCCTCCAACTGTGCGGACACCCGGCTGTCGTACAGTGCAAGCAGGGCCGCAGCCCTTTCCGCTCGGCCTTTTTCCGGCACATGGGGCACGGCTTTTATGAGCGGCGGCAGGGCGTCATCAATGAACGCCAGTACATACAGCGTCTTTGCCTCGGAACGGGACTTTTCCTCGTCAGTGCAAGCGCTCTTGCCATGCCGCAATGCGCGCGCCATTTCCGCGCCGGAAGCATAGGCCGCTTCCACGGCCTGCGCTACGGGGCGGGACAGTGTGGCTGAGGAACAGATGACGTTGCGCCCGAAAAACGCGCACCACTGGACAAGGCGCAGTACGGCGACAAGGGATTCGGGTTCATAGGAATCGATTTCGTCGAGGACAAGATCGGCACTCATGAGGCGCAGCAGGGCTTTGACGTGATGCCCTTGCCGATGTGGTTCTCCGGCGGCGATCAGGTAGTCGATGGTGGAAACCAGCAGAGGAGCGCCAACGATGCGCCGCTCCTGCGGCTTGGGGAAGAAGGATTCCAGCCATGCGGGCAATGGCCAGTTTCCGCCGGAGGTCAGCGCTTCCGGTTCCGCAGGATTGCCGTCATCGTCTGACCACGGGGCGGCAATGTTTTCTTTCTCTTTGATGTTGGAAGCATTGAACAGTTTCCGCGTCACGTCATCGCCGATAACCGTAGCGAGATCGCTGTCGGAAAGGCCAAGCTGGCATTGCAGGGCCCGCCCCGTTTGTAATGTAAGGCTACGCAGGTTCAAGGCGATGGAAAACCGGGGAGTGACGCTGCGAGAGAGAACGCAGGCAGCGCGCACGTTCATGCGTGTCTTGCCGCTGCCGGTTCCCGCCATGTTGAAAACAAGGGCACCGCTTGTGGGGTACGCCTCCCGTGCTTCGGCCAGCGCATCAGCCGCCGTATTTTGCCATACGAAACGGCTTTCCGGATCTGCCGGGCGCAAAACGGCCTCCAGCGAGCAGGGTTGTAGGCCCGTCAGGGATGCTTCGGGACGCTCCACAAGGTTCGCCATGCGCCAAACCAGATCCGCCGCTTTTTCCGAAACGCGGGACAAATGATCGGCGAGGCGTTGATTCAAGCGGCGTCCATCGGGTGCGGCATGCGTGTTGGCGAAGGCGAGCGAGGTATTTTTGTCAGGCGGGCACTCCAACGCCGATACAGTGTGATCCGCAAAGACAAGAGCCGCGCGTGCATACAGAAAAACGGCCCTCCAGTACGGAATCCATGCTTCACCCGCCATGCCCACAGCCGCTGCGGAAAGGCGTTTGTCCAGCCGTTGCGCGAGCTCCCAAAAGGAACCTTCAGGTTCGGACCACGTGGTGAAAAGCGCGGCATCAGGCGGGCGGGGCAGGTTTTCCCGTACGAGCCTGCCTTCCGGGCAGGGCAGACGAGAGGAGAACAGGCCATGATGTGTGGAAACAAGCGCATCCACGCATTCCTGTGCCGAAGCAAGGCCATAGCGCGAGGCGTTGCAAATCTCCCGTTCTCCTATGAACATTTCGAGGCGTTTTGTATATACGTTCGCCCATGCCGTCTTCCAGTCCATGCCGGATCGCACCGCCTGCCATAACTTGAGCGAAATCCATTCATGCCGCACGGCATCGGCCAACTCCGCTTTCCCTCGCAGCTTTTTCTGGAACTTCAGAGAATATTTGCCCAAGTCATGCAGCAGGCCCGCCAAGCGCGCCGCTAACCCGGCATGGCGAACCCACTCGGACACACGCACAGGAGTGGTAATCCGGCGATACCCTGCTGGGAAATGGCCTTCCGGCCCGAAACGTCCCCGTGCGCCCACTATCCAGAGTAACTTCATACGGCGGCGCCCATCGTTTTGGTAGCAGGCCACGGAAGTCTGCCGTGTAGCGCTTCGGGCCAAAGCGGCGCGCACTTCCTGCAACCCTTCGGTCGTCATGGGCGACATCCAGCAACGTTCCCCTGCGCGCAGGGCGTAGCTGTCCAGTATGGCGCGGCTGCGGCGGATGGCCCGTTTCTGACAAGCGGAAATGAAGATGACGTGCATAGAAGAAAAGGTATCGGTTTATACAGATGAGAGCAATATGACACGGGGAACAGCATCTCATCTTTTTTGTAGCTTCCTTTTGGCTTCAAAAAAAGTTGTTCGGAAAAACCTTTTGGAATAAAGTAGTTAAAAAGAGGCGATGCGAACGAAGCTATTGGAGGGTGCCAAGATGTAATCCTTTGAAAGATAAAGATATTGTCTCGTATCGCCCTAGTTGTCCGCCGTGTAGGCGGTTTAGAAGTGTTTCGACATGCGGGAGGTCGAGCGCAGCGCGTTGTCCGCCGTGTAGGCGGTTTAGAAGTCTGCGAGATACTCGGCGAGTTCCTGAAGGAAGTTGTCCGCCGTGTAGGCGGTTTAGAAGCCAATGACCGCGCTATATCCTTGCCCACGAACGTTGTCCGCCGTGTAGGCGGTTTAGAAGTATCCCGGCGTCGATGTGCCCCGTGAGCTTGCGTTGTCCGCCGTGTAGGCGGTTTAGAAGAATTCCTGACGCAGCAGCAATCCACGGGTTGCGTTGTCCGCCGTGTAGGCGGTTTAGAAGCTGACCGTTCCAATAAAAGGTCATGGGGATGTGTTGTCCGCCGTGTAGGCGGTTTAGAAGAGCGACGCCATCGCGAATACATGGGCTGGCCTGTTGTCCGCCGTGTAGGCGGTTTAGAAGTACACCGGATACTCTGAGCGCACGCTTGCAAGGTTGCCCGCCGTGTAGGCGGTTTAGAAGTTTTTAGGCTACCTAGCTTCAGTTTCTTCGTCGTTATCCGCTGTGTAGGCGGTTCAGAAGCTCAACGGCGTGGATTCGCTCATTAACTCTAAGTTACCCACCGTGTAGGCAGCTTGGAAGGAGCTTATTTTTAATATACAACTATTTTATAGTTGTAAAAAATAGTTGTGCAGGAGTTTGATATGGTGAGTGGTGGAATCAGGCCGGGAAGCGGCAGGAAGAAAGGACGTACAAGCGTTGCTCCCGAAGATAAAGCTGTCGTAAAAAATGTAAGCCTGCACCCCGACGAGTGGGAAGCTCTTGACGCCGTTGCGGAGTGGGAGGGATTGACGCGATCAGCCTTAATACGGCGTGAACTATCGAAGTTGTTTAGTAAATATTTTGAAAAAATAGTTGAAAAAAGTAGTTGACTAAAAAATACAAGAAGGGGGTAAAAGAAATGAACAGCCCGTCAAGGTGCGGCAAACACCAAGACGGGCCTAACCACAAAACCCGATCAGGAGTAAAAACATCCCCACGTGCGTGGGGATGAGCGTTAATGTACTTATAGGCTGTTTACGGGAGGTGTTTGAAGAAATAGGAACCATACCGGAGAAAGGTGAGTACGTTATCTGCTTGGAGAAGCTTGATTAACCTGTTGGGTTTCGCTCGTCTCTTCGGAATTGGACATTACTCCAACAAGTATAGCGGCATTGAGCAATATGATGAGGGCAATCATAATTTTCAAGAACCGCGTAATCAGCTTGTTCATTCTTTTTCTGAACTCATTCAACAAGCCAAGAGAAACAAGGAAGAGAACGCTTCCCATAATGGAAAGACTTCCCATATGTTGTGTTATTCCAGCGGGGATGAGGACGAACCCCGTGGTTACCATCAGGAGCAATGCGATAGCCTGTCCGATAGGATTTAGAATACTCCCATGTCGTTCGGAAAAAGTGAGTTCTCCTCGTTCAGCCCGAAGATTTGCGGAAAAGACTTGTTTATGAAGTTGTTCCAGCATCGCAGAGTTGACTTTGACGAGGGCTTTTTTTTCGCCTTTAAAAGTAGCAACGATGGTGATTTCCTTATCTTCGCCCCCAACCAGAGCACCTACAAGGGTCCCTGTCCCGCCAAGAAACAGGCCGCCAACCAAAGCCCCACCAAGAGTTCCACTGAGACGCTTTACATTTTCCTCCGTGACAATTTCAAAGTCAGTCACATTGGGATAAATATCGAAGTCACCAGCTAATATTCTAAATCTTTTGCCCATAATGCTCCCCCTCCTTTTTCCTCTCAAACGTCTCCTTCACATCCACCCCGAGCGCGTCCGCGATGCGGGCAAGCGTAGAGAGGCGGCATTCTGAGATGCCCTCGTCTGCCCTAGCTTTATTGAGGGTACGCGTGGACATGCCCGTAGCGACTTCAAGCTGACGAATAGTCAGCCTTTTTTCTTTCATTATCTTCTTGATATTACTAGAAAACATATTCTACCTCAAAAAAATAAATGGTACGAAAGTAACTTTTCTATTGACTTGTTTGTAGTACAATCGTAATCTAATTTCAACGGAAGGGCAATACAAAAACAGCCCGGTTTGAAGGGGCAAACTTCAAGACCGGGCCTAACCATGAAACCTACTTGTAAGGAGTAGAGTTATGGCTACAGCCACAATCACCGATCTTCAATCTCTCGTCAATCGTCTCACCGCCGACAACAACCGTCTTCGCAACCTCGTGAAGCTCTATGAAGCCTCTTTCGCCGCAATGAAGCCGGGCAAGTACTACGTCTGCTCTGACGACGGCGAGGTTTCTAGCTCTTACTGGAAGAGCGGAGCCGCCGAACAGTTCGCTACGGAACTCGCCGCCGATGGAACGGGTGCGACGGTCGTTCTCGTGACCCGCCGCTATGAGGCTGACCCCGCCCCGCGTGAAGACTTCGGCGTTCTGCCGGGCGTCGACTACCCCGCCACCCTTACCCCCGCCGTGGGCATGTAGGAGGTGCGCCATGTCACAGTGCGAACTCATGCCCATGCCCGCGCCTTCGGTAGTCTTACACGACGGACGCCCCGCCACTACCTCTTTGGAGATCGCCAAGTTCTTCAAGAAGCGTCACGATGTTGTATTGCGGGATGTTCGCAATATTATGGATAACTGCCCGGAAAGTTTTAACGCCCACAATTTTGTGGTGGTTAATTACTTGGACGGGAAACGTGAAAATCGCCCCATGTTCATCATCTTCAAGGACGGCTTCACTCTCTTGGTGATGGGCTATACAGGCCCCGAGGCCATGCGCTTCAAGCTGGCCTACATCGAAGCCTTCAACGCGCTGGAAGCCGAATTGCAGCACCAGCGGGAAGGGGCCTTGCCGCCCGCACCCCGGAAGTTTGCGCCCTCGTCGACCGTCAGCCGGAAGCCTCTTGAGAGGCTGGTCAAGGTCTGGGCGTCCCAGTCCGGCCTTCTTCACGCCCAATGCTGGACGATGCTCAACGCCCATTTCGGGCTTGAGAAGATCACGGAACTGCCGGAGGAATGGATACCCGACGCCGTGGCATGGGTAGAGGAGCAACTGCGCCCCACGCCGCCCGCCTTGCCGGGGAGCGCGCCTATGCCTCTGACGGAGACGGAAAAGGCCCTCTGTGCGCTCAGGGTAGAGGCGCTGGAACGCCTTGAAGACGAATGGCTGGGCTTTGCCGCCGAAACAAGACAGAAGTTCGGTAGGCTGGTTCAGGAGTATCACCGGGTCGCCGGGTCTTCGTTTAGCTTGCTCTTGAGCCGGATACCGACGGAACGCATCGTGCCCACGGATGCGGTAACGGACATTCTCAGCTTCACCGTCTACGATGCCCGGACAGCCCTTGAGGACGGCCTCAAGGAGATGCACCACGCCATCAGCGCGTCGCGCATCGTCAACAAGCTCTTGGCGAGGGGCACGGCATGACCCCGCTCACCCGTCTCGAAATCTGGATGTGCGGCTATGTGCTCGGCATCGTGACGATGCTCATCAGGGAAATGGGAATGTAGACGGATGGCCCCCGGAAACGGGGGCTTTCGCATAAGGGGCAAGGAATGCTGGAACAGAAAAAGCCGCGCCGGACGATTGCGGAGCGCATCAGGAAGAAGGAACCAAAGCCGAAGAAGGCGAAGACGCCGAAGAAACGGGAAAGCTACCGGGTGGAGGTCGAACCGGAGGAATCGCGGATCGTGCAGTGCCCGCGCCCCATGCTGGTGACCGCCCCGGCATGGCTGGCGGAATGGCTCAGGTAACACACAAGGCCGGGGTGGATGCCCCGGCTTCTCATCGGAGTGAGTTATGGAAATGAAAGCCTTGTCAGTGCGCCAGCCGTTCGCGTCGCAGATCGTCATCGGGGAAAAGACCATCGAATGGAGGTCGAAACCGTTCAACTGGCGCGGCCCGCTGGTCATCTGTGCCTCGAAAAGCGCGATCATCGAACTGGACAACGGGAAACGCCTGCCCGTGGGCGTGGCCCTCGGCATTGTGGATGTGGTGGGATGCCGCCCCATGACGCGGAAAGACCTTGTTGCGGCGTGCTGCGAGGATTACGAGGACGAGATGTACGGTTTCGCATGGGAGCTTGCCAACCCGCGTGAGGTCGTACCGGTGCCCGTCAAAGGCATCGTTGCACCGTGGCCTTGGAGAGGCCCGGAACTGACGCTGTGCCCAGGATGGCATGACAGGAATGTATTGGACGATTGAATGGAACCCTCGATCGGAAGGAAGGGGGCTTTGCACATGAATCAGACGGTGAAGGGGCGGACGGTTTTTAGGCTCGTCTTCTCTTGACGGGACTTTTATTTGTACATATATTTGTACAAAAAAGGAGGCCAATCATGTCTCAGGCCATTACCTATTCAGAAGCACGGCAGAACCTTGCTGAAACCATGAGCCGCGTCTGCGATCATCATGAACCAGTCATTATTACCCGGCAAAAATCACCCTCTGTGGTCATGATGTCTCTTGAGGACTACAATTCCATCATGGAGACGGCATACCTGCTCCGTTCACCCGTCAACGCCGCACGCCTCAGGGAAGCGATACAGGCCTCAGATACAGGCAAGGCCATTCCGCATGAACTGGAGGATTGATCATGCTGCTTACGTGGACGCCGCAGGCGTGGGAGGATTACCTTTATTGGCAACATACGGACAAGCGCACGGTCAAACGAATCAATGAATTGCTGCGTGATGCCATGCGAAACCCCTTTGAAGGGCTGGGGAAGCCGGAACCGCTCCGGTTCGATCTTGCCGGATGCTGGTCGCGCCGTATCAATCAGGAAGATCGCCTCGTCTACAAAGTGGACGAACGAAGCGAAGCCCTGATCGTACTCCAATGTCGTTACCATTATTGAATTGAGATAAAAGCCCTGTTCGTTTCATCAACGAGCAGGGCTTTTTTACCATGTCCGGCAATCCCTACGCGGCGCACCTGCGCCGATACTTCCAGAGCATGTTGCGGTCGGCTTTCAGTGCATGGCGGAATGCTTCAATCACATCCATATGGTACGCCTTTACGCTGCCGTATCGGCTGTCCTCGACTTCCCTGATTTCGTACCCCATGCGCCGGGACATGTCGGAGAGCTTGCGTCCGGCCACGGAGTACATGGCCTGTGACACCTCAAAGACCTCTTCCAGCCACGGGATGGCCTTCACCTGTTTCCATGTCCGGCTGTCCCCGATCTCGTCGCGGAGCTGGTCGTTTTCCTTGGAAAGGCGGCTTGCCGTGTTCATCGCCGTGGCCTCGCGCCGGGAGCCGATTTCCGCCTTGGTGCGGACGGCCTCGTCGCGCTGTGCTTCCACGAGTTTTCGCTGTTCCCGCTCGAACTTGTACTGCTGAAGCAGGGAAATCCCGAAATCGGGATCGTCGAGGATGCGATCCATCACCGCTTCCGTGGCATACAGGCCGCGCTTGCGGATGGAAGGGACAACCTCGTGGATGATCCACCGTTTGAACGCCTTGGCTTCCGGTTTGCGGGAACGGAGGATGAGGGAATAGAGGCCGGGTTCGGATACGACGAGCATTTGCTGTTCTCCGCCGGGGGTACGAATACTGTTCGTACCCTTTTCGTCGTCATCCAAAAGGGAAATGGTTTTGCTCACATCAGTAAGTTCCAGGCACTCGCACACGTCCTTGGCCACAAACCACGGCTCGCCCTCGCATTCCACGACGCGAACTCTGCCGAATTCCGCTTTTTCAAAAACTTTCAACATGTTCATATGAATCCCTCGGGTTGCTGTCATTTTTTCAAGTACCGCACCGGGAACAGAACCGCCTCAATGAGCATGACCTTCTGGAAATTCCCTTCCGGGTCGTCCGTGCGGTCGCATTCGGCGCGGACGGCTTCAATTCGGACAGGGCGGGCTTGCCCGACCATGCCCACGAAGTCGCGGGCGTGGATGTCGCAGATTTGCCAGATATGCATGGCTTGCAGGTTGTCGGGCAGGAGTTCCACTTCCGATGAGGTACAGGCGCCGCAGGGAGGTTCCAGCCCGTCGAGCGCCCATGTCTCCCGGCATTCGTCGCAGCTTGGCGCGTTGTCCGCTAGGCGTCCGCACCAGTCACGGAGTTTTTTTCTTCCGCCGCCTTCACGAAAGAGAGTTCGCTGGACACGCAGGAATAGATGATCCCCATGAGGTTGGGGTTTACTTCCCACAGTTCCTTGATCATTTCCTTGGAGAAGGGGATGGGCGAGCCGTCTTCGAATTCGAGCCCTTCCCAGCCGGAGAGGGCGCGTTGCAGGTGCAGGATCTTGAAGCGGCGATCCATGAGTTCGGGGGTGCGCTTCTCGTTGCCGTTGAAGGTGCGGGATTTTACGCGCAGGGTATCCAGCTCGGTTTCCGTCAGGACGCGGGCGTACACACCGGAATCGTCGGGAAAGCATTTGATGAAGGCGGTGTCTTTGGCTGTGGCGTCGTTCACGAATTTCATGATGTTGATCCTTTGGCTGAAAGTTGAAGTGGTTCTTGGAGAATAGTCCCGCCGGAAAAAGGAGGCGGTGGGAGCCGGAGCTATTCGAGGATGATCTCCACGGCGTCCTCAAGGCCGACGCCGAGGATGTCGGAGGATTGCGAAAGGGTGACGGTCGCGGAATCGGCGTTGATGGCGGGCATCTTGTTCTTGATGCGGGGGCAGGCCACGACGACCTTGCGGCCTTCCTCACTGCCGAATTCCGCGTCGAACCGGACTTCCTTGCCTTCGCTGCCTTCCCTGAGCCGTTTGGCGGCGTCGTTACGCATGTAGTATTCAAAGTCCACGCTGGAGGCCCGCATGGTGTCGATGGGCTGGCCGGGGAAATGGTCGCCAAGCTCGTCGGTAAACTCTGTGGGGGTGGAGAACTTGATGGTGCAGGAGCGCATTTTCCCGGTTGTCCCGTCGATGCGGATAACGGAATCGGTATTCTCCATCTCCGCGCCGATGGCGGGGCCGTAGGGCATCCACCACGTCACCACGTCGTCCTCGGCCCATGCGCCGGAGATGCCGGGCGCGACGGTCAGCGTGTTCGTCCGTTCGTCCACGGCTGTCACGGCGTAGCCCTTGCCGGAATTGTCGTCCGACTTGGTGGTGTTCTGGATTTTCTGCCCCACGAAAAACACCTTCGCGTCCTCGACAACTATGGAAGTCGCGGAAGCCTGCGCCTCAGTTGCCACAGCGGAAGGCCCGGCGTTGAAGACTCGGCGTCCGGTGAGGGTTCCGGTCAGCTCCACGGCGTTTTCCTTGGTGACGGAGATGCTGGCGTCCGTGACGTGGCAGCCCTGCACAGCTTGCAGCGTCTTGTCGATGACGATCCATACGGAGACGTTGGGGCGGCACAGGGCCTGTACGAAGGTACGGCTTTTCAGGGAGACGGCGGCACCGGATGCGCCGGAGGCCGCCGTAGTGCCCTTGTACCCTCTGGTCAGTTCGGAGAGGAGCCATTTGCCGGGGGTGGCGGCGTCCTTTACGGCCTTGCGGTAACGGATCAGTTCCTTGCCGGATGGGGTACTGGTCACTTCAATGACGCCGCGCAGGGGAACATGGCCCGACGTCACGGTGACGGCAATCTGCGCGTCGCTGTCTGTGAGTGCATCGGCAAGGGTTCCGGTGAAGGGTGCCGCCAACTTGCCCTGAAGCGCCTGTATGAGGGCGTCTCCCTGCATGGGGGCATCCAGAGCGGTGGGGCGCAGGTACATGCCGAAATTGGCTGTGGCGGGGCTGGCACTGCTGTTGAACACGTTCAGTTTATTGAGCGTATTCGCTTTTTCCTTGCTGTCGGAGGTGGGGATTTCCTGATTGGCGAACACATCGGCGGTGACGTTGATAATGTCGGTCATGGCGGGGAATTCGAGCGTTTTGTCCGCGCTCTCCTTCACCACCCACATATTCTGGTTGCGGGAAAGGGCGACGTTCGGGCAGGTATTTTCGCTCATGCTTTGCTCCTCTGAGTAGTATAAAAGGTGTGCAGATCGGCGGTGACGGACAGGATATAGCGCCCATCCTGCCCCGTTCCGGGTTCCTGTAGCGTTGTTTCCTCGCATCGGAGTTCACCGCCGGAAGGCAGGGGGAGGGCGGTACGGCGGAAGGCGTTTTCGATGCGCCCCTGTAAGGCGTAGCCCGTGGGGACGGGCATGTTCGGGGGCAGGGACAGCGTGACAACATAGACGCCCACGCGCTTGGAGAGGGCTTCCGGCCCGCCGAGTTCCCCACGGAAGCTCTTGCCCATGTTCAGTTTGCGGGTAACGAACACCTGATCGGGTGAAGGCGTGGTCTTTTGCCCCATCGGAAGGATGTGGGCGTCGGTACCGACTGTCTGGAAGAGCAGGGCGTCCAACACGGCGTAGAGATCGAAGAGGCTCGCGTACATCAGGCTTCCCTCGCCATTTGCCCGAGCTGCTCCGCGGCTTCCCGGAAGGTAAGGGCGATGAAGCCTGCGGGGGCCTGCTCGGACCATCCGGCCTCAAGGAAAGGCATATAGTCGAGATCGTTTGTGATGCTGAACGATTCCGCGTCGGCCCCCACTTTGGCGATGGCTTGTTCCACGGCGGCCGACACGTCGCCCCGGAACTCGGGGTAATCGCCCGCCGGAGGCACGGCGTCGCTCGGTTCCGCGCCGAGGTTCCATGACGCCCGCGCCCGGCCCGTATCTTCCGGGGTGCGCTCCACCAGTGTCCGGTAGGCTTCAAAGGCCACCAGCGCTACGGTACTCCGGGCGTATTCCGCATACAGGGCGCACATCTCCGTCATGGCCTTGTCGAGTGCGCGGGCGTCGGACGTGCTCAGACGATCGAGTTCGGCCATGCGGCGTTTGATGGCTTGGCGGCGGCTTTCGATGGCGGCAATATCCACGGCTACCCTCTGCGGATCAGGATGTTGTGGACCAGTAAAGCATCTCCCGGGGCCACGGGTGCGGAGTCCACGACGCTCCATGTTTCGCCGTCCATGATGATTTGGTCGGGGACGGCGGGCACGGGAAGGCCGGAGGCTGCGGCGAGGATGATGCAGTCCCCAAGCTGTACGGGCAGCTCCGGGTTTTCTTCGATTTTGGCGTTCTTGCGTATGCCCTTGAACGGGGTATCCTTGATCGAAGGCTCATAACGCATGGTCTGATCGTTGTAGACCTGTCCATCCTTCTTCTGACGGTAGATCATCCGTTTGCCGAACTTGTTGATCAACTGACGTGCGGTCCTGCCCACGCTGGCGTACAGGGATGCGCTCATCCTCTTCCCACCTCCATGATGCCCCCGCCCTTGCCTGTGTTGACTGTGCCGAGCCCGGCGAGCAGGCCGGACAGCGAGGGGAATACTGTTTCCGCCGGGGCCGTGCCGTTGTAGGCGATGCTGATTACGTCCACGCTCAGGCTGGCGATGTCCCCGCCCCGGTCGAGCGGGGCGAGGTAGTCCTGTTCGACGAAGAAGCCCGCCAGCTCACAACACGCTTCAACCACTTCCGCAGGGACTTCATCCGAAGGGACAGGCCCGTCCTGCGTCGCTACGCCGGTTCTGGGCCACGCTATGCGCTGTTTACGGGTCGTTTTGCAGCCTTCCCAGCGTACCTTGCGGTTCAGCCAGTCCGTAGCCCGAATCAGCGCGGCTTCCTTCTTGTCGCCCGCCAACGAATCCGCCCACGCTTCGGTAAGACGGGCCGCATGATAGGCATCTGCATCAGCAAGGCTGGCAAAGCTGTTCGCCCCTGCGGGCATGGTTCCGTCTTCGACAATGAGGGGCATAGCTACTTTTTACTCCACGGCGCAGAGGCAAATCTTTCGGCATACAGTGAGCATTGAATCTCGGCTGGCCTACCGCCCCTAACCCTCAAAATGAAATCGGAGTCACCCAGAAAGGGAATGCTTTCCCCGTTGATGAGAAGCTTCTTTACGGGTTGCGGGATTCCGCTTTTGGATTGGCCTACGTATATCTCCACCACTCCGGGCTCGACTGCATGTTGTCCATTTTCCATTTTATCCCTCTCTTCCGTTCTTGGTTCCGGGCAGGGGCCGGAGGATTCCCCTGCCCGGTCAAAGCGCAGGATGAGGGCTACTTGCCCCTGCGCTTCTTTTTCTTGGTTCCACAAGCCATAACGGTTCTCTCTGTGGCGAGATGGTTACGCCTGCGGCTGGACGGTTCCGTCTGCGGCGGAGGCGTTGCCGGAAGCGAGGACATGGGCCAGTACGTCGGCCTTGGCGGTGATCGTCGCGGGGATGGCGATGCCGTGCGCCTTGGCGTGGTCGCGCAGTTCCGCCAGCGTCATCAGGTCAAGAGACTTGTTTGCGTTCGGCTCGGCGGAGGAGGGCTCCGGCGTGGCGACCGTGACTTCCGAGTTCCAGATCTGGTGCTTCGACGGATCGAAATCGGCCTCGTTGATGACGATGAACCCGCTCACCGTTTCCGCACTCGTGATCCTCACTGTGCTGATGTGCATGGAGCCTCCTATCCGGCGATGCGGCAGCCGAGTTCCCGGCGTACCACGTTCGCGCCGTACAGGATGTCATAGCTGAACCGGGTGCGCTTGTGCTCGCGGGAGACTTCCAGGCGGAGCGACAGGCCGGAAACCGGGTCCACGGCGGACTGGATGAGGTTGCCGAGGCCGTTGGCGGAATCCATCAGCGGGCGGGTGGCGAAGGCGATGGCGTCGCGGTGGAAGGCGAGGTTCATCACATGGGAACCGGATACCGTGACGGCTTCCGAGCCCGTGGTGGCCCTAGCGAGGCCGGGATAGATTTTCACGGCGGTGTTGCCCACGGCGAGCGAGACGGCTTCCGTGACCACATAAGTCTGGCCGTCGCCCGCAATGGTCAGGATGTCGCCTTCCTTGAGGCTGGCGGCGTTGGTGGCCTTGGCGAGGCTCACCACCTGCGTTCCGGCCTCGTTCGCTCCGTTCACGGTGAGCGCGCCTTCCGTCATGACACTGGCCTCAAAGGTGGGCACCTGCTGATCCATCGCCCAGTCGAAGCCGTACTTGCGCCCGATGGTCCCGTCGATGATGGGCCGCGTGTCGCCGGACTTGCTCACGTCCGCGAACCCGGACAGGCCGAGCGCGGCTGCTTCGGCATCGGGATCCAGCACGATGCGGCGGTCGTTGACCGGGGCAAGCTGGCGGTTCAGCACCTTGCGGGCGTTGGTGGCGTCGACCACGGTGGAGAAGGGCGTGGTGCCGGGCGTGCCGACGATGCCGTAGAACTTGCGCCCCAAGCCGAGCAGGGTGGCGTTCACGTCGTTGGCGATGGCCTTGACCGCTTCGCTGGCCTGCATGGGGATGACCCCGCGATTGGCTTCCATCAGGTCTTTGTCGGTCAGGTAGAAAGGCGCTTCCATCCAGCGGTCGAGCTTGATGGTGGCGGACACGGGGCTGATGTCGCCCGTGTCCTGCGAAGTGGCCCCCGGCGTGACCGCCTGCGCCTTGATCGCGGAGGGGATGGGCACGTCGATGCTGGCCCCCTGCTGCGCGGCAAGGTTGCTGTAGTCCGAGTTCACGAGGCGGGGCATGACGCAGGTGCCGCGCAGGGCAAGCAGGCCCTGTGCGAGCAGCTTGTCGACGACTTTGGACAGATCGTTCATGGAGAAATCCTTCTGATGCGTGCGGCTACTGGGCCGCGACGGTTACTTCGCCCTTGGCGATGGCTTCAAGGTTGGCTCCAAAGGCGCTCATGTCGCCCTTGGGGATGATTTTTGCGCCGGGGGCGTACGCGGCATTGGGATGGCTGCCGGAGCCGCCGTCCGGAGCCTTCAGGATGCGGTCCTTCATGGGGTATTTGTCGATGATGGCCTCAAGCGCCTCTTCAGGCGCGGCGAAGGTGCCGGGATCGGAGCGGCTGAAAATGGGCTGGCCGTTCATGGTGGCGACCACGCGCAGCTCGCCGTTTTCCTCCTTCACCTCGAAATGCCTGCCGAACGAGGCGTAGGCCACGTCGGAGGGAAGTACGGTCTTGTCCTTCAGGAACGCGCTGGAATCGAAGATGCCCTTGACCAGCAGCGTACGGATGGAGGCTTCCTTGGCGGCCAGCCTGTCGGCGGAATCTTTCTTGGAGTCGGCGAGGGCCTTTTCGAGATCGGAAATCTTCCCGTCATAGGACTTCTTGATTTCCATCTTGAGGTCGTCGACTTTTCCCGCGTCGATGAGCTTTCCGGCGTCAAGGTTGGCGACGGTTTCTAGGGCGGCCTTGGCCTTTTCCGGGTCAATGCCGTCAAATGCCTTGAGCTGGCTGGTCAGGGCGTCGATGTCCTTGCGCCGCCCGGCGGATTCCGCGTTGACGGCGGAAATTTTGTTCACGAGGTCGGGGACGTTATACGCAATCTCCGCACCGTCTTCGGCAACCCACACGGGGAAGCCGTCCTTCACCACCACATGGCCGTTTTCGTCGAGCTTGAGTTTCATGGTATCCTTCTCGGTTCGGGTTGGGGCTTCACGCCGGGGTATTCCTTGGCATCACGCCACGATAGACGGGCAGGCCCGCATCATTGGGCATGAGTATAGACCCGCAGCAGGGATATGCCGCAAGGGGTTGTTTGAGTGTTTCTTACGTGGGGAAGGAAAAGGAGTATCTCTTGACATGATGTCAAAAAATAATATCATAAGGCCATGAAAAAGAAACACCAGATAACCTTGAAGCAGATATTCGCCCGCCCCGTTTCGGGAAGCATCAGATGGGCGGACATTGAGGCCCTGTTTGTGGAGCTTGGCGCGGAAGTAAGCGAACGTGCTGGTTCTCGCATCGCTGTGGTGCTGTTCGGGGAAGTGCGAGTGTTTCATCGCCCGCATCCCACGCCGACCACGGACAAAGGAGCGGTTGCAAGCGTGCGTATCTGGTTGGAAAGCCACGGAGTAAAGCCATGAATAATGTCATGACGTTTGAAGACGGCTACAAGGCCGTCATTGCCTATGACCCGGAAATCGAAATGTTCCGGGGGGAATTTGTCGGATTGAACGGAGCGGCGGATTTTTATGCTGCGGACTTGGAAGGCTTGAAGCGTGAAGGCAAAACTTCACTGGAGGTCTTTCTGGAGGTCTGCGCGGAAAAGGGGATCTCCCCCAAGAAGCAGGCGGGACGCTTTGCCTTGCGTCTCGATCCCGAGACGTACCAGTCCGTCGCTATTGCCGCGTCCGCTTCGGGCAAGAGTATCAATCAGTTTATCGTGGACAGCCTGAAGCAGTCCGTGCAGGCGGTTTGAGAGGGATAGACATGTGCGCCGCTATCCATCCTGGAGAAATTCTCCGGGAAGAATATATGGCCCCGCTCGGCTTGAGCGCGAATGCTCTTGCCGTTATCTTAGGCATCCCCAGAAATATTGGCAAATAAGACTAACAAGAGAGCATCTGTGGGAAGAACTTAAAAAAAGCCCCTGTCCGGGGGAGGACAGGGGCGGCGTCCTGTTCAGGCGTACCATGGGGGTAGAGATACTCCCGAATGAGGAGGCCTAAAGGTAGTAATCATCGATGATTTCACATTTTTTAGCTTCAAGTGCCTTATCGACCCATGAACGGTCGCAGGTTCCGTTGAGCGCTGCGGAGGTCTTGGCGTCGTCCTTGGCGGCAAAAGCCTGTGCTATGCCGAGTAGTTCCGCCGCGTCTGCGGACGGGATTACGATGATGCCATCGCTGTCTGCGAGAATGATGTCCCCAGGATGGATGCTCACGCCGCCGCAAGAGATTGGAACGTTGATTTCGCCGGGGCCTTCCTTGTAGGGGCCGCCGGGGGTGGTACCGGTGGCGTACACGGGTAGGCCGAGCTCCTCAAGGCAGTCCACGTCGCGGATCGGGGCGTCAATAACCAGCCCTTCCAGCTTTTTGAATTTGGCATAGGAGAACATCACTTCACCCATGACGGCCCGGCTGCGGTCACCCGACGTGCCGACGACGATGACATCGCCGGGCTGTGCCATGTTGAGCGCCTTGTGGATCATGAGATTGTCGCCAGAGCGGCTTTTTACGGTGAGCGCCACGCCGACCATACGTCTTCCCGTACGGGGGGACATGAGCCGGATTTCGGGATGCATGGCGGATAGCCGCCCCATACAGTCCGCGACAGGAGCTGCGGCCAGTTTGCGGAAGGCCTCCACAATGGACGCGTCGGGCAAGCGGCGCTTGACATAGACTCTGTTGCCAATGGACATGTTCTTCTCCTCCGGGCCATGCCCGGCACTTTGTCCGGCGGCGTCCTTGCGGAAAGACGCCGTCGGGATGGGGTTACAGGACTCCGGCTTCTTTGTAGAACTTTTCGGCGCCGGGATGCAGGGGAGCGATGACGGCCCCCTTGATATTCGCTGGGGCAATGTCCTTGAAGAAGGCGTGGGCGGCCTTCAGCTTATCCTTTTCGGTATGGAAGATTTTCGTCAGGTTATAGACAACTTCTTCGGGCAGGTCGGCGGAGCAGGTGATGATCGTCCAGTTGCCCACGGTAGGGATAGTAGCGTCCTGCCCGCCGTAGCTGTTGGCGGGGATGGGCATGGCCGAAAACTCGGGATTGGCCTTCATGATTTGCTCCATCTCTTCCTGCGTCATGGCCAGCAGGTGGAACTTGCCGCTTTTCAGGATATCCGAAATCCAGGCTGCGCCGACGCCGGTGCCGTCGATGATGGCGTCCACCTGTCCAGTTTTCAGGCGGGAGGAGGCCTGCACGCGGTTGCCGCTGTATTCGTGCTTCACATCGTCCCAGTTGAGGCCGATACCTTCAACCACCTTGCGGCTGCATACTTCCACGCCGTCACCTGCGGCGATGAGTTCGATGCGTTTGCCCTTCAGATCCTTCAGGCTCTTGATGCCGGCATCCGTACGGACGAGGACATGCTGCGGCGTACCGTTGTAGTTGGCGACGGTGCGGAGGGAAGGCACGGTTTGGGCGGCGATCGCGGACATGACCGCAGGGCCTTGGCTGATGCCGAAATCCAGTTCTTTATCCTCGATGGCGGTCAGGTTGAAAGCGGAACCGCCGGTGGCCTGAGCCGTTAAGGTATAGCCCGTCGCCTTGTCATTGAACACCTTGGCTATGGCCGCGCCCATGTTGAAATAGTTGCCTCCCATGCTTGCGGTGCCGAGAGTCAGCTTGGTCTTCGCCTGAACGCCGACAGGAGCGGAGAGCGCCATGACGGATACCAGCACGGCGGCAAGAACGGTCTTCACGTGGCTCATGTGAAACTCCTCCGGACGCGAACGTCCTGTTTACAGATGAATCCCTTGATGGATACGGCGGAAAACGGGATTCCGCCGTTTTTCTTTAGACGGCTTGTTGCAAGACAGGTTCCTTGCGATTCTTGTAGCAATAGACGACTACGAAGGCGGCGATGGCGTACCCGAAGTAGTTGGTCAGCGGTTCAGGGATGACCATCAGCAGCCCGGCAAGCCCGATCAATGCACGGAGCGGTGGGTTCAGGCGTTCGAACAGTGCTCCCTCCAAGGCGGAACTGATGAGGATCAGCCCAACGGCTGCCGAGACGAACGCGTCGACGATAGCGAAGCCCTTCCAGTCGCCCATCAGTACCAGTTCCTGATCATATAGGAACAACATAGGTACGATGAACCCCGACAGGGCCAGACGGACGGAAGCAAACCCCGTCTTGGTGGGGCTGGCCCCGGCAAGGCCTGCAGCCGTGTAGGCCCCTGTGCAGACGGGAGGCGTGAGGGCGGAGAGTGCACCGTAATACAAGACGAACAGATGGGTGGGTAGCTCCGGCAGCCCCATGCGTTGCAATACCGGAGCGGCGCTGATGGCGGCAAGGACATAGGCCGCTGTGGTGGGCAAGCCCATGCCGAGCACGATAGTCACGAGCATGGTGAGGATCAGGGCAGGGAAAAGCATCCCGCCCGCCAAGCTGAAAATGCCGTCCGCGATGGTCATGGTGACGCCCGTCATGGATGCGGTTCCCACGATGGTTCCGACTACGGCGCAGGCGATCGCGAGAGTCATGCCCGTACGGCAGGCGTTCGCCATGAGCTGCCCGATCTTTTCAAAGGTGAGGCGGCTTTCCTTTTTCATGAACGTGATGCATATCGCGACTACAATGCCGCCCCAGAAGGCTGCGGCGGTAGGCGTGTAATCGTTCATGAGCATGATCACGATGCCCGCCAGAGGCAGAAGCAGATAGATTTTTTTGAGCGTGGGCAGCAGATGGGGGATATTCTCTTTGGAGAGCCCCCGCAATCCAAGGTGGACGGCGCGGAAATGCACAGTGGCATACACGCCGACGAAGTAGAGCAGTGCCGGAAGCGTGGCCGCCAGAGCGAGCTTGGCGTAGGGGATGCCCAAAGCGTCCGCTATGACGAAAGCCGTGGCCCCCATGATGGGCGGTAGGATCTGCCCGCCGCACGAGGCGACGCATTCGACGGCCCCGGCGAAATACGGGGGATAACCGATCCGCTTCATCAAGGGGATGGTGAAAACGCCCGTCGTCGCGACGTTGGCCGAAGTTTCGCCGCTGACCATCCCCATAAGGGCGCTGGAGATGACTGCTATCTTGGCTGGTCCCCCGCGGGCACGCCCGGCGATGCAGTTCGCTAGATCGTTGAAGAAGCTGGCGATGCCCACCCGTTCCAGCACGGCCCCGAACAGGATGAAGACGATGATGATTTCGGCAGAGACGCCCAGCACGAAGCCGAAGACGCCCTCACCAGATAGAAAAATGTGCTGCACGATGCGCCGGAGCGTAAAACCTGAATGGCCCATACTACCCGGGATGTATTCACCGAAGAAGACGTAGAGCAGGGCGATGCTCGCCAGTACCACAAGGCCGGGGCTGATGGTACGCCGAGCCGCTTCAAAGAGGATGAGCATACCGGCCAGCCCGATATAGATATCCTGCGGCTCCGTGCGCCCGCCGAGGCGGATGAGCGTTTCGTATCGGAAAAACATGTATCCCATAAGCCCAGCCGCCACGAGCATCAGCAACCAGTCGAGCATGGGAACTGAAGTTCGCGAGGAGCGTTTGCTGCCGGGAACCAGCAGGAAGCATAGGGCGAGTGCCGCGCCGAGATGCACGGCCCGCAACTGGGTTGGGGGCAGGATCAGAAAACCGGAGGCGACCAGTAGGTGAAAAGACGCCCACACGACGCAGATGAAACCGACAAGGGACGCCTGCCAGCTTTCAAGGCGTCGCCGGTTGGAAGGGGCATCCTCCTTGGGGGCGCCCAGAGGTGGGGCCCCTGTTTGTTTTAAGGACTCTGTAGACATCAGGAAACTCCATGGCCTGAGTGTTTACGTTGCAGCATGAGCGAGACCAGCCCCCCGGCGGCGAGGATTTCCCTCTGCACATCGGCGAGAGGGGGCGCGTGCCGGACAAGGCCACTCACAAGATCATGCACCGCAATGCCGCTATCATCAGCTGTGACCCGGATACTGCCTCCCTCCTCTATCCCCTCAGTATCGCACTCCACGAGCAGAAGACCGTTGTTTACACCGTTCCTGTAAAACGAACGTGAAAAGGATTTGGCTAGCACGACCGGAATGCCTGCGGCCTTAATGACCAGCGCGGCGATTTCCATGGCCGATCCACAGCCGAAGTTAGAACCTGCGATGAGGATATCGCCCGCATTCACCTTTGCGGCAAAGGAGGGATCCAGATCCTCCATGAGATAGCGGCTGAGGAATACCGCATCCAATGTATCTCGCTTACGGCGGGAGGAGATGATGTAGTCCGTGTTGATGTCGTCGCCCAGCACATGGGCCGTCCCTTGAAAGCGCATGAGGGCCTCCTTGCTTCCGGCTCAATTAAGGAGAATCAGAGGGTTCGTGGATCCGTGATGCACCCGGTCACCGCAGCGGCGGCCACCGAAGCAGGAGAGCCTAGATAGATTGAGGCATTGACGTTGCCCATACGCCCGATGAAATTGCGGTTCGCCGTGGAAAGGACGTTCCAGCCGTCGCCGGGAATACCGGGGCTGCTGCCGCAGCAGGGTCCACAACCGGGAGGCAGGATCAATGCGCCGCGCAGGGCCAGTTCGGGAAGAACGCCGCGCCGCGAAGCCTCGGCGTAGATGGTCCGCGAGGCCGGGATGACCAGAAGCTGAAAACCGGGAGTCAGCGGGCGATTGCCCATAACGGCAAGCGCTTCCTCCAGATCGTCGAGCCGCCCATTGGTGCATGTACCGAGCACTCCCATGCAAATAGGGGTGCCGGACAATTCTGTGAGGGGTTTGACGTTGTCCACACGGTGAGGGGCGGCGAGCATGGGCTCGATAGAGGCCAGATCAATGTCGATGACAGTTTCATAGGCCGCATCGGGATCGGGTGTGGTGAAGGCTACGGGAACGATGCCTAACCGTTGGAACCATTCGGCCGTTTTGCCGTCTCCCGGCATGACCGCGAATTTGGCCCCAGTTTCGACCATGAGGTTACATAGCGTCATCCGTTGCGACATGCCGAGGCCGGAAAGTCCGTCCCCATAAAATTCGATGGCTTTGTAACGTCCGCCCTCGGCGCCGATGTGTCCGACAATCCACAGTGCGAGATCCTTGGCTGAGACGGAGGGGGGCAGCGCCCCGGAAAGGCGTATGCCAATGGTGGGAGGAACCCGGAGCCACAGCTCCCCGGCGATGATCGCAGCGGCAAGATCCGAGGAACCCACGCCCGTACCGAGGGCATTGAAAGCCCCGTAGGTGGTCGAGTGGGAGTCACCGCCTACGATGAGTCGACCGGGACGGACGTACCCTTTTTCAGGAAGGAGCTGATGGCAGATGCCCTCGCCCAGATCGAGGACGGTGCCGAAGCCCTGCTTGGCGAAGTCGCGCATCATGGTGTGCAGCCCGGCCACCTTATCGTTGGGGCATGGGACGTAGTGATCCATGATCATAAGGACGTTCCGGGGATCGAAGCTGGAACATCCCTCCATTTTGTTAAAGAAGTCAATGGTCAGTGGCCCGGATCCGTCTGTTGCCATAACTACGTCAACGGTGGCGTTGATCGTCTCACCGGCGCGGACTGTCCGCCCGGCATGTGCCGAAAGCATTTTTTCAACAAGAGTCTGTCCAGCCATGTCGGCCTCCGTCCGTGAGCAGGTTCCGCCGTTTGGCGGTTCCGCATATGGACGGAACCGCCGGGTCGTTTCCGTCAGCGCAACAGCGCGTCCATGCAGGCGGCGACTCCGGCCCCCGGCTGCCGCAACAGGCCTTTTCCTTTCAGGAAGGCTTCAAGGCAGGCCGCGAGGGTCAGGGCATCGCGATCATAGAAATGTCCCATGTGTCCGATGCGCAGAACCTTGCCTTTCAGTTCTCCGATACCTCCGGCGATGCTCAGGCCAAAGCCTTCCTGAAGGCCGTTCTTGATTTCGGACGCTGTCAGACCCTCAAGGGGGGCGAACGCCGTCAGCGAATTGGAACGCGCCTCTTCGGGGATATTCAACGGGTAAAGCTCCATGCCGAGTGCTCGCAACATGGCGCGCACGGCTCGTGCAACGCGGGCATGACGGGCGAAGAGAGCGTCCCGGCCTTCTTCCTGCATCATGCTGACGGCCTCATCCAATCCGTAGATTTCGGTTACGGGCGTGGAGCCGGGGGTTTCAGGATTGGCGGCGAGGACGTTTTTCCGGATGTCCTTGAAGTTCGTGTAGTACTTTGGGAGGGTAGAGTTTTCGCAGGCTTTCCAGCCGGTTTCGCTCAGGACGACGAGCGCCATGCCCGTTGTGCACATAAGGCCTTTTTGTGAAGCAGTAACGAGGGCGTCGGCTCCGCAGTCGTCAAAGTCGATGCGGATGCAACCCACTGAACTGACCGCGTCGACGATGGTGAGCATCCCATGCGCCTTCGCCAGTGAGGATACGGCCTTGATGTCGATGGTGACGGCAGTCGTGGATTCGTTGTGGCACATGGTTACGGCTTTGGCCTGTGGGTGGGCCGCAAGAGTCGCTTCCAATTCGGCTAGATCCGGCATCTTGTCCCATTCTGTGCACACGCAATGGGCCGTCAGGCCATAGCGCCCGGCGATATCTGCGAACATCTTGGCGAATTTGCCGTTGCACAGAGCGACGATCTCGTCACCTGGCGACAACAGATTGGAGATGGCCGCTTCCATCGCGCCGCGCCCTGTAGTGTGTACCGGCAGGACTGGCTGTTGTGTATTGAGCAGCCATTGGGCTTTGTTGAGGAAACTCCCCAAGATCGCGGAAAAGGTGGGCGTACGGTGGTGTAGGACGGGGCGGGAGTAGGCGTTGAGGATACGGGAGGGAACCGACGTGGGGCCGGGAGTGTACAGGACAGCTTCGCCAAATCTTTTCATAACGGGCCTCTACAACACAGGTTGGCAGGTAAAAGTTTTCCCATGGCTGCTCGAAAACAGCCTTCCGCATCAAAAGACTCCCAGAGGAGCTTGTTCGACAAAACGGGAAACGAGACGTTTGACCATGCGCACATGTTCGCGGAGTTTGAATTCGGCAGCATCGGCGTCGCCGTTGACGATGGCCTCGGCGATTTCTTTGTGTTCGCTGATGGACGAACGTACGCGTTCGGAAAGTAGCAGAGTCTTGTAGTGAAATGCCGCTGACTGGGCGTTGATGCGCACTGCCATGTCGGCAAGTACGCGGTTTCCGCTCATTTCAAAGATCATCTGATGAAGTTCACCACACAATTTATAGTAATTGAAACAGGTTCCGTCGTTTTCATCCTGTTCCATGCGCTCGATGACGCCCATAAGTCGTTTGCGTTGCTCCTCGGTGCCATTCTGAGCAGCGAGGCGCGCTGCCATGCCCTCAATGGCCTCGCGTACGTCCAGCAGTTCGATGGCATCTCTGATGCCTAGAATCCGGACGCTGTACCCTCGGCCTTCCTGTCGTTCCAAAAATCCCTCGTGCTCAAGCTGGCGCAGTGCCGCCCGGATAGGTGTTCGGCTCAGGGAGAATTTTTCCGCGACCTGTCGTTCCACAAGCCTCGAGCCGGGCGGATAGATGCCGTCAAAAAGTCCTTGTTTTATCAGAAGATAAGCTTGTTCTTCACAATCTTTGGCGGCGTTATATTGGGATGTCATATTAAATTCCATATGGTTTTTATTTTGGTATACCAAATTTTTTAGTAAAAAATCATGAATCTAAAATTCTGTCAAGAGGAAACTCGGAAGTGTATAAAATAGTTAATAATATCAAATTAATAAAGTACGTAAGTCCAATTTTGACAAAAGCATAAGTTGTGTATTCAGGCATGACGTCGACTTCGGTCCCCCTGCACTTATGGGAAGACGAAAAACTGCTATGTCGATAACTGTGGCTATATTGAAGCATTGGTGGATGGATAGGGGACTATGCAGCCAAGCAGGCAATGGACGGCCGGGGTGTTGGGTAAGGGAGCAGACATCTGTACGTGAACGGGCAGGTACTGGACAAGGCTTGGATCGTCAGTGCCCCCAGTGCGCATACGACATCTAGAAATAACGCGTAACAGAAGAAGCCCCGGTCAATCATAGACTTCGGGGCTTCTTTTGCGTTATCCCTCAGAGCAAGAAGGAGGCGAAACCGAACAGGAGCCTCCTCCGGAACCGCTTTGCTCATAATTTTTGAGGAATATTGCACCCGGGCGATTCCAAAAATATATCTTCAACGTGCAGTCTTGCCGTAGGGTGATTGAGCAAAACCTCCGGCAATCATCGAAGGAGAAAAGAAGTGAAGAAAACGATCATAGCCTTTGCAGTGTTGGGTATTCTGCTCTTGGCCAGCATCGGCGCCTATGCCTCGTCCATATCCGACAAACAGGCCCAGGCATGGGAACAGGCACTGAAAGGCGAGAGCCGGGCGGATCTCCCTGAGTGGATATTCCATGGCCTTACGGCACTTGGAACGGCCAATATGGTACAGTGCAATGGTGAAACATATCTTGTTAGGCAGCAATGCAAACCGCATGATTGCGGCAATAATTTCATTATCAGCGCCTACCAGCCTTCATCTCAAAAAGCTTGGGGAATGATAGTTGAAGTGAAAGATGTACCTGAAGCAATAGATACCCCGAGTAAATATGCCCGTTATATATTTATCGGCAAGCCGGACAAGGCGATCCAATTTCTTCTGATGGAACAACTGAAGGAAGATCCAAATTGGAAGTAAGCGAGTCATCACGCTTTGATGATATAATCACCCTCCATGATGCGAAAGCCCCGGTCAGCCCACACTGCCGGGGCTTTCGCGTCACCCTTGGCCTTCCTTCGCGGGCGTCTGTCCCTTGATCTTCACCGTCGCCTCACCCACATCATACGACTCGTTGTACTTCGCCTCGATCCCGTCCTCCTTCGCTCCAATCCACCGGGCGGCGAGCTTCCAGCAGAGGGCTTCCGCGCTGCCGCTGCGCCGGGCGAAGCTGGCAAGCTGCGTGTCGAGCTGCGTCTTGTCGATGGCCTTGGACTCGGCGGACTCTCCCACGGCGGACTGCGGCCGCACCATGCGGAGGGCGATTTCCCGCACGCTGGCCTCGTCGCGGGCAAGGGCTTCGGCCTGCGCCTGAAACGCGGTGCCCGACGGTTCTATATACTGCGCGGTGATGCCGCCCGGTTCCGTGCTCATGAGGGCGTTGGAGCTGGCGACCACGAACGTGTCCCAATGCTCCTGGCTTACGCCGCCCACATTGAGCAGAGGGACGGCCCGGTCGAACAGCATCTTGTCGAGTTCCGAGTCCCGCCTGTAGATGCGCAGGATCAGGGACAGGACATCGTCCGTGGCGGGGAGCCCGGTCATGGGGGAAGTCGGCTCGAACAGGAACGGCACCAGCGGTACGGCGCCGAGCCCGTGTTTGCGCTCGCCGTCCCCGGCCAAGGCGTACTCGGTGTTTTCCTTGTCCTTCATCGGGCGGCGGTAGCGCGTCCACGAGTCCCGCGTCCAGACGGTCAGGGTTTCGTAGCGGAGCGGGGCGGCGAAGGCTGCGGGGTGCTCCATCTCCTCGCTGTGGACGACCGCCCACGCGAGGCCCTTGGCGTCCATCCCCCAGTCCCACACGCCATCGGGGCTGATGGAGGTGAAGTAGGGCACCGGACGGCGACCGCTGGCCCTGTCCTCCGCCACTGTTTCCCCTTTCTTTTGTTCCATGTCCACGATGACGAACCGCGCCCCGCCTGCCGCCGCGAGCCGGGTCACGTCCGCAAAGAAGGCGTCGGCGGTCATGCCGTACCTGTCGGCGTCCGCCTCGATGGGACGGAGTGCGTCGGGGATGGCGCGTTCGGGACGCCCTTCATTGATGAAACTGGCGAACACATCCACGATGGGGGCCGCGAAGTTGCGGTAGGTGGCCCGGCTCGCGCGGATGTCGTATTGCTTGTCCGATTCGTAGGTGTGGCGCGTCAGGTAGGCCCTGTTCCCCTCGATCCGTTCCCCGCCCTCATAGAGGTCCATCGCCTTCCGGCGCTTGGTGAAGGATGCCGCGTACAGCGGGTGTTTCTGCTCGTAACTGCTGTTCATTGTCGCTCCTTATCCGTGCGAGCTTCCGAAGAATACGTCGCGTTTCTTGATGGGGAATTCGACCGCCGTGTAATACCGGACGGCGGTGGTAATATGCTGGTACTCGGCGTCCTCTTCCTGAAACGTGCTGCCGCCCTTGAGCTTCAGCGTGGAAAGGCCCTTGTGCAGCATCGGGCATTTCCCCTTGTTGACGAAAAAGGAGCGGGTATTCATGGCGTCGCAGATCTTGGCGTTGAGGCTGGCTTGCCCGTCCTTGATCGCGGGATTGGTGCGGGGTACCTTCTGTTGAACCCGGAACCCGTTGCGCCTCAGCTCCTGTTCGAGGGTTACGTAGTCGCTCGCGTGCCCGTGCTTTTCGCCCACATGCCCGCTGGCGTCTCCGTAGAGGTAAACGATGCCTCTGAATCCCGCGTACCGTACGCAGAACTCGACGGCCGCCTGTTTCGCCACGGCGGAAGAGAGCACGACTTCGTCGACGGCATAGACGTTTCCGTCCTTGTCCGTCTGGAGGATTACGGAGGAAAGCGGCGTGAAGTTGAAGTCGTGGGTCCATATGACGTCTCTGCCGGGATCGAAGGCGACGCCCGTCAGGTTCCCGTCGCCGTATTCCGGGTAGACGAGGTTTCCGGGGTTGCTGCTCCCGTACCTGTTCATGACGTAGACGTTGACCCATTCCTTGTGCTTTCCGGGAAGCTGGAGGAAGTAATAGCCGTACCCTGCGCTGTGGTTTTCGATGTTCTCCGCTTCCGGGTTTTCCCGGTACAGGAGCTTTCCCTCGGCATCCTTTTCAACGAGAAGGGCTGGGGGCTGGGCGAAGAAGTCATACCCTTCCGGGCGTTCCTCCTCGGCGAGCCTGTACCACCAGTTGTCGACGTTGCAGGAGTTCGTATCCGCAATGATGCCCGTCCACGAGAACCCGCCCTGCATCTTGCTCGGATAGCGGTTCACGCGCCCGGTCGCCATTTGCAGGACTTCTTCCGGCAGCTCGCTGGCTTCGTTCAGCCATACGCCCGTCAGCTCAAGGGACTTGAGTTTCTTGACATGATCCGGGCGGTCAAGGCTGATGAAGACAAGCTCGGCCTGTACGCTCGTCCCGTCCTCAAGCGGCATATTCATGAGGCCCATGATGGGATGCCCGTAGGAGATTTTCGTTACCGCCCCATACCAGTCCATCCATGTCTTGATCGTGGTGGTCTTCAGTTCGCCGTAGGTGTTGCGGATGATTGCCCACCGCGATCGCCTGAGCCCCATGAACGCCTTCTGGCGGAGGATACGGGACATGACCTCGGCGCAGCAGCCGACGGATTTCCCGGAGCCCAGAGGCCCGCGGACTCCACGGAAAAAGGCGTCGCTGGCATGGAACCGCGCAAGCGTGGGTTCCGCGTGGTAGACGGGGACGGGGATGCCGTCAGTTACCGTCGCCTTCATGTTTCCTCCCGCCGCCCAAATCGAGGACGATGGCAACCCCGTTCCTGCTTTCCTCGCCGCCTTCGCCTTCCATCCGGGCGAGGCTGTCCGAAACCCGGCGGATCTGTTCGAGGACCATCGAATGGGCAGCGTCCAGCCGCAGGTAGTGCATCTCCTGCGTTTCGGAGGCCGTGGAAAGGGATGTGGACTCGCGCCCCTCGGCATCGACCTGTTTGCCCTGCGTCCCCGTCAGCACCACCATTGCGGGGATCTTCCTGCCCGTCCCGTCGTCCCTGCCCACGTTTTCCATGTCGTCCTTGGCCTTTTTCAGGCGTTTGGCGATGCGCGCTTCCTTGACGCGGAGCGTCTTGAGCTGCTCGCGGAGGGTTTCGCACGGATTCAGCGTGACCGCATTGGCGTAGGCGATTTCCTCTTCCGTCATGGTTTCCAGCGATATGGCCTCATATGCGCCGTGTTTCAGTGCGTTTTTATTGCCCTTTGGAGGGCCGTCGTTCGCACCTCCATGAATACGGCACTTTGTTTTTCCCTTTACCGCATGGTTCCTGCATTGCTCGCCTGAGCGTTTCGATTTGGCTGTGCATTGCACGGGGTCGTTCCTTTGCTTTTTTCGTTGCATCGCCGCGACGGGATGCTATACTGGCGCAAAACTCAAAAGAGGAGTCGCGTATGAAAGCTATTTCTGTCAGGCAGCCCTGGGCTTCGTTTCTCGCCGGCGGAGGAAAATCTGTGGAGTGCCGGACGTGGCGCTGCAACTACCGTGGGCCGCTGTTGATCTGTTCGAGCAAGGGGGATTACCCGATCAACGACGGGCTCATCGCCCCCGGCGGGATGGGACTCGGGGTGGTCGAACTGGTCGATGTGCGCCCCATGACCGAGGCCGACGTGCCTGCGGCCATGCTGTTCGACGACGATGTGGAGGACGCGCTCAAGGGCTTTGCCTGGCATGTCAAACCGCTCTACGAGGTCATCCCCTTCCCGGTGAAGGGTAAGCTCAACTTCTTCGAGGTGGACGACGACCTCTTGAAGCGCCTGCCGGATGGGTATGAGGATCATTGCGACTATATGTATCAGCAGGGGCTGCGCTGGAAAGACGAAGACGACCCGCTGACGCTGGAAGAATTCCTTGAGCAGCAGGGGCTCGTCTAGACGCCCAACAGCCCGGCCAGTTGAGAGCCATGCACAAAAGCTTCCCAATGGGGGACGCCCAGAGCCTTGAGCATGGCTTTCTTCTGGCCTTCGTTTTCGCAGACGACGGTGAAATAGAACTCGCCGCTGGCCTCCCGTTTCATCTTCTCTGTCGATTCCGCCCGGTGCTCCTTGATTTCGCGCAGGGTATCCTTGGCTTCGGCCACTTCTTCAGTATCGGAGAAGGCCCCGCCCATGTCGCCGTCGAACATGACGGAGATGTCGCCGGAGGAGAACCCGAACTCTTCAGGATCGATGCCGTTTTCGCCAGCCAGCCCGTTCAGCTTGTCCATATCCCAGTCGCCCTGCATGGAGGGGTTGTTGAGCTGGACATTCAGGATCTTCTCTTCTCGCTCGTCGACGTCCACCACGGATACCTGCAGGTCGTAGTCTTGGGAGCGCTCAAGCTGATCGAGCTGTGAAAGCCGCTGATGTCCCGAAACGAGATTGCCGGTCCTCCGGTTCCACACAAGCGGCTGGACAAGGCCGTGCTTCGCCAGCATCCTCTTGAGCCGCTTGCGGGCGTCTTCTGAAATGACGCGCGGGTTGTAATCCGCTCCATGGATCTCGCCCCGGCTGATGACCTCGACTTCAAACTTCTGGTACTTGCTGAGTTTCCCGCTCATGGGGTTCCTCCTTGAGCTGATGGTGGATGATCCCCGCTTCGACGAAGGGGAAGCACGCCCTGATTCTGGCAAAGTCCGCGGGGAAATGCCGCTTCACCGGAATGACTTCCCGTGCCTGTAACGAGCCGAACGAAAAGCCGAGCTTGCGTGACTCTACGCCGACCTTGAGCTTGTTCTGCCGGATGTAGGCGACCACGTCCTCTTTCCTCCATTCCGCCACGGGATAGATGCGCCCCCGCTTTTCGTCGATGGTTCCCGATGACTTGATGATGGCCCGGCGCCATACCGAGTCCGCAATCCGTTCCCCGGCCGCAATCCACCAGATGTCGGTGTTCAGCCGCAGGTAGTTGTAGACGTCCCTGATGCTGACGACGGGCACGGAGAAGTCCGTGGGGCGGTACAGGCCGTAGCGGAGGAACTGCGAAAGCTCGAAGTGGGGCACCCGATGGATGGGAAGCCCGTACCTGTCCTCATAGTAGCGGCAGATCTGTTCCTGGAAGGAGAGCCCCTTCACGTAGTACATGAAGAAGCCCTCCACATGCCGGAAGTGCTTCACGCACAAGTCCAGCGTGACGACGGAATCTTTGCCCCCGGAGAAGGAGACAAGGACGCTGTCGGTGGTGGCCGCCGCCGTTTCGACGGTGCGAAAAGCGGGCGGGTCGACATCAGTGGCCGCCTGTCCCGGTGGCGCGCTTGAACCGCGTGGGCGACATCTGCGTCTTGAATACGGCAGCGGAACGCATGGCGCGGGCCTGATTGCCGACGGCGTAGTTCCGGTTCCGGGCAATGCGGCGGCCAGCACCGGTAAGGCTGTTGATCCGGGATACCGTGGAATTGGGGTTCATCTTGGGCATGGTATTGCTCCTTTCCATGACATCGTTTCCCAAAATTGGGGATTACCTCAGCCGAAATATGTGAGCCGCTTATCCCGCGATCCAGCGCGAAAGGACGTTCCCGGCCGCTCCTGCCGCAGCCGCTACAGCCACGAGTGCGGCCATGCCCCCGGCCCGGCGGTTTTCGGCGGCTTCAAGCGCGGCAACGCGGGTTTCGAGCATGGACATGCGCTTGCCGTGGTCACGCAGGTTTGAAATGACCACATCGTCGATACGCTCGCGCAGTCCGGCAAGTTCGGCCTTGACCGCAGACAGTTCGGCCTTCACTTCGCCGAGATCCCGCAACATCTGCATGTCGTCGCTCATTGCGCCTCCTCAACGCTCTTGATCCACAGAAGCAAGTTCCCGGCCTCGCCTGCGGGCAGGTGCACCCACTCGCCTGGCTCGGTGAACGTCTCGCCCCGGTAGGAGTAGGACCACTCACCCGTCACGACGGCCCCCGGCGTCAGCGGAGCCGGGCTTGTCACGGCGGTCGGTTCCGCCCATCGAGCGCACCCACTCGCCGCCAGCGTCATCACGAACAGCAGTGCGATCAGCCTCGCGGCGTTCACCGTACCGTTGACGCAGCCACAGCTTGAGGAGCCCGGCGAGCGATGAAAGGAACTCAAGGACGGCCCGCACATCACTTCCCCGTCACGGCCTTGACTTCGGCCTTCACGGTTTCGGACTTGCCGTCCGCCACGGCGCCCCTGTTCTGCCCGAAGTGCGCGGCAAGGGCATGGGCCCAGCGGTAGGAGACGGCATAAAGCCCGGTCAGTTCCTTGGGCACGGGCATCCAGACGGTGGCTACGGCGCACAGGCCGCACACGGTCATGACCACGCTCAGGGCGGTCACGATCCACGCCGCGTCGGGGTACTGCGCGGAAAGGCTCATCAAGGTCGAAAGGATGAAATCAATCACGGTCGCTTCCATCAGTACTTGCCTCCATGCTGGTAAAAGGCCACGTCGCGCGGCTTGTCAGGGTCGTTGTCCACATGAATCCACGTCGGGGCCAGCTCGATGCGCCGGAATCCGGCTTCAAGCAGGGCTTGCAGCATGACGAAACGGGAATGGGAATCCACACAGCGGATGTCCACGGCGTAACCTCGCGTATGCGCGGAGGTGGGCACGCCGCCGACCGCCTTGTTGTGCTTCGGGCAACGGTAGGCGGAAGAAAGAGGGAACGGGATGCCCGCAAGATCGCGGGCCTCGTCGAGCATCTGAAGCAAATCGGCGTCCATCTTCTCCATGCCCGTGCCGCACCCGCACTTGCAGCGGAATTCGACCGGGGAGAAATGACGCAAGGGAAGAACAGCCATAAAAAATCCTCCTGCTCCACTTTTGCACAGGAGGACAAAGAAAGGGCACCGTGAACAAAGTTCTGCGCTACAGCAGTCGATATTGCCGCTGCGGTTCCGGTTTCTCACGAAGCTGCCTCTTGAGTCTTCGGACGTACCGGGTGGTTACGCCAAGGGCTTCGGCGATAGCATCCGGCTTCTCCCCTGCTTCAAGACGGGACAGGATACGCTCTTTGAACGGTTCCCCACGGCGCAGGTTGGGTACGACGATATGCATACCTCCGAAAGACGAACATAAAAGCTCGGAACGACGGGGGCCCAGCAGGTCAAGCAGGAAGCCTTCCGCCTTAAGCGGTACAAAGCACGCACGTCCTCCGCACTGTGCGCCCAAGATAACCGCCCCGACGTCCCCTATGACTTCGACAAGCTCCTCACGGCTGACCCACGTCTCACTCATCACGCCTCCTCGTATTCTCCGAGCCACAGTCTTAAAGCCGTCACCGCGACATCAAGGGCCTCGTCCCGCATCCGTTCGGGCGTCTCCTTCTCCACGGCCCGGGTGAGTTCCTCATATTCCGCGCCAATGACGCCGAGCGCATGGTATTTACCCTCCGCGAACACCGGATGTTTCTTCCGCGCCTCGCCCATGCGCTTTGCCAACGCCGCCATCAGGCCGTGCCCGGCCTGCACATTGCCGTTGCCAAGAATCAACTCCGCTTCCAGCGTATCCACGATTTCCCCTGCCTTTCGCCAGCCTACAGCGCTGCGGATTCCAGTTGCTGTTTCCATACGTTGTGCTTCATGAGCCCCCGTTCCGGCCCCTTGCCCTTACCGAACAGCGGTTTGCGGTCCTCGACAAGCCGATACACGAATGACGTGTTCCCGTTTCGCCGTTCCTGATGCGGCCCGAATACGGCGATCTCGTCGCGCTTGACGTTCCACGCGGGGAGCTGCGCGTGGATAGCCCTGCCGAGGGCGGCATTGGCACGGGCCAGCCTGTCCACAAAGCTTTCATCTTCCCTGAACTGCACAACGACCTCGACGATCCGCGAGTGGCTGCTGATTTGCTGCTGGCTCGACACGCCTGGACGCTCCTTTGGGGATTTCCCCGGTCAGATAGTTTTCGATGACTTCCCGCGCTTCCCACCAGCCCTTGCAGACCTCGACGCGGTACCCGGCCTGACGGAGTGCTGTGATCAGCTCCTTCTGCGTAGCCTGAACCGTCCCCCCGTGTTGCCGTTTCATCTCGATGTACAGGCCGTGGAATCCCTGCCGGGGAGAAGCAAGGAACACGTCTGGGACGCCCGCCACCACGCCCTCGGCCTTCAACCGCGCCCCGGTGATCTTGTCCCGGCGCCCGCCGTTGGGGATGTGGTACATGACGAAGTGCCGGGCATACGGCGTTCGCTTCCACCAGTTGAACAGGGCTTTCTGCTCTTCCGACTCGGGGGGGCAGGCATTCATCGCGCCATCCCCCATTCACGGAGTGCTCTGCGCTGCTCCTCAATCTGCGTGGCGGCACCCCTCTGAATTTTGACACTCATCTTCCCCCGCAGGTTGGCAAGAATCTTCGCGCACCAGTCGATACCGAGTTCGCACCGCTCATCGAACGTCAACGTATTTTCCGGCAAGGCTTCGCGGTTCACGGCTGGCGTCCGCTTCCGGGACTCTTCC
>ENA-ORSX01000463-ORSX01000463.1-human-gut-metagenome-genome-assembly--contig:-NODE-463-length-43482-cov-30.277846_pt1 | contig 43482 bp, 50 predicted proteins | sample MGYA00241904_ERZ509172 | MGnify/ENA primary metagenome ERZ509172 (study PRJEB26280, sample SAMEA2338795) | human gut metagenome | biome: human gut; feature: human-associated habitat; material: faeces... | reverse complement strand
TCAAAGTATCGCCAATCTCCAAAGTCGTCACGCCATCCTGTCACCATATATCCATTATCATCAAAGCCATACTGTTTTCCATTAATGGTATAAATATCTCCTGAGACATAATCATCATTAGAGTTTCCATACCACCATTTTCCACCCTTGCCTTTCTTCCATCTTCCTTGGTCAGTTACATCTTCGTAACCAGAAGAACCACCACCGTATCCACCCATTCCGATCTGATTGAGTAAATCTACCAGTTCATAAAGCGGACTAAAGTCAAGACCATCAATTTCATACTGGATATTTGCTACTGCATCGCCAATTGCGTTTGCACATAAATCAGCTGCTTCACTTCCAGATTCCCATGGTTTGGTAAGGTCCTCAATAGCCGCTAGACTATATTCATCTCCATACTGGGTCAGGACTCCGTAGACAGTAGAGTAGTTGTTTTTTACCTGGTCAAGATATTTGTTGATAGCTGCATTCTGTGCATCCAGATTTGTATCAAGTTCTTCAGATTCCTTTTGTTTGGATTCTTCAAACGCATTATACTCATCATCCAGAGCATTTTTACGCTGCTCAATTTCATGGTCATACTGTAGTTCATATAATTCTTCTTTTGCGTCTGCCAATTGACTTTGTAGCTGTAATCTCTGGGCTATGTCATTACGATTGGTGGAATTACTTAAGGCTGCAATTTGACGTTCCAACCTTGAAATATTGTCCTGTTTCTCGGTAATTGATTTCTGATAATCATGCAAATCTTTTTCGGCATCAAGAGCCGCTTTAGTCTCGTCAATCAGCCTTTTCTTCGCATCGATTTCAGCTTGTATACCTTCTTTGGCAAGAGTAAGAATTGCATCCATGGCTTCTTTACTTGATTTTACGGCGCTTTCCTGGGCAGAAGTGTACTCCTGGAGCATTGAGTTGTATTCATCCTGAGTGATTAATCCGCTATCTAAAGCATCGTCGAGCGAATTGATAGCTTCTGCATATTCAGCAGCTTCCTGTTTTGCGTTCGACATCTGATGGGCATATAAAGCAACTTGGGCCAATCCACGGTCTGTTAAACTTCCAAATTCATCAACAAGATTAGTGTTTCCGATTAAGTCATTCATTGTACTGATGGTTCCATTGATGGAATCCATTGTATTTGTAAAGTCTCTAAGACCCTTATAGACTAAATCCGTCATTGAATCTTTATATTGCTCTATGGCATCCGCAGCAGAAATCATATTGTTCTTGTATTCTTGTAACTGGTCGTTATATTTCTTCCATTCTTCCGTACCTTCCTGTAAATCCATACTTTCCATTTCAGCAGCGAGAGTGTTATAAGCATCTGCATTCTGGCGAGTTAGCTTTAACTGTTTACCAGCAAGTGAGATATAGTCATCAGCATAGATTTCTTCTCCGGATTTTTCACGAAGGTCAAGAAGCTGCTTTTCAGTATCAATCATTTTGGACTGGATATCTGTTGTCTGTTTGAACTGATCTATGATGTTGTCTAATTTGGATAGATTAAGATCATGAATAGACTTTTGTGTTTCTAAAATTTTATCATTCGTATCTTGGGCCTTATTATATAAGTCCTGGTATTCCTTAATGACTTTTGCTAGGTTTTCATCACTGATTGTTTCAATTTCAATAGTGCCGTTCTGAATCTTATCAATGTATTCCTGGGAGAGTCCGAGACTACTTGCTTTCTCCATGTATTTATCATGCATCTGCTGGAGAATATCCATTTTTTCAGTGAGTACATCAATTGTAGTATGGGTCATGGAGTTCTTGTTCCTGTAGCCAACAAGAGAGTCTATGTTGTTTTTTAATTTATCTACTTGGGAATCAAGATTGGTGATTTTCTGTTCCATCCAGTCAAATTCAGTCGTCTCTTTATCTTTGGAACCTTTAGAACCACCTGAGCCGGAATTACCACTTTTAACTCCACCACCATAAGTAGCAGATTTAAATTGGTTAGCATCGATTTTAAACTCGTATTCAAAGCTACCATTACCAATTTCTTTTACAGTGTTTTCGGCCTCAGCTAATAACAGATTATTACCTGGAACATTTAAATCTAACGAACCGTTTTCTGTCTGAGCAAAGATTGCTTTTGCACGGGCTAATTTCCCTAGAGCTTGTGCACTGGCTCCAGCAGCGTTAGCCAAATTTATTACCTGGTCTATATCAGAAGCAGTATCTATCTTGACATCGTTAACAGCAATTTTGGTGAGTTCTAATTGTGCCAGTGCCTGTTCGGAGACATTTGCTGCATCAGCTTCATTTAAAAATGCACCATATTCATCTATCGTATTATTTGCTAATGCTGTACTTGCATTAGCGTTATAATACTTTTCAGCTGCCAACATTGCATGTTTCTGTACCAGTGCTTCTGTAACAACGGTTTCAGCATTTGCTACGCCCATATTACTCAGCATGTCAATAGTAAGTTGGGCTGTATCTTCTGAAAGTCCTGAAAGAATGTCAGTTGAGTTTAGCCATGTGGTTAATAAGTCATCGAAAGCAGTTTGGCAGGCGTTTATATCATTTGGTGATTTTGAAATCTTTTCTACAAAATTCTCGTAGGATTCACCAAGTCCGCTAAATGTCTCCTTGAAGTTCTTATCATCCAGAAGGGAATAATCAAACGGATTCTTACTTTTTATCGAGGACATTATTTTGTCCAGGGATTCAAAACCTTCAGATAGTCCATTAATAGCGGCTATCATTTCTGTCTTGGTAAAGGCTTTAGGGATTTCTTTAGTTTCCTGACTTGCAGTTTTAGCAACAATACCCATCTTCTGAAGGCTGGATATGACATCATCAATTGACATGGAATATTTATCTGCAAGAGAAATAAGCTCTTTGTAATTACTATCCTTATTTTCGTCTATCAGAGCCTTTGCTTCAACGTCTGATTTACCACGCAAAGTATCAAGCACTTTACTATAATCTATTGCTGCTAAATCATTGCTAAAATCAAATAGTTTTGTGTCGGCCTGATCGAACACATCCTTAATAACAGAAGAGTATTTACCCCATACTGATTCATTATCCTCTACCCCAGATTTTATCTCATTTAAATGCTGGTAAGCGGATTTAACTATTTCATCATTAAATGGATCTTCGCTCTTTAAAACTGCTTCATTGTAATCTTTGACAGATTGAAGCATTTCATCATAACTATTTGATAAAGCGTCGTTTGAAAAGATTTCAGCTTTTAGTTTTTCTTCATACTGTTTCCCCTGTGCAGTAATTACTTTATTATTCTCAATAAGTCTATTTTTTGAGTTTTCAACAATGCCATTAACAAAACCATTATTACTGTATTTGTCTTGAAGATTACGAATTTTTGTTTCCAGTTCATTGATGACTTCATTAGCCTGTGTTGCGTCTCCTACAAATTTGATTGTATAACCAGGAACGTTTTTAGCTGTGAATTTCTCTAACTTAATTCCTTTGTCCTGATATTTTGAGACAATATCATAAATATCTTTTGCGTATTGTTCATTCATGTTGCCAGTAGAACCAAGAAAATAACCTCGAACTTTGGTCATCTCTCTTTCAGCAACATCTAGCCCAGGAGTTTCATTAAGGAACCTATTGGCAGATTCTTTGTTAAAAGCCTTGATTGCATCTGTTTGGTTTTTGTAAGCATCCGTGACAAGATTCAGTTTACCATATTCGTCACCAAACTTTTCATTCAGTTCTGTCTGGAGATCAAGAAGCTGCTTTTTGACATTGTATGTTTCTTCTTCATTACCTTTTGCTTCCAGGAGAGCGGTGTGAAGCTCTTCGTATTTCTTTGCGTACTCATCAATAGACTTAGATGTATCAGCATATGTTCTCGCTGCATATTCAGCCGCTTGCCTATTTTCTTCCTGAATCTGTTTCCACTTCGAATATGCCCCGATTGCTAAACCGACAGCAGCAGTAGCGACCATCATTGGGTGGGCTTTCATTGTGGACCATAATCCTTTGGTGGCTGTGCTAAGTCCGATGGTAGAGGTGGTGGCTTCTTTTTGAGCGGCTGACATAGTGGAAGCTTTGATAGCGGCATCTAATTCTGCTCCAGAAAGTCCTTTTGCTGTAAAGATTGCTTTTAATTGTGCTTTCTCTAAAGTCATCTGAGAAGTTGCTGCTTTAACCGATTTCAATGAATAATCCTTAAGGTTATTTTTTAACTCATCAATGATTATTCCTTTATTTGATTTATTGATTTGTCCTAATTCACTGAATACATTACTTATTACTTTGGTTACACTGTTAAGATTGCCTAGATCTTTGAGGTGCGTTAATGACTTACAATTGTTATTTGTAAGAAAATGTGATAATATACTATAAAGTAAGAATGTGAGGTGTATTATGACAAGAAGTGAAGCGGATGAAATCTTTGATCAAAAAGGTGGAGATGTATTTGATACTTTTGATGATTATGTCACCATAGAAGAAGATTATGAAAAAGCTATAAAATACTACGCTCAAGTAACTGGTTGCGAAATTGATATAGCACGAGAGTCAGTTATGGATTATGTAAATGGGTTAAAGAGGGTTATGGCTGACATACCTGTTCCTAATATTCCCCATTGTCCCACTTGTAACAGTACAAATATAAAACGAATTTCAACAACATCAAAAGTAGCTAATATAGCTATGTTTGGATTATTAGGAAATAAACGAAAGAAAACATATCATTGTAATAACTGTAAATATGAATGGTAAAAACTAAAAATGGTCTTATTTATACCGGGCCACTTAATCACCCTAAAACGTGAAAAAACCATATTTTATAAGGGTTTCAGCCAAACCACATATATAATAAAGGAGATACATATGTCAAAACAAAAAATAATGTACGAAGGAATCTTAGATTTAGCCGGATATCAAATACCTTGCTATGTATTAGAAGACGGCACAAGAGTTTTATCAGGTAGACAAATGCAAACTGCCTTAAAACTGATTGATGATACGCCATCATCACAAAGTACTGGTTCTCGTTTACAAAGATATTTAAATCAAAAATCCTTACAGCCATATTTATATAAAGACGCAACCGATGAGAAATACAAACCAATTATATGTTACAAAGGGAACACACAGATAAACGGATATAATGCAACCGATTTAGTTGATTTGTGTGATGGATTCCTTGAAGCAAGACAAAATATAACTTTATCATCAAGACAAAAAATTATTGCCGACCAAGCAGAAATTTTAATGCGCAGCTTTGCTAAAGTTGGTATAACAGCTTTAATTGATGAAGCAACTGGTTATCAATATGAACGTGAAGCTGACGCATTACAAAAACTCTTGAAATTATACATAAGTGAAGAATTACTTCCTTGGCAAAAAACATTCCCTGATGTATATTACAAGGAATTATTCAGATTAAATGGTTGGGACTTTACAGAAAAAGGAATTTCAAAAAGACCCGGTGTAATTGGTACATGGACAAATAAATTGATTTATGACGAACTTCCAGAAGGTGTTACAGAAGAATTAAAAAAGAAAGTTCCAGTAAGCAAAAGTGGAAATAAACTTGCAAGATATTTTCAATTTTTAACTGATGATTATGGAAGCCCTCATTTAAAGGCTCAAATCAATAAAATAATAACCATTTTCAATATGTCAGATAATATGGCTGATATGTGGCAAAACTTTGAAAAAGCAAAACGTAGACAAATGGACTATATTGAAGCACCTTATAAATTTGATGAAAATGGTCATACGATTGAAGACAGTGATGTATAAAGAGTACAAGACTTTCAATATCGGAATAACGCCGAGTGCCCCTACTGTCATTCGACCAACACATCAAAAATTACCACTACTGCTAAAGCTGTCAATGTTGCACTTTTTGGTCTACTTGGAAATAAACGCAAGCACCAATGGCACTGTAATAATTGTAAAAGTGAGTTCTAGGTAAATTTGGAGGGTAATATGAGTTTTGCAGATGAACTAAATAATGTAACAAAATTTCCAGAAGCTGTTTTAAAAGAAACTGAAGAAAAACTGTATAAAAAAGCAATTGGATTATGTAATAGTGATTACGAATGCATAAAATCAATGTTTAAATCAAAAGCAAGCAATGGTGAATATGAAATAGTACAGGAAAAAAAGAAAATACAATTTTATTACAAGGGAAATTTAGGAGACTTATTAATAATTAAATCTGAAATTAAAACTATTAAAAAATTATTTTCTAGTGATACTCAGTTTAATACCATCATTTATGCCAAAGATAGGGGATTTTTCGACCGTTACAAAAACGAATTAATCAAACTAGGAAATCAAGATGAAATAGGCATAGACATTGTAGGTGTACGTTTCGATACTTTTACTTGTTCGAAAAAAGTCATACAAGAATTCGAAATTCCAGGGAAACTAATTGGAACAAGTAGCTTATATGTAGATTCACGAATAAAATGCGTGATGTATTATTGAAATCTACTAAATATTTTGGTGGCAAAATAAAATGAAGAACTCAAATTATACCCCATTAATAATGTTCTTGATAATTCTTTATATAATAGGTTCACTTGGCTCATGTTCTACAACGAATAAACGTAGTAACTTCTACTATGAACATCAAAAAGAGATTGATGCATACGAAGAGAAGCATAAAGATGATTGGAAAGGTTATAACGGATGCAGACGTAACTCATGGGCAGAAGATGAAAATTTAAAAGCTGATGGTTTTGATCCAGATGAATATCGTAAAAGTCATGGTTACTAATTTATAATATGTATTGCCAGAAGAAGAGTTACAAGACGATGCATACGCAAATAACACCAAGAGAGTGGATTACATCATGGAGTTCTTTAATGACATCAAAATCTCTATGGCAAATAAGCGTTAATACGCCATAATAGTCTTTGTAAGTCGGATTTTTAATTAATCATAAAAAGACACCTTAATTGGTGTCTTTTTTTATCTGATGTAAAATAATGAATGGGATATAAAATGCTAGCATTACTAACATCGGTACTTTGACAAGTTTCAGGAACTATTATGTCAGAGATTAGTGGATTGACTTTAATTATTTCTTATACATATTATATAAAGAATTCAATGATTTAAACTCACCTTCTCTTATTTCGTTCCAATTAATTGAAAACTGTGATAATTTTGTGGTATCTAATTTATAAAGCCAGTCCTGTTCATCTGTAAATAATATATGTTCACTAAGTAAAAAATCTAAAATCACCTTTTTATAAGTATTTTTACCTATTATTCTATTATCAATATAGTCCATTTTTCTCGCAGGAGTATCTTTACTATGTGATCTCAAACAACTAAATATACGTCTTAATAAGTTTGAAAAAGAATTAAAATCATCATAATCTGTATCAAAAAAATCATCACTTTTATAGGCCAGCAGTTTAAAATAACTTTTTAAGGATGACGAACATATTTTTACATTTTTTTTATCATCTGTTCTAATCTCAAAACGAGGTATGGTATTAGTAACATAACTAAATTTATCTGCAATGAGCACACATTCTCCTGGAGAATAAGCTTCTATTGAAACTTGCTCGCTTCTCCAAATCAACTCTGTGCAATGAATCACAGAATTATTTATACGAGCTTCTCCAGTTGAATTTCCTACAAAAATCTTACCCTCTATATCTACAAAACAATTAGATAATTGATTTATACATATTCCGTCTTCCAAGTCAATAATTTTAAATTCAACAACAGATAAAAGATTATTATTCCGCCTGAGATTAAACTCCACAGAACAGTCTGTTTCATCTCCATTGATATAAACAGATATCTTATCACCAAGTTGAGCAAATGATTTGAAAGAATTATACATTAATGGTATATATTTTCCTTTGACTTTATTTGCAGAAAATAAACCATAAAATTCAATTAGCATCTGAGATGGACAATACTTTATATTAGATGCTAAATAATCATCAATAAAATCAGATAATACCAAATCAGATAGACAATAGGCAATTATAAAATCTCTAAAAGCAGCCCCAGTGAAATCATAAATAATATGATTGTCATGTTCTTTTGCCTTAATGAATGGGTGTTGTGGCAACTGCGTATTTACTGCTTCCAAATAATCTTCATGATATTCGACAGGGATAGACTTATCTACTTCGGCAAATATTGTTGAATCTGATAATAATATTATACCAAAGAGTCTATTGATTTGCTCATTCAAATCATAAAGTTTATCGTTAGAAAATTCGGAAATTTTTGATATTTTTATAGTTAGAGCTTTAATAAATTTATCACGTTCCCTAGTAATTAAACGCTGAAGAATTTTATTCATTAGAATACAATTATTCTCACCTTTTGAAGTGCTTTTTAATAGATTTAATGTATTGCGTTCTTCATCGTAGGATGTTGCTAATGCATCTAAAACAGGAGCATAGCCGATAAAGTTAAGAGCATCGTTGCTAGAAAAAATCCTTTTAATTTCTCTAAACTGTTCATCAATACATTGATTTACAATTTCAGAATTTCTTACATTATATCTTTCTAAACGGTTCTTAATATATGATTTCGCATTATATTCAGCAAAAAGACCAACTTCATAATGTTTAAAAGATATATTGTTATTTAAAAGATATCTTTTGATAAAAATAGCACTTTCAGTTCTTGCCATTAATATTGCGCATATATGATTACAGTTTTTTGTAACTTCATTAAGATCACGTAAAAAAAATTCAATTCCACTTCGTCCAGAGCCAGCTTCTGCTTCATCAAAACCGTCAATTACAAAAAAGTTTTCACCATTTTCAATGCTTTCTACAAAACTACTAATATGTGAAAAACCAACAGCTTTTGATATTGCGCCCTCAAAACTATATTCTGCAACTTTATTGTCAGGCAAATCCCAATATACACCATTCTTTTTATAGCAAATATGTTTGGCTAATGCTGTTTTCCCAGTAGCCCCTGGAGCGGAAAAAAGAATAAATTTGACGTTATAACTAGAACTACTTGCATCATTGAATATTGGCTCTGTATATTTATATACATCTTCAGTATACTCTTCTTTTGTAATATAGCGGATGGTTGGATAGTCTTGATTAAAATTAAATTTGTTATCTTTTACTTGAATAGTACTTAATATACCTTCTAAATTCATAGTCTCCTCCCCTGTATTAGGAGGCCTGTTTAGGATGTATTCCCACAAGCTTTCCATTTACTGTACTCCTTTCATTCTACCAGATTTTACCGATTAAATCAATTTAAATATGCCCCTACCATGTAAAATAAAGTCTATAAATTATATACTTTTACTATTATAATCTACTAAATATAGAATGTCAACATAAAGGATATTATTTATAGACTTTATTCTCTAATTAGCTTATAATAATAGTATTCCATACGGACAGGAGATTATGATGGATTTTGGAAGCCGACTAAAAGAATATCGAAAAAAGAACAATCTTACTCAAAAGGAATTGGCTCAAATTATAAATGTCAGTGTAAAAACCATATCTGCCTACGAAAATAGGGAAAATAGGCCCACTTACAATGATTTTATCGAAATATGTAATAAGCTAAAGGTAGATGCACACTATTTTATGAAAGGCGAGCTAAAATATATTGCTGATTCCTTATCAAAAGAAGATCAGCGTATTTTAGATGCCTACAATAATCTTTCTATGTCTAATAGAAGGATTGTTGATTTTATTTTTGGTTTTGTAGACACTTCGGATAATCAAATAAATAGTAAAATTATTTATCGTTTTCCTGTTTATGACCAAAAGGCCGCAGCCGGCGCAGGTATACTCGGTAGAGACGGCGAGTACCAAATGGAGGAGATTGTATCAGACGATATTCCATCTGAAGCAGTATATGGAGTCAGGATAAATGGTGAAAGTATGTCACCTGGTATTCAAAACGGTGCACTTGTACTGGTTAATCCAAAATTCAACGAATTCAATCTTGATAATGAAATTGTAATAGCAAATTTTAAAGGCGATATACTCTGTAAACGGTATAAACCCAGAGAGGATTGTATTTTGTTTTCATCCGACAATGAAGAATGCATTGAAGATGATAGAAGAGCTTACTCAAACGATGAGTATCAGATTATTGGTGTGGTGGTAAAAATAATCCAATAAAGTAGGTGGTACTACGATATGGTGTATTTGCTATGGGCAAAGTTGGTAAACAATGGCATTGCAATAATTGTAAAAGTAATTTTAAATTAATCATAAAAAGACACCAGTTAAGGTGTCTTTAGCCTTACGTTAAGTTCAGAATTGAAATTTATTAAACTAGAAACTCGAAATCGTGCGGTTTTATCTACTCTGTCTTTATTTGCTACTTTAACATATGAATCAATATACTCGATAACTTGTTTCTGAATTATATTATAATTTTCATTTATAATCAATTGTTGTTTGTTCGTTATTCGTGGAATATCATATCTAAAATATTTTGGATTATTTATTATCATTGTATATCTATAATCTAAACCAGCATTTGGCTTGGATTGACTTGGAACCGAAAACCCTATTCTTCCGAATACTCTTACAGGTTCACCTAGTTTCTTCCTTAGCGGTACTAATACGTTACAATTGTTATATTTTAGATTTAGGCACAAATGGGTTCTTACATTATGTTTAGATTCATCAAATTCATCCAGTATATTCTTAAGGTGAGGATAATCTAAATAAAATTGATTAACTATGTAACAATATATAGCAGTTCCCATTTTATCTCCTAGTAAAATAGGAAGCATTTCTGCTTCCTACATAATTTTTTGCTTTTTTATTAGCCAGGTGACAGCAATAAACCCCTCGCAATATTTTCAGGTTATTTTTAGCCAGACACTCCTGAACCATGTCTCGAAACAGAATCAAATAAGATTCCTTACTTATATTATACACAATTCTTGGAAAATGAACACCATCAAGTTAAACAAAAAAATGCGTAATAATATAGCAAGGTGAACAAAAGTGCACCAAAAGCTATTGTTTATCAAAACAGCTAGAAGTCAATTTAAATGTAAAAACTGTGGAGCGAAATGGTAACGTTAAAAGACACCTTAATTGGTGTCTTTAAATAATTATAAAATATGGAAAGCGGAGCATTAGTCACACTAAGCCCCGCAATATTGGTGGTCTTGTATGTTATCCACAAGTCACACTTTTGATAACACACTTACTCCTAAACACTAGTCACACTATTTTTAAGAGTAATACCATTATATCTCTGGCAAATAAGCGGTTAATACGCCATAATAGTCTTGTATAACTCAATCATTGCCATACTCAATTTTGACAATGAATCAAATTCTCGATTTTTATATACTTCATCGGAAGACTTTTTCAACAACTCAAACTGATTGATTAAGTCTTCTTTTTTAATTTCTTTTTCTTTATCCATAATTTTATTCCTTTGCTACATATTTTAGTCGTTGTGTATTTGCTGTTGGAAAAGCAAGTAAGCAATGGCATTGTAATCACTGCAAGAGTGATTTTTAAAGAGACTAGAAATAGTCTCTTTTCTATTAGATAACAAAATATAACTTTACTTGTATGGTATTTAAAATAGTGCTACCAGATTTTGTCGGATTATGGTAGAATAAGGGAGGGGGTATAGCGCATTTAATATGAATCAATCTGTAGGTATATTTGGAGGTTTACAATGTCATATGCTATTTTAAAAGAGGGTTTGAATCAAATAGACAAAATTACAAAATGGTCTCTGTTCCTAATCCATTATAACCATAAGACACATCCGAATGAGTATACATGTTATCCATTATATTTTGAACCAGTTAATCTTATAAATACAGTTGTATCTCGTCAAAAAACTACTTTTGAAAAAAATATTGAAGCCTTTGATGAAAAGGTAATCAAATATACAGGTTTTAATTCAAAAGGAGTTATTGACAAAATTGATATGAGTGATGAACTTATAAACACTCAGTGGGCAGCATTATTACGGCATATACAGGACCATGATGATTCCAAAAAGATAGATGAGATTAAGGCAGGAGCGTACATTTTTGTTGGAATATACAAAAATGATGATGGAGAGGATAGTAACTTATATTTGCTAACTAAACGTAATCCAATTGTTAATCTAAAAAAGTCAAAACGTTCAGTTTTTGTGTCAAGATTAAATACACTAGCTGAAGTAACTGAACCGATGGTTCAATTCGGAAGTTGTTTCGATGCTATTATTTATAGTAATGCGATATATATGATAAACTCGAATTGTGAATCGGTGTTTAACCTTGAATACTCTCATAAAAAAATCTGCCAAAAACATTTAAATGAGTTGGAAACGATGGATATGATTGAAGATTTTGATGAATACGTTTCCTATGCAAATAAAGGACAGACACCAAAAAAATTTATATCTTATTCATCTCAGGTTGTTAACTATCTAAAAAAGCCAACAAGCAGAGAAAAGTTTGCAAAGATATTTGGAATACCATATGATAAAAAGAATAAAAAGTTTGATTTATCGAATCCCCAAAATGCCAAGAATTTTACTCTTGGCATATGTGGTAAGGCAAAGCGAGAACTGACAGAAGACAGCTTATGTGAAGTACCTATGTCCATGCCTCTTAAGACTTCGTGAGATAGAATGGTTTATCTAAGCAAATAATCTCTACAGTATTTCCTTTATTGGCGCATAAATTGCTTTGACTGATAATCATTGACTGCGTGGTGGGAACGTCTGGCTCCGCAATCCATTGAAGTTCACAGTTATAGAACTTATAGCTCTTAAATTCAAAAATAAGATTTGCATAAACATTATTATTTCTTACACATAGAAACATTAAAATGCCATAGTATACCAAGAACATAATTGCTCCGTCCCATTGAGTGAAATCGAAAGCAAAAAGCGGAAGTATATATGAAAGTAAAAATTCAGATGTTATTCCTGTTTCTTGCTGTGCGTCTATGATTTTATACCTAACTCCATGTTCATGGGATACGTTAGTAATCATCTTAGCAATAATTAGTATGGAAAAGATAAGGCCTAATAAAATGAGTACTATTTCTATTATTTCTGTATATGGATTAGAACCATCTCTTATGAGGCTTAATACATCAATAAACAAGATGGTAATCCACAGTGGTATAAAAGATGTGTAAAACATTGCAACTTTAAAATATTTATTCATATAACCACCTCATTTATTATTATATGATTTTGTCAAGTTAGGGGTGTAGATTAATTTTATCAAAATAGAAGAGCAGATACAATATATATAAAGGAATTTGTAATGAATTATGAATTGAAACGTATCAAACAGCTTTGCCATGAACGTGGTTGGAGTCTCTATCGTCTTGCCCGCGAAATGAATGCATCACCAAACAATATCTACAATATTTTTATCACCATGTCAAAATTTTATGCCGAAGATGAAAACATAAAAACACAGGACGACATTCTCTTTATATATAATAAATTAACTCCGGTTAACAAAGCCAAGGCAGAAGCATATATGTTAGGCTTATGGTTAACCAATGAATAACTAAATTCCATTCCCGTTTCCAAGCCAGAAATAGATGTGTATAATTTGTACTAAGCAGGGCAGTAGTAAGACTACCTAACTTGATTAAAAAATCCATTCAGCTATATCAAACAGTATAATGGATAAGACTGCTAACAATATGATATTTATGATTACCATAACTGATTAACGACATAGCCTTGCCGTGTGGTTCACCACAATAAACTATGTTAGAACATACATTAACAAAATAGTAGATAAGGCTCTATTATTCTGTGAGGAATCATGCTCGTTGAACTTTCCTGATCTTTAATACTTTTATCCCGACATTGCTTTCGCAACTTTTACTATCGGATTATATAGTATGACTTTACGTAGATTAGGTTAGCTGCCAGTTAATTTTTTACCCATTTAATCACGCACTTAGACCGTATTTTTTAGTCATATGCATCTCACTCTCGACCATAGTTGTGCCGATTGATTTTTTTACCTTTCGGTTGCATTCACGCCTACCTTTCGATTACGTTGTAGCATAGTGAGCATTAGGGTTTCAGGCCAATTCGTCCTCTTTTTATTTTGAAACTTTCGTCCTACGGAGTTGATTTTGTCGCCGTTATGACATTTCTTCCCACATAGTAGACCATCTTAAAAATCTAGGCAATTTTTAAGTAGCTCTTATTGCAGAGCCAATCGAAGTTTTTAATAAACGCGGTAATACTACCGCCTGTAATTAAAGTTGGTATTACACCAATTTTGTCAATAACAGTATCCAATACATTAGTTAATGTGATACCGCTATCTACTAATACTTTTAAGAAATTAGAGTCAAAAACTGTGGTTGATAAAGACTGAAATGCAGCTTCTAATTGTTGCGTTTTTGCTTCCAAACTTTCCATCCACCGTTCTTGTTCCTGCATCGCAGATCCAGCAGAATGAACAGATGTTTCGTAAGCCTTTTCTATTTGTCCAGATTGAAAAGCTTGAATTAGTGCCGAAATCTGATTGCCGCGCTGTTTTCCTGCTATTGTTTCGAGGAGTGCAGCCTGATTTACTTGGCTAATATCAGACCAAACTTTTGAAATGCCCTTTAATATTTCATAAGTCGATTTGAAATTTCCGTTCTTATCAAATATATTTACAGCACCATTTGTTTGGTTAAGAATTTGAGTTTGAATTTTAGAGATTGATTCTACATTCTCATATTCTTCACCTAGCTCCTCTAATTCTCCCTTCATGCCTCGAATACGCATACTAAGAACTTTCAGAGCATTTCCCATCTCTGAAGCATTTTGCGTAATTTCTGTACCGCCAGTAATCATAGCTAAAGTTTGATTTATGTCATTTCCAGCTAAACTCAAAGCAGAAGCAGATTTTTTAAGACCTTCTCCTAAAGAAGCGGAATCTGTTGCGAACTCATTTCCAAGTTTATTTAACGAGTCTACAATGGTAATACTATCTGTTGCTGTTATATTAAATCTTTTATATTGTATAAGATTCGCAATATCTTATATGTTATTAATCATATTTCTGTAATTTTAGTTAATTCTGCTTTTATAAAATTCGTTAAGTTTTCACGTTCCCAATATGGTATTCTTATAAGTTTTAGGCCATTTCTTTTACAATAATCTGTTTTTATTTTGTCATGGTATTGGACATATTTGAGTTGATTCAATGCATCAACATCGGACATATCTTTTGAACGTCTAATTGATTTATAATGTCCTTCACCATCGGCTTCAATTAATGTATTTTTACTTGGCAAATAAAAATCAAATGGAAGAGGATTCTTATCTCTACAATCATCAAACCAATATTGTGATATATAATCAATATTAAGTGATTGTAATGTATTTTCAACTGATAGCTCAAATTTTGATTTAGAACACTTAGGACATCTATGACCTTGCGATAAATTGATTCCAGAAGTCATCCAAACATTACCACATATATCACATTGCACTTTTATTGGGCTTGAGTAATTTGCATATTCTAATATAGAAACATTCATATCATTACTATTGAGTTCATTTTGCAAATCATCTTTTGTTCTAAACCTACCAATACAACAAGGACATTTGCCACTGTTTCGCTTCATGTTTGTTATGTGCGTTTTAAATATTCCTTTGTCATAGTGATTAGGACATCTATATAATATTTTTGTCTTATCATTTTCTGAATATTCCACGCCTTCGTATATCATTCCAGATGAGTTCGTGATTTTTTTTAAATATGAAATAGATTTTCTTTTTGCCAAAGAGCGTTTTTCTACACCACATTGATAGCAACCTCCATTTCCATAATCTGTAATGAAATTATTCGGATAGCTTACTTGGACTCCGTATGATCTGTGTTTATTACAAATATATTTAAATCTTGTATTTGAACGAACTATATTTTGGTTTGGCAAAAGCTCATAATTTAACTGCTTACATTTTTCTTCTACTAAAAAATTATAGTCTGTATAATTAACAGTATCATATCTATTTATTTTTGCACACTTATTACAATATCGTTTACCTTGTAATACGTCATTCCAAGAAGCATTAAATTCATTTTTACATTTACGACATACCCATGTCATTTTAACAGACGAAGATAAATATTCATCAGAGACTAAATCTAGGCTTTGAATATTATTATTTTTAATCCATGTTTTTATATTTCTAATTGTATAGGGATTGTATTTTGAGAATATTGGCGGGTTATCATTTCTTCTTATTATACTAGATGGTAATGCCATTACATAATAATTATCAGTTGTTTCACATAATATTTTGTCGTTTGAAGTTTTGATCTCCCCAATGATTTTTAACTTTTTGTTTTCTAAAGCATTTCTAATTTGTTCTTTTGATATTATATTTTTCATATTTTCACATGCTTGCTGTTCAATTGTATTTCCATGATAAAAAGACACCAAAGTTAAAAATAACTCGGTGTCTTTTTAGAGATTAAATAGAATCTTTATTGTTTTTTTTTATGATTACTTTATGATTAATAACAACTTACACTTTCATGTAAGAATAGACTATTTCTTCATCTCCACCATAATGTGCTGAGAGTGACCTTTTCGATTTAAGGGGGTTTCACCCACGCCATTTGCGATTGCGCCCTACGATTAATGCCATAGATATTCAGGATTTCCACCTTTATTCTCTAGTCTATAGCTCGACTTGAATCTAGTCGTTGAACATTTTCCCTCGTCTCAAGTACCGTATGGTCTACGGAATACGTTAGGGAACTTTGCTGCATGAACAACCATTGTTACATCTCTACGTTGTAAAACCTTCATATCGTGATTTCTCCGGTATTGTGGTGTAGAGCTTTAGGTATTACCTGCAATTAAATTCATTCTAAATATATATTTCTATATATTAAGGCATAAATTTGCCTTCATTGCTGTTACTAAATCTTTTACAGCGGTCGCATCATCAACTTCACCTACATTTGCATAGATAGAAGATATTTGTGCTAACTCACTGGCTTGATCAATATCGAACCCTAGTTTAGCCCAGTTAGCTGTTTGTTCAACTAGTCCAGATATAGAGCGACCAAGATCCTGTGCTTTAGAAGAAGCGTTATCTAAAAACTTAGAATACTTTCTTTCGGTTTCGTCAGTTACTTTGTAGAGATTAGTCATTGAAGTATCTATATTATATACTTCTTTTGGCATTCTCCTGAACAAATTCCACAGTTCCATAACTGAACCAGTAGCAATGGCCCAGCCACCAAATTTTTCAACTGCCTGTTTGAATTTATCGACCCAGGACAATCCTAATTTATTTGCTGCACGTAGTTCTGCGTCCAGTCCCTTAAACTGTGCTTTTAGATTATCAAAAGTACCTCTTGTCATATCATCGGCAGAATTAAGCGTATTAATCCAATCAATGATTTGCTGCTTGGACTGTTTAGTCATGGCAGTATTTTTTTGAAGATAATTGTTTAGTTCATTTACAAAGGATATACGCCGATTGTCTCCATTAGAAATTATCTCGTTGGACTTTTGGCTTTTGATTTGAGTTAAGAGATTCTTAGTTGTTTCTAAATGCTTCTGATATTCCTTTTCGTACTCTAATCGCTTATCACCATCAGAGAATTTCATATCATTATAAGCAGCCTCTAGTTGTTTCAGTGCGGCCTTTGCCTGCAAAAATGAATCGCCGCTTTCAATCCCAAACTTACTTAACTGTTGCTGAAGAGAAACAATTTGGGTTGAATATTTTTCTGTATCAATTGAAAGTTGAATTTTATCTAGTTTTTTAACTTCATTGTTAATTGTTTGGACATATGATTTGGCCCATTGTACAGCCTGTTTATCTGAAACAGTATCTCCAAGTATATTTTTGATAATTCCTGATAGCGCCTGAAACTGTTTTTCAATGTCAGCTTTGTTCTTTGCGAAATTTGAAAAATCAATATCTGCACTGATTTTTAAACGTTCTTTAGCAAGCCTTTTTTGTATATCTGACAAGCTACTATCATCAATAATAGCTTGAAGAAATATTTTGAAATTATCGTTCATTCAAAACTCCTTCCATAATTTATTGCAATAAAAAATACCCTCACGAAAGGAGAGTGCTAATAAAAGAAGTATCAGTTTTGACACTGATACTCTAATTTGTGTTAAAAAAATGAGGTGAAAACATATGCTCACAAAAGAACAAGAAAACATTTTAAGATTCCTGCTATCATTACCGCGAGACACCAATAATCGAATAACAGTAAGCAGAAAGAATTATAATCTTGATTATTCTGAATCCGATTTTATTACTAAACTGAGAGATATAGAAACTCTCGGATATTTTGAGATTAAATATTTAACAGGACATCACAATACTTTAAAAACTTATATTGAGGTTATTCCCAATGGAAATACATTATCTTATTTTATGGATAAAAAGAATAAGGAATCTCAAAAAAGAAGAGATTTAATCAAGTGGCTAATACCTGTAATTATTTCCTCATTATCATTATTATGGAATATACTTAATACGTTGTATTCAACTCACTTAAAAGAATTAATAGATAATCTGACATCTCAAATAAATTAATAGTTGTTATGATGGCAGAAATAAGAGTAAGTGTAGCAATGACTGTTTGTACTACCCATCCATATTTATACATCCAATCGAGAAATTTATCCATTTTCATTTCCTTTCTATGAAAAGTTCACAGTTTGCATCAGCTACAGATTTTTCTGTTTATCAAAATTGCAGTACAATAATTTCTGCTGGAGTAATCACGTTAATTACTTAATTAAATATCTTGGAATATGGGGTGATGCGGATAGTAAGTAGTGGTAGACAGAAAGGGTGTGCCTTGAGTAAGCACATCCTTTTTGTGTCGAAAGTTCGCCTATATTAATACAATTTACTTCATCCCAGGCATTCCAAGAAAGGTTTCGCAAAACTTTTTAATATCCTCTACAGACTTACCATCATTGCACATATTAAGCACTGCACCGAGAATTCCTGTTGCTCCGGCTTTAAGTCCTTGGAATCGCTGTTCCTTAAGCTTCTCCGTGAATAACTTCTCGAATTCCTTTTCCTGTTGCTTTGTCATATAAATTTTCCTTTCATGATTAATTACAAACATATGTTTAGAGTTTATTATTTGGGATAATTTTGATAAAATATACATGAGTACATATGCGATTGTACAACCACATTACAATCCATTGCACGGCTATGTGCTTGGCATTTGCCTGTGGGAGTATTTTTATACGAATCCTACAAAACGGTACATAGTACCAGAAAGGTCAAATGGTATTTCTAGTGTTTTTAAACACATCTTTGGATTCTCCAAATCAATATCTTCCCTTTCTTGTATGTCACAGTACAGAAGGGAGGTGAGATATGGAGATAGTACTAGCATTAATTGGCTCTATCCTTATGCTGGGTGCTGTTTATTATTTAGGAAGTCTTGTTCTGCTCAAGGACACAAAAGAATTCCATATGCATTTTGGCTTATTTAAAGGATTTGATATATCAGGAACCTTTTTTGATAGAGACAAAACACAAGAAGATTAGTTGTTTTTGCCATTTGGGAGTAGGAGAGAGTGAGTAGAGAGTGATGAGAGGTAGCATCGTAGAAATACGGTGCTATTTCTCTGCATAGAAAAGGATGGAAGAGCAGTTAACTCAACCATCCTTGAATTATTATTAGCAATTCTTAGCCATATTCTTGAATACTTCCCAACGTGCTTGTACATTCTCTTTAGCAGCAGAACCGGAACCACAGAGATTCCTGTACTCGTCATTCTGTTCATAGCTATTGAAGAATTCCTTTGCGAGTACCATGTATTTATCTTTTCCACCCTTGTACTTAATCACCTTGCACATACCAGCAACAAACATCGGGATAGAGGTCTTTTTAAGATTTGGAATCTTTTCTGTAATTCTCCTATTAATTGAATCGGCAGCGTTGATAATCAGTTCAATGACTTCCTGTTTGTTTTCTTGCTCATCAAACCATGTAATGAACGCCTGAATATCCTCATTCCTAAATCCAAATTCATGCTCTTTACTGTAACCAGATACTAGCATCATGATTTCGAGAATAAGATTGCGGTCTTCGCTGTTTTTAAAAATACCGACACTGAAAATTCTCTCCCACAGATTGGGCATTTTCTTTTCTTTCATAACTGGCTTTCCGTCTTTCATAACAACTTCACCAGCTCGGTTTTTCTTCTCAATTTCATAAGTATAGCCATCAGCATTTAATATGCTTAAAATCTGACCATACAATCCTTCACTGATATTCACGGAGTTTTTCTGTGCATTTGTGAGAGGTCTGCCAGAATTCTTACGTCTGAATAATTCGATAATCTCTTTATTCGTGGCTTCATAATAGAAGTCTATGGGCAATTCATAATAACTAAGTTTACTCTTTATTTCTTCGTCCAGTTCTTCAAACTTCTTTCCCGATAATGATTCTGACGGATAAAATGTTTTTCCTTCGATAGAAAAGGGAACATCATCTAACTTTTTTGATAAACGATATTCACCATTAATAAAATCGGCAAAATTGGTTATGCGTTGAACACCATCAATAACAGCATTATTTAATTTAATAATATCGCCAGTTGTTTCATCTACCATACTAACGACAATTGTAACAGGGTCAATTAGGTATTCACGCAGCACACTATCAATTAACTCTGACTTCTGTAGTGCATTCCACTGTCCAGAAGGACGCTGTAGTGGATGTTTAAAATTGTATTTATTGTTCTTAACTTCTTTCGCCAAAGTGGGAAGACCGCGACGCTTTGATTCTGATCTCATGTATATACCTCCATAAAAAATAATCGTTAATATTTCTTATTTCAGTATAGACTATATATAAAAATATAGCAATAAATTTTTGTGTCTATTTTATGGATAGTCCAACTTTTCTTAATTCCTCTTTTAATATCTTTATTGCATTTTCCTGGCAATATTTTTGAAACACTTCCCAAAATCTATGCTCTTTTGTCTCATCTGTTACCCATCCACCATGCGATCCAATTGATGCAGCAAGTAACTGCTTCTCACCTGTCCAAAAGCTGTTGTAGTTCATAGCTGTTTCATCCATATATACAGAGCCTAAATTTTGATTGAGCATTTTTGTCGTAGCCGATTTCCAGAATTGGTACGATCTAATATAGAATGAGGGCGTGAACGTGTCATAAAATTCATCATCTATTATCTGTTGTAACGCTCCCAGGAGCCTATTACAAGCATTCTCTACAGCTTTATCACATAATATCTGCATATAATTCTTCAGTTCTACAGGTGTTCTAAACATTTTACTCGCCATCACAACACCTTTTGGGCATGACAAAGTAATGACCTATAATCCAATAATACGGTCGTGGTTCTTCGTGAAATAGATAATAATTATATGCATCGGCTACAAGTATTCCAAGTATCGTAATGAAAATCCATACTATTGAAAACGGCAAGCATACCACACCGTCATAATTTAATGGCATATTGGAGTAGTCCCACATTAGTGGATGGTTTAATACTTTCAGGGCTTTACCTATAAACAACTCAAAGCTAGTTATAATAGCTGACCCAATAAATCCTTGTAGAATCAAGTCAAGATTCCAAGAGATTTTGTTGTTAATCTGGTCGAAAAGTAAAAGAGAAATACCGCCAATGACACCCATCAGCACATAACTCTCTCCCCTATAAGTTATTTCCAGCGCAATGTATGTACAATATCCAACTAAGAAAAGGGTTAAATACTTGATTAGTATATGTGTCCATTTTCTGTTATTCATATGTTTAGTCCTCTTTAATACTTATTTCAGCGTTGCGTTCAGCTTCAGCCTGGTCGTGAATAATCTCGGCCAGCTTACCTAGAAATTCGTCTTTCAATTCATTAAGCGGAACATCCTTCAGGACCGTAAACAGATTGGATAGGAGAGTGGTGATATCCTTCTGTTCTGCAATGACTTTTTCGATAACAGTGTATAATGTAATTTTTAACGTGATTTCCTTCTTCTTCATGACAAACCAATTTCTAATCATATATTAAATTCCTCCAATTTATTTTTTAATTTTCTTTTCAAGTGTTTTCATTTTCTTTAATTCATCATAAGGTATCCAACCGCCGCGTTTTAAATTACGACAGATAAACACCAAATTTATATCAGGATAACGATATCTAAACATTTTACGCTTTAATAAGCTAACGGCATCAGGTCGCCCCTTGACGTCATAAACGATAAAAGACCCATCAGAGTACCAAACGTCGTAATCGCTTTTATATTTTATCGGCAAAATCTTTTCGCCGTTCTTCATAACAAAGCCATCTTGAAGTACATATGTGACCTGGCGCTCAAATTTAATAATTTCGCCACTTGCAAGCTTGGGTTCGATAACTTCTTTCATGAATTGCATTTCTGTCAATGAATCATATGTAATTCCTTTATATGTTCTTTTTTGTTTTCCTGCCTTACTTATATCCACATTGTAAAGTGAACGTTTTCTGGTTGCTATTATTTATCACCTCTTATATCATAGTAAGAACTCCACCAGTCTTGCGACTTTCAATATGATGTACATTTAAAATTTTGTCCTTTGACTTTCCGTGACAACATTGACATTCATGATTATCTCTCCAAAGAATATATTCTCTGACATTCCAAAAACTAAATTGTTCTCCCTGCTGATATTCTTCTCCACTTATCTCAGGATTTTGAATCTTCTGTAAATCAAAAGAGGCTGTTTCCACAATAATATTTTTGATTGGAAGTATCTTATACACATCATCAACTACTCGTAAATGTGTTTCTATTTTCTGTTCTATAGAAGGCGCAAGCCATCCTTTATTTTTAGAATGCATACGATTATTAAATCTAGGTTCACGATAACGAAGTCGGTTTCTTCTCGTGCGCCGATTCTGCCTACGTGTAGACAGCAAGTCCACAATATCATTTCTTAATTCTACATCAGCAGAATACATTTCTTTCTTATCCGTAGTTGCAGAAAGGCCAATATGTTTACTACCAGTGTCTAACCCAAGAGATATATCTTGTGTTTGATTTTCACATTGAAATAGCAATTGAATTGTAAACGGTTCTCTCTTTGTAATTTGTGCCTTGCTTTGTTTTAATAATTTTCTTGCTTTTGCTTCTTTACAAGGCATTAGTGGTTTTCCACTAATATTTAGTACATACACCATTGATTATAAATCCTCCTGTATGTTGAAGTAATGCAGCCTTAGACAATGTTATATAAGGTTCTGTAATAGCAACACTGTTCCTACCTCTCAGAACTGATTAATCACTATCCTTAGAGCAGTGGATTAGGCTGTACGTCCACTGGTAACTATATATTCTTATATAACGTAGTTCTCAAAGAACTTAGTCTAGTCAACTAGGGCTTTTGCAAGCCCATCACCTTTAGGCGATGGGTAGTTGACACAGATATTCTCTTTTTTGTTTTGTATAATTAAAAAAAGAACCTTAACCGTAGCTAAGATTCTCAAGTTGTGATATGATAGTAAAAGCACTCACCGACCTTACCACATAATTCTGTGAGAAAGTTCTTGGTGATTTCTATGTTGTTCCCAACAATGAAGTATTGCGTATTTGTGCGTAAGTACAAACGTATGAGATTCGGACGGATCGAAGACGTTTGTCAGCATTATCGTAGTTTGCCTAATCGGTAAATACTAAGTTCATTCTGTAGACAGGATTAGACTCTCAAATTTTCTAAACACGTCTACCGTGGGGAAGGTGAGTGTTTTTTAATTTAGGGCGGCTTCAGAAGAAACCGCTCTTTTATAATTTATTCATCACCTTTTACAATCTTAGTTTCGATTGGTAATACAGGTAGATGTTTCATACAGTATTGATACTTGGCCTCAGCCCCATGATTTCCACCAATCCCTTTATATGCATGGAATAATCGTACGAAGTCATCATACTCATCTTCTGGAATACCGTGTAAATCACTTATATAGTGGCGTGTTTTCTGTCCAATTCGGTCACACATCTCTTCCATGGTAGCGTTATCTCTGGCAACGTTTGAACTTACTATGGTATCTATTTTGGATACTAGCTCTTCTTGTTCACTCTGTACTTGCTTCATGGTACATTTCATTTCTTCCATAAATTCAGCCAATCCATTCTTGATTTTTTGATCATGTAAAATAGACTGTTTTGTATCTTCGCTTTGTTTATTTTGCAGCTCATTAAGTTTTTGTGACGTGTTGATTAATAACTCATGGTCTTCATGCTTTTTACGTTGCCATGAAAATTCTAAACCGATTTTTGTTGCAAACCAATCCCACAAAGTAGCGATACCTTTGAGTCCTGCAAGTATTATGAAAACACTTAGAAGCGTGGAGGAAAAATCAAGAGATAAAAACTGTTCAATTGCTTCCATTCATATAAGTCCTCCTTACTCAACTAAATTATATTTCTCTAAATCTGGAGCAGGAGTATCCCACTGTGATTCATACACGCCACTTTCATTTACCCAATAGTAAATATTCAGATTTGGATCTTTGGATTTTATGTAGGCAGACTTTGCCATTGAACCGTCACAAGAAAGATAGTACTGATTGCCTTTATACACAATCCATTGACTAGAATACATATAACAGTCTGGTCCAAACCAGAACCAATTTCCTTCGTATTCATACCATGTATTTGAAATGGCATGACCAGCTGCGTTAAACCAACTCCAACGGCCTGTAGAGTCCTTATACCAGTCATCTTTTACATAGTTCCCAGTGTCTCCAAGATAAAATCTCCAACCACCATCTTCTTTATACCAACCGGATTTATTCTCGCTATCGTCATCCTGTATAAATCTTTTTACACATACGAGGCCCTTTTGCCAACCGCCAGAAGCCCAGGAACTATATCTAGTTTTACAATAAGCATCCATATTCTTATAGGATGGTACACCGCTGCCATGCCCGCTAAGAACCCAGTTTCCACTAGAATCTTTGTGATGGACCATTTCAACGTGTCCAATTCTTTTTGGCCTGGATGAGTCTGAACCTGCGAATAGAAGCATATCACCTGGGCGCAAAACATCTGGATTCTGAATAAGTCCATTCTTAATAGTCACATCAACAAATGTAAGTTTACTGGAATTATACATACTAGCAGTATTCAGAATACCAAAATTGTCACCAGCTTCTCTGTACGAATATGAAATAGAGGAACTGCAATCAGAATAATATTTCCCGTCTCTATACTTTTTGAAACAGTAATCACGTAGGTTTTGATTATAAATATTACGTCCAATTATGGAGGAATAATTTTCAACCACGTTCTGCCTTCGCTGTTTAGATGTTACCATAAATTACTCCTTTTTATGTTCTGTATCTACACCAAGGATTTTACCCAATGAGATAACTGATTTACTTACGTAAATTACAATTGCTGAGTTCATAATAAACTGCGGCGTCACTCCGATAGAAGATAAGTCAGTTGAATCGAAGCAATAAGCAGTTCCAACAAACATGCCACAAATAATAAGTGCTTTTGCAATTCCATTAATCAGTTTTTTTGTATCAAATGACAAATTCTTGGTCCCAATATTGTAATACAATCCGGCCCCAATATTCATGGAGATTGCAACTGCTAATATTGGCAGTGTTCTAATAATTTCGTCCATATTTAATTCCTTTCTGTGGGTTGGAGAGTAGTAGCGACCTGGCTATTATGAATATGTTGTGTGTCATTCACTCACAGATATGACATCTACTTTTACACTCATTGTCTTGAGCAACCCATTGTAATATCTTTTATTGATTTTTATAGAAATTTTTGAGGATATCAAAGAGCCTATATGTTTTTCTGTACTTCCATACAGTTATCCCATCTTCATTCTTTTTAACAAACGTATATGGTATACCAGATTCTTTCAAGAACAACATTTCGAGTGGATAGGTACAACAATATTCTTTGTCAAATTTAATTTTACTGTCGATAATTACACCTCTATTCTTTATAGTAAAAAATAGGGATATAGCACTTGCGGTGGATTACAAGCGGTTATATCCCTACTCCTCATTATCCATCGCCATAGTTTCATCATTCTTTTTCTTTGGTGTACGAACCTTTATAGATTCTTTAATATTTTCTTTTTCAAATTCGTTTTTTGAAACGACTGTATATGTCCCTTTATCAAAACGAATGTATACATTGCGACCAATCAAGTCACTATTTGGAATCTGTATCTTTTTGTTATCAAATTTCACAACTGAAACCTTTTCATTTCGATAAATCACTTCACATTCTTTTATCATAGTCACCTCACAAAAGGGGCTATTTCAGCCCCTTTACCACCTTTATACTGTTTCGTCTGTAAGCTCAATCATGTCAAGGACATCACCATTCTCGTCTATCAAAGCATCACAAGTAATCGTGATTTCTGCGGGATCACCATCAGACGAGAAAGAAAGGTCTATATTTCTCTGAGGACTTGCTTTATAAGCAGTGATTCTCATTGGAACCAATTCACCGTTTTCGTTCTTATCTAAGGTGGACATCTGAATAAAGAAGTCCTTTGGAATCTTCTTATTGTTAAAGGATATCTTCTGAACACCAGAAGTCTTTTCCTCTAAATACCCAACAATGTATGAAGTACCTACAGCAATCTCAGAATCGGTTGTAGCAGTAAATACTTTATCAGCTAATGTACCTTCAATAGATTTACCACCAAAATCACCTTCGGCGTAAACGAATACAGTACCGACAATCGGAGCATTGGGAAGTGTTATCTTTCCTGCCTCAGTAGCTGTAATTGATTCCTTCCTTGTCAGTATTGCTTTGGTTTCGATATCACCATCACTTAACATTGCATATACTCTAAACGGATGTACTTGGAATGTCATAGAAATAGTCCCATCAAGTGGGTTATCGAATTTAATACATTTTCCACCCTTTTTATTTGCATATACCGGATCACTTGAAAATCCCATAGTAGTAGTATTACAAAAGTCAGCATACATCCAAGGCTGTTTTGTCTTATAATCTCTAATATCAAGATCACAGCATTGTCTATTCGCCATATTAATATCTGCCATTAAAAATCCTCCATAAAATAAAAAATCCACTGTTTGTACAGTGGTTGGTTTATAGTTACATATTAAGTTTTTTTATATATCCCATAGGGTTATAATCTGAAGACTTTTTGTACGAAAAGGTATTGGCGGCCATCATATCATTAAAATCGTGTTTCCGTCCGTTTAAATATTCATTAAACATGGATATAAACTGGTAATATGTCATATCCCAAACATTAAGAATATTAATTCCGACTTTATTATGAGTACAGTATTTACAAATCATATTATCGAGAGTATAATTCCTATCCTTATTCTTATTCTTTTTGCTTTTTAAAGCATTTTCTCGAAAACGGTTAAACATTGTTTGTGCAAGTTTTTCCGTCCCTTTTGCGAATTTGGGTTTTTCTTCCTCAAAGGAATTCATACCCAATAGACATCTCAATTCGTCTCGGAAAGTATCGAAATTGTCCTCTCCAATATGTCCAATTATTCGTTTTTGATTAAATACATCAGATTCATTTTTTACTTGATAATAGTTAAAGACATCTATGCAATTCGTGTCTTGATTAAATTCAATTTCATCCAGTATAAAAAATTTTATCATTGAAAAGAGGATACTAGAGTTATCATAAAGAAGTATTCTGAATAAAGAAATGCTCTCACTTGGTTTTTCATCTGGCTCATCAAATGTGGTTTTAAAGGACTTTAAATATGATTCGAGTGTTATGTCAATTATATTTTGAAATAAGGCAAATACCTTAAAGGTGATGGTACGGATATCTCTTAAAGTAGGACATTTGACGGTGCCTACTCCATCAATAAAAAAGGGCTCATTACATAGATAATCAAAATTTGTATATAAACTTATTACTATCACCTCTTTGATTTGAAATCAGGAATAGTAAAAATCATCTGCCTACCATAGAACTGCTTATTTGGTGAACTTAAATATGTAGCAGAATCCAAATTAAGTTTTCCTATTCCAAATTTTTGTGAATCAGACAGTGCTCTTTCAACCGCATCGGCCAAAATATCGGCTTTAGTGCCGAGATAACCTTTCTTAGAATATCTCATACTGCTTTTGTTACAATAAGCCCATATGATTATCTTCATATCCTTTATTGTTCCTGTCGGTATTCTGGGTACATCTACCTCGAAACACAAATATGAAAGTACCTCTGTTTGAGTCTCATCAATATAAAGGGTAGGGAATACTTGTTTGTAAACTATTCCATAATCATCGTCATCGTCGTCATTTCCCCAGACTTGTTCCTGTGTATATCCTTTACCAAGTAAAATCTCCATAATATCATCCGAATTCAACAAAAGAGGTAAAATACGATTTTTTACTAATCCAATATCTTTTAATACTGTTCCTGGCATTCATACCTCCTTATAATCCATCAATGATTGTAATTTCAACTTTAGCAACAACATCGTCAACAATTACCGACAATGAAAAAGAACAGTCTATTAACTGTTCATCATCTACCTTCAACTGTATTTTTTGCCCGTCTATCACTTGCTTTATAGTGTACTCACTATCAACTCTCCACTGAAAGTCCTGGGTCACAACTTCATTGCCGCTCTGGTCCAAAAATGTGACAGTCCATGACTTAGCCCTTCCGCATCGCAACGTGTTGCCACCAGAGATGACGGCCGATAAATCTGTCGTTTCATCCGGAACTGATGGTTCTGGCGATGGGGAAGGAGAGTGGTAGTCACAAATCCATATCTGTGAGCCATCTTCTCGTAATACATGTTTGTCTTTTGTTTTATTAAACGCATCATATGATAATGTAAGTACCATAGTGGTACCGCGGTTAAAATACATGTTATTATTTAAATTGGCCTTGCGATTTGAAAGCTTATAGATGTCGGGTTCTTCCGCATCGTCTAAATCTATAGCAAAACGCAAATCTCGTTTTAGCTTTTTCGTTTCTGAATCAATTGGAAGAGTAAGACCATACTGATTGTCCCCCACCTGTAATGTACTGTTTCCAATAACACCACTTGAGTATTTTGTAAAATCTTCTGAATATCCCCAGCGTTCAATTATTTGACCATCGGTGTTTTGCCATCTTAATGGCACTGTACAAAGATACATATATCCTCTGTTCCAGGTTTTTTCATCAGGATCCAATAGGGTAATAAGCCAGTATTGATTATTCCAAATAACATAGTCTCCAAGATTGAATTTTTCACCATGCCGAGATTTGATTTTCTTTTTGAACGTATTCCCATCAGTATCCTTGATTATCATCAAATCTCTGGAGACACCATTTATCAATACAGTCTCAGTATCGTATGTATCCTTAAAATGCTTTGACATTTCACGATTCACTTTGGCAAGCTCCATTTCGCGTTTGCTTTTTGTGCCATAAGCATTTTGGATTTTCATAAAATAGTTTATATCCATATTAAATATCCGAAAAAGCAGAATAATTGATAGTTTTCTTGAGCTTGCCGGTATATCTATCTCTGCTTTTATAATCATCGAGAGCGATTTTATTGTTATTATCTAACCTGGAGATAAATGCCTCATACGAATTTCGTTCATTGGCAGGAGAAAATACAGATAAGTCGCTTGGTGTAAAATTTATTTTAAATGCATGAAGTAGTGGTAAATCGCGTTCCATATACACCTGAAACATCAAATCTACAATCAACTTAATTTCTGCCGGAGTTGTTTTAAAATTCAATTCCTCAGAACCTGCATCATAATCAGAAAAATCGACCTGTAGATTACTGATAGATGACAGTATATCTAATGCATCAATTAAACACCCCTTCGCCCTATCGTGTGCCAATTGAATAGCTTCCGATATATCTACATTATAGTAATTAAAGAACTCCTCATCCTTTTCAATACGTCTATAAAATCGTTCAAATAGGTACTCAAATAGTGTTATCTCTGTCATCTAATTACCAGCTTTCTACTGAGTCTTTTTTGGGCGTCCTGGCATCTTTTTGGCTTCTTCTGTGATGGGAAGCTCTGTTTTCTGATTAGTCATCATCTGCTCCATCATTTTTTGCATTTTTTCAAGTTGCTCATGCATACTGCGATTCTGCTCCTTTAGCATATCAACCTCATCAGAAGATACTTTTTCTGGGACATCCTTTTTAGTAAGAACGATTGAGGTATTAACCTGCCGATTCAGAAGCTCCTTATACCGTGTCTTAATAATCTGCTCAACACGCACAGATATGTCATTAGTACCTTCATTCTTGATTTTCTGATAAACTGTTCTTATTCGCTCAAACATAGCACTATCTTTAATTGATATAAGTTTTGTAAGTCCGTCATAAGTGGGATTAATAATTATATTTTCAATGTCTTTATTTTTGAGTATGTCTTTCCAATTAACGATGTTTAGACTTTCATAAACATCTTCCTCACGGTTTGGATCAAAGAACAACATTCCGTTTTTGAAAGCACCTGTATTATTTGCGTACCTAATTTCATCTAATGTCATTGGTATAACACAAGGAATAACACCATCAACCGATGGGTCAAAACTATAACTCTTATCAGGAGCAACAATAACTGACACTCTATTTTCATTATAATTAAGAACGCTGATTTTCTCAGTTTCTTTAATCAAGTAAATTCCTCCAATCAAAAAAGACGAGATAGGGTAGTTATTAAATCCATCTCGTCTTAGAATACTATAATTACTGTGACATTACCATTTTACATACATTCTCAATCTTGGTAATCACAAATCCATATGTAAAATCTTTTAACATAATATGAATCTGTTCACTTCTTGGATTCATCTCCTGGAATACATGGATATCACCCTTCATATCCAGATTCCCAATTTTCCCAGCGATTCCGAAAATTCTCTTATCTGGGATAAGAAGATTACCATTTCCCTGACGCTTTGCACCAGAGATAGCAGCTACCCCAATAGTATCATAGGTCTTTACAAGTCCATATCTATTGAAGTCGTTCTTCATATCATTACTCATATACTGAGCAAAGCCTTCCATACGTCTAATGGCCTGAGCATATTTCGTAAGACACACAATAACAGAATCATCGCTTCTATCATTTAGGTACAAAGAGATTGCATCCATATCAGCCAGTGTAGGCACCTTACCTGTAACATCGATTTTTGCTTCACCACCGACAATAGCTTCGTCCATCTGGGATAACATATCGTAGAATAGTGCATTCTGACACGCTTCCTTCATGAACACAGTGAGATTGGCAATAGACTTAAAACCGTTCTTTCTTAAATCGACATAAGAAAGGTCTGTTTCAACCTGTCTGTTTCTCCATACAGGAGTAAGTGCAGAGAGGTCAATCCAACTTCTGTCAACAACGCCACCCTTTGCTGCCTCATGAGCAATCAGCGTATTTTTTGGCTCTACATTGTATTCAGCATCATCAAACTCCCCAATACCTCCGCGTTCCCAAATACGATCTAAAAGTTCGTCGGGTGCATTATATACTTCAGGCTGTACAATTCTCTTGATGTAGGCAGCGATATCACACTCAGGGTCTTTTCCTGTTTCTCCGATATTTTTTGCCCACGCATCCATAACCTGTGCAGCGTCTTTCTGTTCTGCATTTAAGTCTCTTTTATATTCAATACTCTCAGCTACATCATAAAGTGCATGCTCCTGAGACATTAAATCTTTTACTTCGCTAGTTAAAATACTCATATTTACAAATCCTCCTTTAATTATGCGTTAGATACAGCAGTGTCGGACACTTCAATCTGAGCCAATGAATGTTCATTGTCATTATGAAAACCCTTAAAAACATATGGAGAAGCTATAGTAGCTTTTGTTACAAGTCCATTCTTCCAGGACACTCTTGTATTAAGGGCTAAATCGGAGGTAATAGTATCATCGTACTGATCGGTTCCAAATTTCTCACCAGCGTGATACTTATCCATTGATACAGGCTCATTGGCCTTGATTTTTACAAAATCATTGTCATAATCGGACATATCACCTCTTGCACAGTTAATACCAGAAGGCACACGCTCTTTATCTACAATAAAAATGTCAGTTACGGTTTCAGCCGAAGCGATATTAGCAAATTTATCGGTTGTAGAGTCTTCCTTTACAACGCCCATACCAGTTACCATGTCAACTTTTGCCTTGTGCATAGCATCAGGAGCCTTTGCTCCGTTAATTCTAAAATCTCTAATCATATAATTGTCCTCCTCTTATTTGGATAAAAGTTTGTGCATAAAACTACGGATATCATCGTCATCGTCATCTGTTTCTAAGCTTGCAGTAGCCTTTTCTGGTTTCTGTGTTTCAGAGGTTAAAATTGTTTCATTTGTCTGTGAATCAAAAGAAGCAACAAACTTATCGGCAATCAGTCCATTGATTGCGGATTCATTTCTTGCTTCGATTAAATCAGTAATATTTTTTTCAGCTATTTCAGTTTCAGTAAAGAGATTTCCCTTTAGTAATTTTGCTTTTAATCTTGCTTTATCTTCAGCAATTTCAATTTCTATGCGTTTTTGTTCAGCAATTTCTACTTGCTCCTTAAAAGGCTTTAGTTCTGAAATAGTTACATTAAGAGATTGAATTGTTTCACTTGCTTTTGAAATGGCATCATTTTTAATATCTAATTCTGCTTTTATAGTAGATACCTCTTTTTCAAGCTCTGCTATTTTTGTATTAATTTCTGCAATGGAAACAGTCAATTTCACATATGTTGGTTCTGAAACAGTAATAGAATCATCATCACCTACTTCATATGTAAATTTGACATAATCTAATTCTGATTCTCTGCCATCATACTCACACCAAACCTCTTTTTCGTTTGGAAATAGGAAAGACACCCAACACCATTTACCTAATTTTGTTCTACATGCGGCTCTGACCTTATCTCGCAAATCATAGTCAGTAAGTTGCGCAGAGTCAGTTGTTGGATTCTCTATATTTGTTTTTCCTGTATCAGTAGAAGCAGTACCTATAGTATCAGATTGAGTTTCTACAGATGTACTTGTCACAATATTTTCTTCTACCGTAGAAGATTCTGTTTTATTGCTCAATAGATTTTCCTCCTTATTGTTGTTATTATTTTCATCAATTAAGTCTTGAGAAAGAGCTTCTGCAATTATTAATTGATTATCGTTAAATTCTGCCATACTAATGGCGTTTGCACTTGTACCATAACTGGGATATGCATATTCAAAGCCAAGTAATGTGTTAGCTAGAAACTCATAATCAGTAACTTTACGAATACCCCGATCAAAAATATACTGATATGTGTTTAGTTCCCAGGAACTGTATAATTTACCCAAATTAAAAAGTCGCTGAACAGCAGCGACTACATTCTTATATCTTTTCCATATGCGATATTTAGCGAATAGGCACGGTAAATTCTTTATAGTACCATTCACGTCAACATTATCGTTTTCTATATATATTTCAGTATGAGTACCGATACTGGAAGTTTTAAATTCTACAGAACCATCCTTCTTCTTCACCATTTCGTGGCCTGAAAAAGTTGGCTCTCCGTTTGGGTTAATCCGATATTTAGCCTGTACAGGCATATTAATCAAGGTTCGTGCTCGTTCTTCAGTGAACTCATCATAGGGTAACATATCATTATTTAAGTTTGGTTCATCATAATAACAAACCCTACTTGTTAGCTCAAGGTAAGTTGAGTGTTCAGCAACATCAATAACGGCACCCACCATATTTACATATTCATTCAATACTAGCATCACCACCTTTCTGATTGGCAATCAAAATTCCTGTTTGTACAAATAATTCATCAGCAAATTTAGCCTGTTGTTCTAATTCTTCATCGATTATTTCGCATTCTTCTAAGTCATAAATACTTCCGTCAGGTATTTTTATTTTCAAGATTTCACCCTCGTTTTGTTATAATCAGTGTCATAATCCTGTTTTTGTAGGTTATCTGACCCGCTCGGCCTGCCACCAGAGTCTTTTGAATTTCCAGAGCTGTTATACGAAGTTGGATGAACAAGAAATATTTCATCGTAACCTAGTTCTTTTTCAGTAACTAATCTATCCGCTTCATCTTTTGCATTGAGTCCAACCAATTCATAAGCTGTAGTATAAGAGCAATTAAACTTTGAAAATAGTAATTCCGATAAGTCTTTACGCATTTCAAATTCAAGCAATTCTGTATCAAGGATATGTGGAGTGGGGCAATACTCTTGAGGGATACCATTTTCTTCAAGAATTAAAGAATACCAGCGAGAGAGGATAATTTCTTCCTGTTCTGTGATTTTATTTATAGTTTTCATTAATTGTTTAATGGAAATGTTTGCCGTACTAACAGTTTGGTTTCCATCAGTATTTAGAAAAGATATTCCAAGAGCAGAAGTGACACGAGAACGATATTGATTAATTGTAGCTATGTTTGTTGTTTCTACTTTAGGTTCCACATATACGATTTTTTCCACACAAGGAGGTGAAGTATATAGCACGGTTGGATTTTTCCATGCTGCTGCCAGATTCTCATGGGCATAAGCCATTTCTTCAAATCCCTTTTTTGAATAATCTTGTCCCATGGTTTCTTTTCTGATGACTTGATGTATTATTTTTTTAGCCTTTGCTTTAGCAGTAATGGCATCGGATTTGTCAAATGTGTCAAGCATTATATTAGGCTTCAGTGCTTTGAAGACCGCAGATAATCCATATTTTCTATTCATACTACAAAACCGATTTAAACCCGTGCGGCGAATGTCCAATATTGCATAATGCTCTTTGTTTATGTAAGCTTGATATACCTCATCTGGATAATTTGCTTTTATTTCTTCTGTGATGTTTTTAAAGAAAAGCGGTCTGTTTTTTCTGCCTTTAATCGTTGTTTTCTGTAATCTATTTGTAAGCTCACGGATATCAATAAGTACGTAGTTAATACCATTGTATTTATAATCGCTAACAATAGCGACTCCTAATGGAAAAGAATCAATGACATAATGTCCATTTTTACTGCGCAAATATTTAATACAATTACCTTCAACATAAACTGTCGGGATAGAAGATGATAGTATTGTATTTATATTTGTTTCCCTATGGAATTGTTTAATAAGTGATTCTGCTTTATCCTTGTATTTCTTGATTGGTTTTGATGGAAGGTTATCGAATGATATTTTAATATCAGAATTGAGATTAGTTACCATTGTTTCATAGACTTTGCCAATTATATCATCTCCATTTATCTCCTGACGTACTAAAGCGTTTATTTTCAATATTTTGGTTATATCACTCTGGGCATTTTTGGAGAGCAATTTTATATCATCCAAAGTGACACTATCATCTCCAAAAGGTTGTTCCTTTAGATACACAGAATATTGACCATTAGACGGATCAAAACTTTGGAGTGCTTTTGACATCCATTCTTTAGCGATATCTTCAGATGTTAAAATGACGGTTTCATTACCATCAGTATTTTCTTTTGATGCGAAAGTCACACTAAAATCTTCTTCCTGGCCCTGAGTATCAGAAGAAGATAAGACCACTTCTTTTTTATTTGGCAATTAATCACCGTCCTTTCTTAGAATGTTATAGATGATACACAATGTGGAGCATGATTATATCCAGTGTCTGTTTTGTTATCACTTAATAAATCGACTCTTCGTAACCTTGCAAGGGCGTATCCGCCTTCTGCCATTGTATAAGCATGATCATCATGACCTTTTTTATCCTTTGCTAGTTCATAAGTTACACCACCATTAGGGGTATCATATCTACACATGTAGGATAATTGCAATTTTGCAATATGCATTTGTGCTAACGCTAATTGTTCTTCTTGGGTCAGTTTAACATTGTCAAAACCACCATCTTTATTTTCAATCATGATATAATCCTTATTATCATAATTTGCAAATTCAATAAGATTTAGTTTGACCATCTTAGAAACAGCATCATACATAATTTTCTTATATCCTTGTGGATCTACAAGGTGCACAATAGGCATTGCGTTAGTATATTTCTTTCTCGCAGTTTCATACTGTTTATGATTTGGGTCAATAATTCCTCTATGTTTGTTTCCGAACTTATCTATCCAATCATCCATAAGCTGGTCGGCCACGGCAGAAATTCCTCCACCTCCTGATCCGGCATCAATGTAAAACTCAATATTTTCCCATTCAGCAGCGCGTTCTCCATTATACTTAATCATTAATTCCTTAATTATTTCTAATTGAGCTGGCATTGGAAGTGGGGTTTTATTTTTGGCATTTGTGTCAACCATAGAAACGACGTTTTCAAGTCGCAATTTGTAGCCAACTTCTTTATCATTAATAATCTGGAATATACTAAGGACGCTTCCATCAAAATTCCTTGCTGGGTCATAACAGAATATAAATTTTTTCTTTCCAGTATCGTTATATAGTAATGGTTTTCTGTTGGTAGAATTACGAATAAGTTCATCCATGGTTACTACGGCATTTGCGCCGCCCCCTTTTCTGAACTTATTGAATAATTCTACATCAGCCTGATCAGGGTCTTCCTCGATAGCTTTTGTTATTTGATCTTCTTTCAAATGTGATTTTATTGGTTCGCCATCTACGGTAGAATGATACAAAATATCATAAGCGTTTAGATCAAAACAAAAATAATTCTTGTTTCCAACGAGCATTTTTTTGTAAAATGCTTTGTATTTATCAAAGAAAGGATAAGTGACATCGCCAACAGAAGATGTATACAAAATTTGTAAAGGCATTTGGGATGGACGGATATGAGTATTCTTACTAACTGAAAGTCCAAAATCGGCATCTACGTTAATATAGTTTTCTACAACTGCAAGTTCTTCTTTTGTTTTCCAAGCAGTTTCGTTAAACCATACTGCGCCACGTTTACCACGAATTGCTTCCAGGTTTGATGATAAAGCTTCCATTTTGGAATTGTTATATAGACGGAATTTAAAAGTTGGAGCTTGTAGAAATCCTGTTTCGCTATTCGTTCCAGTTTTATCCACCTCTCGTGCAAATATATCAGTAGCTTCTCTAAATGATGGAATTCTTTGTAAGGCAATATCTTTTAATTTATTACAAGAATCTACAGACTGGGCATATGTATTTGAACTTACATATATACTATAATCAGGAATTAGTGATAACCGAGTCATATTATACGCCGCAGCGAGTGTGTCCTTTCCTGCACCACGACATTCTGCCCATAGAGCAAATTGACATATCCATGTGCGCATAAAGCAATATGCTTGATAATCAATAAGTTTTATACCCCAGAAAAGTTCCGAAAACTTCACGGGATTTTTTCTTCCCCATTGTATAATATTTGACATTTGTGAATAACTTTCAAGCTTCTTTTGGCTAAATTCTTTTTGTGACATAGGTGTAATTATTTCCATCTACATCACCTCTTTTTACTTTCCAAGTCTATAATTTTGTTTTTTAAGATACGATTTTCTTCACGTAATTCAATAAGATCAGATTCATATTTCTGAATCATTTCCATTTGCTCTTTTACGATAGCTGAATATTCACTTGAATCCAAAGTCAACTGTTTTGCAATATTGCTGATACTAATTTCGTCTATCTGTCTAAAGGCTTCAGCAGTTTTTATATCAAACAAATTTACTTCAATTTCTGCAAAATCATGTTCCGCCATTTCCTTCATTTTTGCTGTTAAAGAATTTTGGCCCTGTTTGAAATTTTTATTATACTGTGCAGAAATGTTATTGTCTTTTGCAATAGTAGCAATAGAAGATAACATCGAAGATTTCGAAGAAGTTAATTTTGATAATTTTACATCATCAACATTTGCTTTTGATAATTCAAGATTCATTTCCTCTGTGATTCTGCGACATTGACAATACAACATTGTCATTTCAATAACACTTTTTAATTTGTGTCCATCCTCAGAAATTCCTTCTGTATCGAGATATCCAGATAAAATATTAAAACAGTACTTTCTATCACAATCATTTAGACCTACATCTTCAAAGGGATCATACCCAATAGTAGATATGGCATATTTCATGTTCTGTTTGTCTTTTTTTGACCATTTAACCTCGGAGGTGTTTTTGATTACTTCCTCATCGGAAATAGTATTATTGATATCGGCATATTTTTTAGCAATCTGCTTTTTAACACTCTGAGAAGTATTGCTAGTTTTATGAATAAAACCGTCTTTTTCTGAATCATCATATGACTTATCGCGATCTTGCCGCATAGCTACTAAAGTAAAATATGCTTGTAATATTTCTTTTCCGTGATAAGGTACTTCTGCTTCATCAACATAAGAATGTTCTTTTATAAAACGTCCAGTGGCACTTTCAATGAGGTCTTTATAATAAGGTTTGTCGATTTTCCTAAGAATCCGATTAAGTTCAAGCTCATTAATTGTTCCGTCCTCGTTTAGCGAATTGTCTATTACACATTCTTTACATAGCGGAACACGCTCATCTAAAGAGAATAATGGACTTTTACTTATGTAATAATCAGTTAGAGGCTTTTCCTTATGACATTTAGTACAGGTTTTCTTACCTTTTTGTTTATTAGCTGGTAATGGTTTGTTACCAGATGTTTGAAGTTTGGTTTTTGGCAATATCACCACCACCTCTCATTATATTTTGTAGCTGAAACTATAATCTGAATAGCACGATTCGAACGTGCAACGTCTAGTTCCCAAAACTAGCGGACTGCCAATTGTCCTATATTCAGGTATAAGAAAAGGACCATCGAAACAGTGGCCCTTTGAAGCACATGAAAGTATGGTGACCCGTTTTGTCAAGACAGTTTTTTAATAAATTTATCGTTAGGTGGCAAACGTACGTTCCTGTAAAATATTGGAACATACTATCCCTTGCTTCCCTTAATGATAATGGACTTGGGGATAATCAATGTGTCAAGGACCTGCCGCGAAGCGGTGCTTGCATCCTTGATACATTGATTATACTCAAGTAATATTCTGACAGGGAAGGAAGTTATTCCCTGTCAAAATACACTCCAGCAGGTGTTTTGTAGCCTAAACTCTGATGTGGGCGCTTGTTGTTGTAAAAATCCATATATTTACGGATTCCCAACCGTGCTTCCCTGGGATAGCTATAGTCTTTCAGATAGATATCTTCATATTTCAGACTACGCCAAAAACGTTCGATAAAGATATTGTCATATGCCCGTCCCCTATGGTCCATGCTAATCAGAACTCCTGCTTCTAAAAATAAATTAATATATTTGGGACTGGTAAAATGGCTCCCCTGATCGCTGTTCATGATACTGGGCCTGGCGTCCCTCAGAGCGTATTTACAGGCTTCCAATACGAATGGAATTTCCAGGGTGTCATTCATTGTCCATGAAAGCACATATCTTGAATACCAGTCAATAATAGCTGTCAGATAAAGCCAGCTTTTCCGTATTGGAATATAAGTGATATCAATGCTCCAGACATGGTTGGGATAACTGGCCTGCACATCCTTTAAGAGATAAGGATAGATTTTATTAGCCGGGTTGGGCTTACTGGTATTCTGTCTGGGATAAACAGCCTGTATGCCCATCTCCTGCATGCGGGATAGCACGGTCTTTTTATCTGCATGAAAGCCATAGCAGCTTTCTAACCATGCGGTAATTCGGCGATATCCAAATTCAGGGTGCTTCGTATAAGTAATATCAATCAGCCGGTTTAACTGCAAATCCCATTCTGAAGAAGGAAGTGGTTTATAATATAATGACGAACGGTTTAAAGATAACATCTGCGCCTGAACTGACACAGGAAATACCGGATCATTCCAGTCAACCATAAGGATACGCTGTTTACGATGAAAATTAGATTCCAGATTTTTTTTTCATCCACTCATACTGAGCGGTCAATTTTCCAATCTGTTTATAAAGTTCTTCAATTTGAGCCTCATAATCTTTGGCCTGCTTACGTATTTTAGCATTTTCGTTTTCAAAGAGTATATGGAAATTATTGGTAGCATCTGTTTTCCAACGTGTGAGCATGTTGGGATGAACATTGTTTTCAGAAGCAATTTCATTCAACAAACGTTCACCACGCAAAACTTCCATAACAAGCTTTGCCTTGAATTCAGGCGAATAAGTTTTTCGCATATAGTCACTCTCCTTTATGATTAGTATGTGTGACCTAACGATAAACTATTTAAAATTTTGTCTAAATTCTACGGACCATTATAAAGCGCAGTTTCAGAGTAATAAAATTATTAAGTTATCTTTTTTAATTGCATACTAACCGATATAATAGACAAAAACACTTGTGCATGGTAAAATATAAGAATAAAGTGTTATATGTTGATTATAGAGTTAGTAATAGAACATGACTATAGGAGGTTAAGCGCTGCTATGAACAGAACTGGAACGTATGTCGCATTTGATGGATTGGGTCAAACAGATCCAACGAAGTCTGACTTTCGTTACTACTCAATACTACAAGCATGGAATGCTAATAAAAACATTGATTTTAAACTAACAAATAGCCATGAGAAAACCTATTCCGTTCGAGATACAAGTCTGAAAGCAACGCTGTATACTCGCATTCGAGAACGTTTGAGTGCATCAAAGAATATGCTTGTCATTCTTTCGACAGATACGAGAAAAAGCGGGAGCGTCCTGTCTTATGAAATTGAGCAAGCAATTGACAACTACAAAATTCCACTTATTATTGCGTATCCAGCTTATTCAGCTATATGGGATGTGGATGATGACTTATCTGCTATGTGGCCTACTGCGTTATCTAAGAGAATAAACCTGACTGATACGGAGGCCATTTATGTTGGATTTAAGAAGGAACCAATATTTGATGCAATTCCAAGGTTTACTGTTAATGGAGAGCATTTATCAAATGGAAGAAATGTTTATTCAAGAGATGCTTATGTATCATGGGGAATTATCAAGTAAAGAAAACACAAAATTATGAAAGTTAAAGTAAAATTATTTGATAAGCAAATTGTAAAATGGTTTTATGGTTTACTTAGTATAATAAGTGTAGTAACATCAATCATATTTCTGTTCGTTGACATTGAACAAAAATATAAATCGATTACAGGCATTGTGGCTGCAGTGCTCTTTGTTTTTTGCTATATGTGCATTTGGATATATGCTAACAAAAGAAACTCTATTTCGTTAACTATAAATAATTCTACTGTAGAAGTTAAATTCGGAGATTTGTTCTCTGAAGAGTCTGACTGGAAATCAATTGCTTTTAATGAATATTATGATACTATTGTTGATGACGAGATTATCGCTCAAAGTACACTAAATGGAATATTTATTAACAGATTTTTTGCTGACAAGGTTGATGAACTTGATAAAATCATTGCGTTAGATAATCATCTTTCTACAAAAATTATTTCTCAGAATAAACAACGTCCAAAGGGTAAAACAACTAAATACCAACTTGGAACGGTATGTGTTGTAGGAGAGTATTTGCTCACCGCATTAACTCATTTTGACAACGACAATAAGGCTTATATTGAAATGCATGAGTACATATCATTCTTATTATCATTTTGGGATGAAATTGATCGAGTATATGCTGGTAAAACAGTTGCACTTCCAGTATTTGGTTCTGGAATTACTCGATTCAAAAAATATGATATGGTTTCGGATCAGGAATTGCTTGAATTAATTATTTGGTCATTTAAGGTCAGTAGAATAAAATTTACCTATCCATCAAAGGTTAAAATTGTGGTTTACAGTGGTAAGAAAGATAAGATTAACTTACAAGCCCTCAGGTCTATTCAATAATTTATATGAGTTTACCTATGAAATATCATACAAAAAGGAGATAATTGATATGACAATTGTAGAAGATTCCAGAAAAGTTCTCAAAGCAATGTATAATTTAATTACTGAAGATTCATATTCGCTTGTTGTTGAATTCAAAATAGCAGACATATGTAATACTGTTAATATGACAAATGAACATTTAAGCCTATGTATACATTATCTTGTGTTAGGTGGATATTTAACTGGTGATATTTCTTTTAATACACAAGATGGTGCCAAGAAAAAGCTTACTTTTACAACACTTGGCATTAATCGAGTAGAAAATGTGACATTATAATTTTGTACTCATTACAGCATCTGCACAATCAACAAACAGTTTCTGGGCTTGCCTCACGGTGAGTCCTTTTATTTTTGCTAAGTCTATAAATTCATACATTATTTCATAATATTTGTTTTCATCAAGCCCCTGTGGCTCTTCATAGACTTTGCCGAATTTTGACATTATTGTTGCCATATAATTACCTTCTCTTTCTATATAAGATGAAATGCTTATTTTCCAAGTATTGGTTTACAGCTGCGTTTATTTGTTTATCAGTAACAGATGTTTTTAAATCAGTATATTTTTTAACAAGTGCTAAAGTGGGTAAATTAAGTCCCATATTCTCCTCCTGTCATTATATTTTTTTCCAGCCAAAAGAGAATAACATGTATACAAGTAAATCACCACCATCGTTTCCTACAATACAGGAGCTTCCGATAGGAGCAGTAAAATTAAAACTAGGATTATTTTCGAAAACGCCACTTCCTTTATTAGTTGTTGTTGGCAGATATTGAATTTCTGATTCAGAGTCTACTACAAATTCCATTATATTTACATTGGGTTTATCATTCATTCTTAATAGCATTCCAGCCATTGTGCGACCTCTCCTTCTAATTTTTAACTATTGTTCCATGAATGGGTCTGACTGGATTCGGACCAGCATTAACTCGATTAAAAGTCGAGTGCCATACCATTAGGCGACAGACCCAGGAGAATAGGAGAGTAGTTAACCCTCCTAATTAACGGTTCACACTAACGCAGCGAGACTCGGGCATCCCCACACTTACTATGGCAGTGGTCGGCCTACGATTTGGGATGTCGGTGGGATTATAAATTGCCTTTAATCCAAGGCCGGTATGTATTGCGTCTTATTTTAACTCGCCAATACATCTAACGAGTGAGAGAGTGATTTTAAGCCCATTACTCACGGGGAAATATGTTGGGAGGAAATAGGAAGGGTAATCTTAGATATCAGTCAATGAACCTTGCTTAATTTCCTTGACACCATCTTTGGTAAAATATTTTCCAAATTCATCTTCGGCAGTAAGGTCATTATAGATTTGAAGCATTTCAGAACTTGCCCATCCGAAGAACTCTTGAATAACATGAGCAGGTAGATTCATTCTATGTAACTTTGGAGAGTATGAAAAAAAGTCTGTAAATTGAGATCTTCTATGATAAGTTAATGAGAAAGGTAGGTGGATGTCGTGACCACCTACCTTTACTATACGGATGCTTTTGGATTCTGTCAAGATGTATTGGGAAATCCCATCAAATTATGGTACACTTCTTACAGGAAAACATCAGGAGGTGTGCCATGAAGCTAAAAACAGACGATCCCTTTGTACCTGAAGATATCAGGGCAAAGATCAATGGACTGCAGTCCCTGCTGGATCATGCAGCCGACTTATACAGTGATATCTATAGCTGGTATGACAGTGAACTGAAATCCTATGACCCGAAAGCCACCGCAGACGATGAACTGTTTGACCCTGGCACAGGGACTGTTGTGGAGGGGATCGATTACCTGTCTATC
>ENA-ORSX01000461-ORSX01000461.1-human-gut-metagenome-genome-assembly--contig:-NODE-461-length-43679-cov-5.080735_pt1 | contig 43679 bp, 30 predicted proteins | sample MGYA00241904_ERZ509172 | MGnify/ENA primary metagenome ERZ509172 (study PRJEB26280, sample SAMEA2338795) | human gut metagenome | biome: human gut; feature: human-associated habitat; material: faeces... | reverse complement strand
CCTCGTCCGTGGTCACCACGCTCGAACCGCCCGAGGGGGCGTCGTTGAACAGCGGCCCGGCCACGGTGTTCACCGTCACCGACTGCTGCGCAAAGTCCCCGTCGCCGTCCGTCACCGTCACCTGGAGCGTGATCGTGTCGTTCTTGCCGTCCGTGGTGTTCGGGGCCGGGCGCGTGTAGGTGAACGCGGTGCCGTTCAGCCGGAACGACGAGCCGTCGCTCCCGCCCGTGAATATCCATTCGCCGTTGGCCTTCGTGCCTGTGAAGGTCTGGCCTTCCACCTCCACGGTCACCCGCGCGCCCTCGGCGTCCGCGCCGGGCGTGAAGCTCAGGGTGCCCGTGAGCGCGGCCTCGCTGTCGGCAACCGTCGTCTGCGTGGTGTCCAGCGTGCTCAGCACCGGCGCGTCGTCAAGCGCGTCCACCGTGATTTGGCCGGTCGCCGTGCCGCCTGTTGTCGTGATGGTCACGTCGAACGCGTCCGCGTGCACGGCCTCCCCGCGCCCCGCGTCGCCCTCGCCGGGGCGGTTGGACGCGTTGCCCGTGGCGTCCACGGGCGTGGTCAGGGTATAGGTGTAGTGCACGGTCCCGTCCGCATCCATGCCCGTCACCGTCAGCGTGCCGTGCGTGCCGTCGGGCACGGACACCGCGGCGTCCTTCGTCACTTCCACGCCGTTGTGGTACAGCTTGCCGTTTTCCACCTTCAATTCGATGCCGCCGATGGTCACCGTGGCGTCCGCGCCGTGCAGCTGCATGTGGAACGAACCGTCCGTCGCGGCTCCGAAGGGCTGCGTGGCCGACGTCTCGTGCTGCGACCCTATGCCGGGGATGTTGCCCTCGTCCGTGGTCACCACGCTCGAACCGCCCGAGGGGGCGTCGTTGAACAGCGGGCGTTCGGGCACTATCACTTCTTCAACGACAGTCTCCTCTTCCTCCACGCCTCTGTTGCCGTAAGCTTCTAATTCACGATCAGGTTCAGCAGCGCGGTTCAAGCCGAGATCAAGGCCGCCAAGGCGTTCGACCCCATCCATGAGGGAAGCGTCCGTGTACTCGTGGAAGCGGCCGCCGTCGGCGTTCGAAGCCGCTACCGCCGGACCTGCCGCGGGCATCAGATCGGGTTCGTTAAGGGCTGCAAAAAACTCGGAGCCGGAAACCGACGTTCCATCCACGATGAAGTCCGGGATGCTGTCCTTGGAGAATGTCGTGTAAAAATCAGTAAGGGTAATCCGGCTTCCGTCTTCAAAGGAAAGAAGCAGATCATTGCCTTCCTTGGAAAGGACCACGCTGTCCGCAGGAAAATCGAACGCGATGTGATCAAATTTTTCGCTAGGGATAACCTGATTGGCTCCATTCGCAGGATGTCTGAGAGTAAGGTCTGCCATCATATGCTCCGAATACTGTTAAGTGGATGAAAAAATATCGTTTGGCGAACACCGCGGAACGTTCGCCTCTCATGCCGGACTGAGTATCGACTTCTTGTCCATCACCATGATGGCGCCTTCCGTGTGCCTCATTTCGACAGCGCCTTTGGGCAGACCGTTCAAAGAGTACGAAAGGAACCATCCATTATCTTTCGTGAAACCAAAAAGTTTATTACTATCGACCCAAAGGCCGAGGCAGGCTTTCAGGTCACCGGGGGCGGCTATCGGCAGAGACGTGTCAATGAACACATCAATCCCCGAAACGGAGGCAACGCCTTCCCGTCCATGTCTCAACAGTACGTCCAACACCCCTTTTCCGATGAGAAACGTGAACCGCCCGTTGCCGTCTATGAAATAATCCGTGGGATCGTACTGAATGATTTCTAAAGGGATATAGCCTTCGTCCAAAGGTGCCTCTTCCGCAAATGCACAAAAAAGGGGCGCATCATATTCTTCCTCCGGCCATATGCAGGACTCAAGAGAGTGTTCTCCCCGCACAACGGCTCCGCACATGGTTTGTAAATTCTCTTGAACGGTGCCTTCATGAAAGGGACATGCTTCCCGCCTCAATGCCGCATCGTCTTTCCGCAACATGGAAACTCCCAAGAGAAGATGGACTAGAAAAATCTGTCCGCCGTGCTTCCAAGATTTCCTGAAAAAACAAAACGCCCCGTGCCGAAACAATGTTTCGGCACGGGGCGTTCTTATCCTGATCGACAGAAGACAATGGGCCCAGAAAAATCAGGCAGAGAGAGAGAGAGAGAGAGAGAGAGAGAGAGAGAGAGAGAGAGAGCATAAAAAACCTGCCGATCCAATGGGTTACCGTGTGCTTCATATAGAAAACACACATCTGCACACCAACTTACTCAGTTGCATGCAGCTCCCCAATAAATGGCAGGGAACTTAGGGGATTCATTACTGGAATCCCCATAAAATTATTGTTTAATAGATAACGCTATCACGCTATAGTGTCAAGCTTTTCTAGAACTATAGTGTTTTCTATATATTAGAAAGAGATAGTTCATCGCGGTATAGGGACATAAAAAAATTTCCTCAAAAATACCTATGGCCAGCGTGTATCACCTCTTTTGTTTGTAAGAATTTTTTGCAATTAAAAACAAATTATTATGATATTTTTTATCCAGCAGCAGCAGCAAGATGCGAACCCAGTATGAAAGCGGCTCCGCCCGCTATAGGTTTCAAAGCGGAGAATACAGCTCCTCCACTCAGGGCACGGGGCCGCCCCACGGGATATCCCTCCGAAAACATAACCCCCCTGCCGACGGCGGGGGAGCGTCCTCGGCAGGGGGCCGGATAGGCCGGGGCCAAGAGGATCTGCCGCCGTGCTCATCAGCGGCATGAAGAACCCCGGCCTTTCCGGAAATCTGATGTACACAAAAGGCTGTATCTCGTTCCGCCGTTTTTCGGCACGGGTGAAACTATCCCGGCATCAAAGAGAATGCCCCTCAGTATTTCCACCTTGAAATTTCGTGCCTGCAAAAACTGCGAACAGGGATTCGATAACCACAAAAGATTTTGAAGAAAAAGGGGAGGCCCGAGCGCGTTGGCAATTTTGAGGAAGGGAGAAACGTGGGGGTGTTCCCCTCTTTTTTCTAGAGAGTTTCCCCTCCCCCGATGCCCCTATACTCTTTTCAAACACATCCAAACCGTCTCCGGGGAAACCCGCCGGAAAGCAAAGCCGCCTCAGGGCGGGCTCCCTCCCGGGGACGCGTCCGATTGGGGAACAGAGCCGGATGTCAGCCTGCCAAGACGTCCGTGCGGCCCTGCCCCCCTTCCAGAAAACCGGGATTTCCCGCTTTCCTAGAACTTGTAGATGATGCTGAAAGTACCCTTCAGATTGTTTTCCTTCGCTTCGTAGCCCACGCCCTTCCACAGATCCTTATCCAGATCGAGGCGTATGTAGCCGAGTTCCACGAACAGGGAGAGGTTCTTGTACAGCTTGTATTCCGTGTCGAAGTTCACTTCCACGGCCTTGTCGCCCGTGGTCAGGTACATCATGCTGGCCACGCTGTCCTGCGGGTTCGAGATCATCTTGCTGCGGACCATCTCCTTGTTGTTCGTGCCCTGATAGTACACAACGCGCAGGACGTGGGAGAGATCTTCCATAAACGAAATATCCTTCACACGAGCCATTACGGCCCACGTGCCGGAAATACCGTAACCAAGCGTCTGAGCCGCGCCGCCGTAGTTCGTGCCGTCGAAGCCGTAGGAGGTCACGTACACGTCGGGGTCGATGGAGGGCAGACGTTCGGAGCCGTTGTAAGGGTTGGCGTCGTCGCCCGACGAGTACCAGAACAACAGGCCGGGGGTGCAGGATTCCAGCTTGTATTCGGCGAGGAACGCGGCGTACCAGCCGGAGCGCTTCACGTCGAAGTTTTTGCCGTTGTACTTGCTGGTTCCCATATCCACGCTGCCGTAGGCGGCATCAAGGGCAAAGCGGAACGGCTCAAAATAGGTCACGTCCGCGGCGATGCCGCCGTACCAGATGCTGCCGTGATCCTTGTCGGAGGAAGCGGCTATGGTCGCGTCGCCGCCGAGAGGCAACATGCCGGGCATGGCGATGCCGGTCATGTCAGGGCCGCTGCCCTTGAAGCTGTCCTGTCCGATGATGCCGCCCATGCCCCACGGGGTCACCTTCACGCCGTCAAAGGTCAACGGCACGGTCAGGCCGATGAAATCCAGCGCGTCGTGGGCGTCGTGCTTCGTCATTTCGGGATCATTGTCGTTCGCGGCGCGCAGCCAGAACAGGTTCGTACCCACGTTTTCGGTGAACTGGTTGCTGATGGTGATGCCCGCGCCGTCAGCGTCGAGGATCGGGGAACCGATGCCGGTAAAGTTCGGCAGCGTATACTTCTGGAGGCCCATGCGAACCTTGGCGTCGGTCTGCGGGATGGCCCAGTCGACATAGCTGTAACGAACCTTGACTTCCTTGCCGTCCGTGCCGAGGGCCGCGCCCTGAGCGGACTTGCCCCAGTTCTGGTGCCCGATTTCAAAGAACATGACGCCCTTGAGGGATTCCGAGGCAATCACGTCGATCTGGGTACGCAGACGGCTACATGCCCGCATTTTGTCGTCACCGTTGTGTTTTTCAAAGTTGCGGTCAGCAAACGACACACGGTGCTGCATCAAGCCCGAAACCTTGAAGTCGACCGCCTGAGCGGCGGAGGTTGCGCCAAGAATCAGGCCAGCGGCGAGAATCAGGGTTACAATGCGCTTCATACGTTCCTTCCTTCCGTTTAGAGGGTTAAGACCGGACAACTCCGGCCGTTGTTTGCCGTTATGGGAAAAGCGCCGTGAGGCGCACATTCGCTTTGGGAAGGGGCGGCCCCCCTCAGGCCGCCCCTGATGCCTTAGAAGGCGGGCTTTCTGATCATCTTGAGGAAGTACATGACGATGGGGGTCACGACCGTCACGGCTACGAATATCCACAACATGGGGAAGCCTTCCACTGGGACGAACGGCATTGACCATGATATCGGCTTAAAGAGGATAGTGGCGAACACGTTCATGAGGCCCACTTCAACGGCAACAGGAGTATCGAAGTCGGGGTCGACGATGCGGAGCAGAAGCAGGCCGGAGGCCGCCGTTCCGGTGCAGTAGCCGAACAGGGTCAGGCCGCGTTCGAAGCCATGTTCAGGGGAACGGCGACCAAACCACAGGCAGATGAACAGGGTGGCGATGGTGCCGAGTACGACCGCAATGAGGAACGGCATGGCCACTTCCTGGAGCTGGCGGACCTGAATGCCCATGAACACGGCGCAGATCATGAAGTCTACGGTAGCCCCGGTCAGGCGGCGGGTCGTCTCGCCGTCGAGGAGGTGGATAAGGTCGAACTTGGCCATCAGCTTACGGGCGATCATGGCGAAGAACATACCCCACGCGAAGATCATGCCGATGCCGAGGCCGTTGATGCCCTTGGGCATCGTGCACAGCCACCACACGCCGAAGGCATAGGCGAGGGCGTACAGAGTGGCCATGATCGCGAGGTGGAAGGCCACGCTGTCAATGTTGGCGGGGTGGGTCGTGGAGCGGGCGCAGGTGGGGTTGTCGCCCTTGTCCATGAGGCCGCGCAGGAAGCATTGGGGAAGCTTTCCGCCTTCGATGGAAACCCAGCCCTTCTTGATGCCGTAGAAGGCCAGCGGCACGCCCACAAGGCCCGCGACAAGGAAGCCGACGGCGGCGAAGGCAAGCCCCACGTTCAGCGAGTTGCTGATCTTATAAGTGGTTTCCCAAATGCTGGCGTACGCCTGCGTCTGGCCGGGGCCCTGCGTAAAGCCGGCGCCGAGCAGGTAACCGTTGCCGGTGAAAAAATCGCCGCCGAAGAGCAGCTTCCACACATCGAACGTCCCCTTGCCGACTATCGCCTGCACCGAGAAGAGCAACCCGAAGATGAGCGCGATCCACAACGCGCCTCGGGCCACGACCTTACCGCTGGTGCCGCTCTTGGCCTGCAAAAGCCCAATGCCCACAAAACCGAAGGCGAACAGGTGGAAGGTGATCGTGCTGAACGTCACCGGGGTGATCGTCTTCCAGCCGGTGGAACTGGGGATGCCGAGCCAGCCCGCGTTCAGGACGAAAAACCCGATGATGCCGCCGATAAGCGAGGCGGGGAAGAGAAAGGTCTGGAAAAACTTTACCTTTGCGCGGATGATTGTGCCGATAAGGAGAAAGAGGCCAGTCCAACCGAGTGCGCCCAGATAAGGATAAAATGTGCTTTCCATACTCGTTCCTTGCTTTTGTTACAGTATACCCGTCAGGGATTGCGGTTTATGGAAACGCCGGGGCGGAGGGGAGGAAGGGTTGCCCGCCACCCCGGCGGCGAGGGAGGAGCGTTTTAATCCAACGAGCCGTAGACGACTTCGTCGCCTACGATGGTCGCCGAAATCCCGATATCCTTGATGGTTTCCTTGGCAACCGTCAGAGGATTGGCTTCGAGGATCACGAAGTCGGCCAGCTTGCCGGGTTCAAGGCTGCCCTTGATGCGTTCTTCGCAAGCCTGATAGGCGGCCCACGAGGTCACGCTGCGCAGCGCATCCATGACCGGGATGGTCTGGTTTTCGCCGAGGATGCGTCCGCCGCTGGTGCGCCTGTTGACGGCGGACCAGACGGAAAGCAGAGGATCGATGGGAGTCACGAACGTGTCGTTGTGGTTGCTGAACGGGATACCGCGCTTCAGGGCGCTGCGGAGCGGGCTGATGCGCTCGGCGCGGTCCTGGCCGAGGAACATTTCATAATGGCGGTCGCCCCAGAAATAGGTGTGGACCACGAAGAACGAGGGCACCACGCCAAGCCGCTTGATGCGGTCGAGCTGATCCTCGCGCACGGTCTGGCAGTGGATGACAATGTGCCGGGCGTCGGCGCGGGGATAGCGCTTCTGCGCCTCTTCGTAGGCGTTGAGGATCATCTGGATGGCGTCGTCGCCGTTGCCGTGGATGGCGAGCTGCCAGCCCTGCCGGTGCAGGCCCACGACCTTTTCGATGAACTGCTGTTCCGGTTCCATCGGATAGCCGCGCCACATGGGGCCGTCGGGCAGATCATAGATGACCTTGTGGTACGGATTGCTCAGGTAGCCGGTGTAGCACTGGAGGCTGCCGTCCGCGAGGAGCTTCGCCGCGCCGAGGCTGATCTTGCCGTCGGCGGTGAGCTGCGTACCGGAAACGTGCGTGTTGAACGTGTTGATGTCCATGCGCGACACGCCGGGCAGGATCTGCACGCGGTTGCGGAGCAGCCCGAGTTCGTGCGCCCGCTTCAGCGCGCCCCAGTCGCCCGTGGCGGTAAAGCCGTCCTGCGCCGTGGTCACGCCCTTCGCCGTATACGCGGCGCAAGCGGCCTTGATGCCTTCCATCCAGTCGGCTTCCGTGGGAGCGGGGATATGGCGGAACACGGGTTCGCGTGCCGGGGGTTCTTCCAGCACGCCGTTGGGGTTGCCGTGCTCGTCGCGGCGGATTACGCCGCCCACCGGGTCGGGGGTATCCTTCGTATAATTGGCCTTCGCCAGCGCGAGGCTGTTGCAAGAGGAAAGGTGGCCGGACACGTGGCGCAGGAGCACGGGATGCTCGGGGGCGACCTCATCAATGTCCGAGGCCAGCGGGTGGCGCTTGTCCTCAAGGCCCGTATCGTCGTAACCGAAACCGAGGATCCATTCGCCCTTCGGGGTTTCGGCGGCCTTCGCGCGGATCAGTTCCTTGATCTCGGCAATGTTCTTCACGCCGCCCACCGGAGGCGAGGAAAGATCGAGCTGCGTGGCCGCCATGAGGCCGGCGGAGACGAAGTGGCTGTGCCCGTCGATGAAACCGGGGAGCATGGTCCGCCCGCGCAAATCCGTAACCACCGTATGCTGATCGGCAAGAGCCATGATTTCCGCGTCGGAGCCGACGGCGAGGATGGTTTCCCCGCGTACCGCGAGCGCCTGCGCCTGGCTCCCTCCAGAATCCATAGTCAGGATGGTCCCGTTGCGATATACGTGTGTTGCAGATGCCATCTGAAAGTCTCCTCTCTCAGTTACAAGTTGAAAACACGTTTCCTTCCGCCGCCTCATGTTCCCGGATGGTCGACGTCGCGGCAAAAGCCGCCAGCAACAGGATGACCATCCCCATATATGCCATGTTGTAGTTGCCCGTGAGACTGTGGGAGAGCCCGACAGCCGCGTAACCGAGGGACTTCACAGCCACGAACAGGGAAATATACTTATAGACGTGGGGGAACTGCTTCTTGCCGTAGAGATAGGCGACCACGGAGGGGAATACCGTCCAAATGCCGCCCATGCACACGCCGTACCCCACCACGAACAGGATGACGTTGAACAAGGTATGGGGCAGGAAGATGCAGGCCAACGACAACGCATTGCACAAGAACAGCAGCTTTGTGGCGAACAGCGGAGTGGTGCGGTCACAGACCCAGCCCCATGCGTACTTGCCCACGGCCCCGAGCAGCGCGGTCAGGCACATGAACCCCATCGCCACATACGAACCCATGCCGGTATCCACAAAGCGGGGCTTGAGCTGGCTGAGCACGCCCCCCACGGCCATCAGGCCGATGCCGAACGATACGCCGATGATCCACATCTGGCGGCTGGCCACCAGCTCCCGCCAATTCATGGGAATCACCTTTTCCTCTTCCCGTGCCGCCGCGAAAGGGTTCGCCGCCACGCCGTCGATGGTCAGGCCGATATCTTCGGGCGTATTGCGGATAATCCGCCAGCAGAGGGGAAAAAGCAGGAAGGCGAGCCCGCCGAGTATCGAAAACGCCCATGAAACGCCCAGCGTGTCCACCAGCACGAGGGCCACGAACGGCAGGAACGCCCCGGACAGGGAAGTCCCCATGTTGACCAGCCCGAAAGCCCGGCCCCGGTAGGCGGCGAACCAGCGGTTCATAAGCATGGTGGCGACCACCCCGCCGCAGATCTGCCCGCACACCCATACGATGGCGAACAGCGCCGCGAACAAACGAATGTCGTCAACGTAGCCGAGCCCGACATAGCTCAGACCGCCGATGAAAGCCCCGAGCGTCATCAGAAGCCGGATGCTCATCTTGTTTGTGAGCATAATCCCTATCGGCATACTCAACGTCATCATGGCCGATGCGAAAGTCATGCTCAGACCGATCCCGGCCCGGCTCCAACCGTGCAGTTCGACCAAGGGTTCGATAAAGGCGTTCATGGTATAGAACACGCTTCCCTGAAGGAGCAGATTCCCGCAGGAACCTATGGTCGCCAACTTCCATCCGTAGAACACGAGGAGCCTCCTCAACGAGTGATGCCTTATGAAGAGCAAGCTCCATGCCATGTTACGGAAAAAAAGATTTTACTAGTGAAAGAATGGACTTGTTGGCATTCGACACGAGGAAAGGCAGGAAAGCGTTTGTCCAGATTCTGGACTCGTCCAGTTTTTAGACTCGTTTTGTCCAAAATTTATAATGGACAGGGCCTGATGCCATTGACGCGCCGTAGGCGGCACGCTACTTTGAGACAAATTTCCGCAGGGGGTGCGCGGGTATGCAAGAATCAACATCTCTCTTGATTCTTTGGCTTTTGTCGTCTCTGAAACAGGAACGCTCGACGTTATGCCTCATCCAGATGCTCGAATGCCCCGCCGCGCAGGCGGAAATAGCCCTGCACCGAGTGACCGCCGACGGCCTCGCGGAACAGCGGGACGAGACATGGAACCTGACGCAGGCCGGGGCCGACCATTTAAGGGAGGCTTTGCCGGCCCTCCTGTTCCGCGATACGGAATCGCCGCTCGAAGAACTCATCTCCGCCTGCGAATCCAAAATGCCGGAAACGGCCTGCGAGATCTGCACGAAGCGTATGCGCGTCCTGCGGCGCAGAGCCGACACGGCCGGAAGTTCCGGATATCTTGAGCTGCTCCTCAATCAGCTCGCGCAGTGGCAGAACCGCAGGCTCACCGCCCCGGAAACCCGCTCCTTCGTCCATTATGCCTTCGCCGCCCACGACGCCTCCCTCTATTATATGAAGAACGCGGGCCGCTCCTCCGCCTTCATGAAAAAAGCCGCGGAATACGCCTCCACGGCAGGGGACAAGCGCACCCTGGTCCTCATCCGGTTCGCGCAGGCGTCCGCCACGTTCTTCACGGGCACCATCCATTTCGAACGGGCCCATGAAACATTCCACTCCGCAATGAAGCTGCTCAAGACCCTGGACGACAAGGAGCTGTATACCCGGATCACGCCCTTCCTCATCGTGATGCATTTCATCCGCGGGAACTTCCAGCAAGCGCTCGAATGCTACGAAATGCTCCAAAAGAGCACCCATAAGCCCGTACTGCCCCTCTTCGAGTCGCAGCTCGTGCTCCAGGCGGCATCCTCCGCCGCCTACTCCGGCCACTTCGCCCACGCCCTCGGCATGATCAAATCCGCCATCAGCACGGCGGAACTGGAAGGGAACATCATGTCCGCCCAGATCTGCCGCCAGCACCTCGGCGTCCTCTACGCCTACATGCGCCGCGAGAATGACGCCCTGGAAATCCTCCAGACCGTCGTCTCCCGCTCGACGATGGCCGCCAACCCCAAACTGATGCTCCGGGCTTTCGCCGCCATCGCGCTATGCTATTCCCGCATGGGCCGGGCCGAAATGTCCTATAACCTGCTCTCCGATACCCTGCGGCAGGCCGAGCGCCACCCTTCCTTCTCCCTGTCCTACAACTACCTCTGGATCCTCGAACTCGCGGTGTTCTATGCCGAACATGGCTTCCCGCCCCTGCCCGGCATCGATCTCGATACCCTGTTCCGCGAGGCCGAGATCAGCCCGAGCCCCATGATGAGGGGGCACGCACTGCGGCTGAAGGCGATCCTTCTCCGCAAAAAATCGCCGCAAGACGCGCTTGACCTGCTCGATAAGAGCCTTGAAATCCTCAAAGACGCCAACATGCCCATCGAGTATGGGTTCACCGAACGGCGGCGCTCCGAGCTCCTGAATACCCTCGGGCGCGAAGCCGAAGCCGAGGCCGCCGAGGAAACCTCCCTCATGCTCCTCAGCCGTATCGGGCTGGGCAGGAAACGTTCCCCGTGGCCTTCTCCGGAGCAGAAAGAAGCGTCCTTCGATGTCTGCTGCCGCGAAGTCTGCTCCATCCATGAATGGGAAACTCTTGAAGAATATTGCTACCAGCTCGCGGCCTGCCTGCGTAAGGTCTTCCGCGCCGAACGCACAGCCCTTTTCCGTATGGACGGTGAAACCCTGCTCTGCCGCGGCTCCTGTAATCTCTCCGGCTCTGAAATCGCCTCCGGGATGTTCGTGCCGAGCCGCGATCTGATCCGGGAACGCATCCGTGAGGAAGCCCCTTTTGCGGCCCAGCAGAACGGGCTGGATCTCCTCTGCCTCCCTTTCCGGCTTCCCGACGGGAACCCGTGGCTGCTCTATGCGGACAGTTCCGCGCACTCCAGCCGGATGCTCCATTGCGCCCAGGAGGATCTGAGCCGCGTCGGGCTCCTCTGCGCTTCGGAACTCAAAAATGTCCTCCGCCTGCTCGAAGCCCGCAACATGCGCGCCGAAGTGCGGCAGATCCATGCCGTCACCAAGATGGCGCAGGAGGAACGGCTCGAGCTGTGGGGCAAGAGCCTTTCATTCCGCATGTGCCTTGAACGCGCCAAAGTCGTCTCCGCCACGGACGCCGCCGTGCTCCTGCTCGGGGAAACGGGCGTGGGCAAGGAGGTCATGGCCAACTACGTGCACCGGCACAGCGGCTGCAAAGGGCCGTTCGTCGCCGTACACCCGGCCTCTGTTTCCGAGCATCTCTTCGAAAACGAGTTCTTCGGGCATGAAAAAGGCGCCTTCACAGGCGCCACGGGACAGAAAATCGGCTTTTTTGAACTGGCGGACAACGGCACGCTGTTCATCGACGAAGTGGGCGATATCCCCATGAACATGCAGATCAAGCTCTTGCGCGTACTGCAGGAGCACCGCTTCATGCGCGTGGGCGGGACCAAGGAGATCCATTCCTCCTTCCGGCTCATCGCCGCCACCAACCGTGACCTGCCCCGCGCCGTGCGCGAGGGGACTTTCCGCGAGGACCTCTATTACCGCATCTCGGTCATCCCCGTGACCATCCCGCCGCTGCGCGAACGCCTTGAGGATCTGGAAGAACTCATCATGGCGTTCACCGACCATTTCTCCCGTCGCTACGGCAAAAAGCTCCCCTATCCGGATGAGGAAACCTTGCGCCGCCTCTCCGAGTATCAGTGGCCGGGCAATATCCGGGAACTGCGCAACGCAGTGGAACGCGCCGTCATCTTGTACACGGGCGGCCCCTTTGATCTAGCTGTCGGAGGGCAGCACGAAGCACGGGGTCATTGCCAACGCACCGAAACCTCTCTCTATGCGGACACCCCCACGCTCCAGGAACTCCAAAAGCGGTACATCCAATATATCCTCAACAAAACCGGAGGGCGCATCAGCGGCGAAAACGGCGCTGAAAAACTGCTCGGTATGAAGCGATCCACATTGTACCTCAAACTTCGGCAGTACGGTATCAAGCCAGGAGAGAGAGAGAGAGAGAGAGAGAGAGAGAGAGAGAGAGAGAGAGAGAGAGTTAGAAGCAACGCGGGTATAGCGGAGAAAAAAACGAACGCGCACCGGAAAGCCCCCTTCCTGCCGTCGCAAAACGCTTCCGTGGAAGCGTTTTGCCTCAGCCTTCGGCATATCCAGAACAGATAGGCTTCGAAATGGTCTAGTTTTCAGAAATGTACCGTGCGATCACGGCAAGGAAGGCGTCGCCGTATTGCGCCAGCTTCCTTTCCCCGACCCCGACGATGCCGAGCATGGCCTCGCGGCTGGCCGGCTTTCCCGCCGCCATTTCCCGCAGGGCGCGGTCATGGAACACCACATAGGGCGGCACCTGCGCGGCTTCCGCCAGCCTGCGGCGTTCCGCGCGCAAGAGCTGGAACAGCGTATCGTCCACATCCATGTCCTGTGACGCTCCGTCGCGCTCCGCCCGGTTTCGGCGGGCACGCGTTTCCACGATCCGCAGGGCACGGAACGGAGCGCCCCGCAACGTCTCCCATCCGGTTTCGGTAACGCGCAGATATGGATATTCTTCACCTTCTATGGCAGCCAGCCCCTGACGGGTCAGGGCATCGATCAGATACTTCCAGAAACGACGTGTCCGATCCTTGCCCACGCCATAGGTGGGCAGATGCTGAAAGCCGGTTTCCCGGATGCGGCGGTTATCCGCACCCATCAGGATGTCCATGATAAGCACCCGCCCGAAGCGGCACCCGCTCCGCACCATTGCGGAGAGCGCTTTCTGCGCCTCAATGGTGTAATCTTCCTCCTGTATCTCCCCGGTGCATACGTCGCATCCGCCGCAATTGGGCTCCTCGAAGGCTTCCCCGAAATACGACAGCAACGCCTTGCGGCGGCACTGGCTGCGTTCCGCATACTCCAGCATGGCGTAGGCGTGCTTTTCCGCAATACTCCTCTGCTCTTCGTCCTCCGTCTGGCGCGCGAAATAGAGCAGTTGCGCCATATCCGCCGCACTGTAAAGCAACAGACAGTGCGCGGGATCGCCATCACGTCCGGCCCGGCCCGTTTCCTGATAATAGCCCTCCACGTTTTTCGGCAAATCAAGGTGTGCCACAAAGCGCACGTCGGGCTTGTCGATGCCCATGCCGAAAGCCACCGTCGCCACCACAACGGGACATTCATCCCGCCGGAAGGCCTCCTGCACGCGCATACGCTCCGCATCGGGCAAGCCTGCATGGTAGGCTTCGGCCTTCACGCCTTTTTTCTGAAGGAATGCGGCGGTCTCTTCGACTTTTCGGCGCGTGGACCGGTAGACGATGCCCGATTCCCCCGCATGGCCGCCGAGAAACGAAAGCAGCTGGGCATGAGGTTCCTCTTTGGGCAGGACATGATAGAACAGGTTCGGACGGTCGAACGAAGCCCGGATCAGCCGGGGCTCCCGCAGGCCGAGCCGGGAAAGGATGTCGCGCTCCACCTCGGGCGTAGCCGTAGCCGTGAACGCCGCCACCGGGCATTGGGGGAACCGCTCGACAAGCCCGGAAAGCGCCAGATAATCCGGGCGGAAATCATGTCCCCATTGGGAAATGCAGTGCGCCTCGTCGACGGCGAAGAAAGAAACGGGCCACGAGGCCAGCGCTTCCCAGAAGCCGGGCGCGCTCAGGCGTTCGGGCGAAATGTACAGCAAGTCCAGTTCACCGGAGGCCAGCGCCTCCCGCACGGCTCTGTGCTCGCCGGGGGACAACGAACTGTTGAGTGCGGCGGCCCGCAACCCGTTGGCGCAGGCGGCATCCACCTGATCCTTCATCAGCGAAATCAGCGGGCTGATCACCACGCACACGCCATCCATCAAGTGTGATGGCAGCTGAAAACACAGGCTTTTCCCGCCGCCCGTGGGCATGATGGAGAGCGAATCATGTCCGCCGAGAATCCCCTTTACGATCTCAATCTGATGAGGGCGGAACGCCGTATAGCCGAACACCCGGGCCAGCGCCCCGTGCAGTTCGGCATCGCTCCATCTTCCTGCTCCGCCCTGTTCCATCATGCCTCTCCTTGCGATCATCACAAAAAATTTCCATCAATCTTTCATAATAAAGAAAACGTGTCGGGCAGGCTCCCCCGATCCACCCTACACCCGTTCCCTCAACATCTGGCCGACGCTCAAAAATACAGAGGACGCGGCGTCCCGAACCTCCGGCGCGGCATTGGCCACGGCATGGCCGTTGAAATGGCGGATCATGGGAAGGTCGTTCATATCGTCGCCGATGACGAGCACTTCCTTGGCTTCGCCCCAGCGCCGCAGCTCGAGCAGGTGAGTCATGCCCGCGGCCTTGCTCACGTCCGGGGCGGTGATGTCGATACAGATATTGCTGAAATGCACGCCCGCATTCTCGCCGCAACCTTCCGTAAAAGCTTCTGACCACGCCGCCGATTCCCCGGGCTCGGCGTAGGCGAGGCTGATCTGATGCAGGCCGGGCATATGCAGGGCCTCAACGGGAGAAAGCCGGGGGAGCACATGCTCTTTAAGGATCCAATAGTCCGTCTTGCCCGCATGGGTGAAAATGGCAGTTCCCGCGAAGAACGCGCACTGTGCGCTTGCCCGCATACCCGGATGATCCATGATTTCAGCGCGCACCGGCTCGGGCAGAACCGCACAATACACGTCCTGCGCCTGCTCGTCGCAGATCATCGCGCCGTTATTGCAGATCAAAAAGTCGTAAGGGATGCTGAACCGCTTTACGTCGCGCAGGAGCGTGTTCCGGCCTCGGCCCGTCACGATCCCGAAAGCGTTCCCCGAACGCCTCCAGTCCGCTATGGCCTCAAGGTCCGCTTCGCTCACCACACCGTCGCGGAACAGGGTTCCGTCAAAATCGCAAGCCGCTATCTTCATGCCGCTTCCTCCTCGTCTACCTCTATAGCCGAACCCCATCCCGCGCAACCCCAGGGGATCCGCCCCTGGAACCCCGGCAGAGGCGCTGCCTCTGCACTCCGCAAGGGGCGAGCCGCCCCTTGACCCAGCGGCGCATTTGCTTCGGCGGCAAGCCGCCGAAGCAAATGCTTGGTGGGGAAATGAAGGTTACGGGGATATCCCTATTTTGTACGGCGCAAAGGAACTTTTTCAAAACTACACCGGAACGAACTCCCTCCTCCCCCGGTATGTCGCGCTACTGCTCTACCCCCTCCTAAAGAACCACATTGCCGTATGGCTTCGAGTGACGGGCCTTTTCCAGAATCCAGTCATGGAACAGCCGGACTTTGGGCCGCTGAATGCCCTTATGCGTGGACACCACATAATAGGTCTGCGGAGCGGGGAAAACCAAGTTGAAGGGCACGATGAGTTCCTTCTTCTGCAGGGCTTCCCTGACCAGCCACTCGCGGCCGAGCGCGACGCCGAGCCCTTGCTTCGCCGCTATCGCGGTCAATTCGGCACGATCGAAACTGTAGCCCGACTGGAGCGGCAGCCCCGTGATCCCCGCCCAGTTCGCCCATATCTCCCATCCCGCGTAGAACGGCGTGTTTGCGGCCTCCGGGTGCTCGTGGATCAGCTCACAGCTGCGCAACGCTTCTGGATTCTCGATCAGCTCATGCTCCCACGCGTAACTCTGGGAGCATACGGGCAACAGGTTGTCCCGCAGAAGCGGCGTCGCGTGCAGCCCGTCGGTAATTGAGTCGCCGCAATAGATCGCCACATCCGCGTTGTTCTCTTCGTTCTCATAGCTGATGAGGTCGTTGCCACTGCGTATGTGCAGGGAAATGTTGGGATGCTCACGCTGAAATTCCGACAGCAACGGCAGCAGCCAGCAACCAGCGATGGAAGGTGCGCAGGCAATGACGAGATCCCCCTGCAGCTCCGCCTCCTGAATATTTCTGATAGCTTCGTGGATCTGCTTGAGGCTGGCGTCCAACGTGCCGTACAGCGTCTTCCCTTCCTCGGTCAGGATGATCTTGCGCGTCAGGCGATGAAAAAGCGGAAAACCCAGTTCCTGCTCAAGGCAACGTATTCTATGGCTTACCGCACTCTGGGTGATGCACAGCTCCTCAGCCGCCTTCGTAAAGCTCATGTGTTTGGCTACGGCCGTAAACGAGTACAGGAATTGCCCGGACACTTGGAGTTTATTCTGGTTCATGCATTCATCTCATGAATGGGCGGATAAAGATTTTGCGTTTGATAGAATTATCACATTCTTCTATACCGTAATCATAAGTTCAGCAGAATCCATAGATAACCAACTTTTTTCAAGTCTCATCCTATCCTTCAAGCCAATCTTTGGCAAACAAGCTTTCCCGCTTCGGAACAAATTGCCTCATAGAAAAACCGTTCGCGTTATAGATGAAAAGACATATGGCCTTTCCTTCATAAACTTGTCGCGGGCCCCGCCCGGCTATGGAGAGTGCAGCAGTATGACCAGTTCCGTTCTTTTCACCCCCGTTCGGATCAACAGGATGACGCTGAAAAACCGCATCATCATGCCCGCAATGGCTTCTTACCATGCAGCCGTCAACGGCGAGGCCACCGAAAAGCTCCTCCGGTACCATGAGGAGCGCGCCAAGGGCGGCGTAGGCATGAATATCGTCGAAGCCACCTATGTGGCCCGCAGCGGCAACAGCTTCGATCTCGGTCTCGGCATTTCCGACGACTTCATGATCAAGGGCCTCTCCAAGCTCACCGAAGCCGTGCATCGCCACGACGGGAAGATCGCCATTCAGCTCCAGCACGGCGGACGCTTTGGCAATCCGCCCACCTCCGGCTGTCCGCGCCTGCTCGTTTCCATGATTCCGGGCCTCGCCCCCACCGAAAACTCCCGCGTCATGGACGCCGACGACATCGAAGGTATGGTCGGGGCGTATGTGCAGGCCGCCCGCCGCGCCGTGGAAGCCGGGTTCGACGCCGTGGAAATCCACGGGGCGCACGGCTACCTCATCAACCAGTTCATGTCTCCTCTCACCAACCGCCGCGAGGACGCCTACGGCGGCAGCTTTGAAAACCGGATGCGCTTCCCCCTCGAAGTCCTGCGCGCCGTCAGAAAGCAGGTCGGTCCCGGCTTCCCCATCCTTTTCCGCTACAGCATGGAAGAATTCATGCCCGGCGGCATCGATATGGAACAGGCCGTCCGCATCGCCAGGGTCATGGCCGACAACGGCGTGGACATGCTGAACGTCTCCATCGGCATCGGTGAATCCGTGGAATATATCATCCCCCCCGCCAGCGTGCCGGACGGTTGGAACGCCGATCGCGCCGCCGTGATCAAGCAGGCCGTCGGCTCCCGCATCCCCGTCGCCGTGGTGGGCCGGATCTGCAACCGCAAGACCGCCGAAGGCATCATCGCTTCCGGCAAGGCGGATCTGGTGGCCATGGGCCGGGCCCTGCTCGCCGATCCCTTCCTGCCCGCCAAGCTCGCGGAAGGCCGCGACGACGAGATCCTGACCTGCATCGGCTGCAACGAAGGCTGCACCGGGATGCTCAACGAGTGCCGCCCCATCTCCTGCGCCCTGAACCCGCGCACCGGATATGAGGATGATTACCCCATGACGCAGGCCGACGCGCCGAAGACCGTCGTTGTCATCGGCGGCGGCCCCGCCGGGTGTGAAGCCGCCCTCACCGCCGCACAGCGCGGGCACAAGGTCGTACTTTTCGAGGCGTCCCCCTCGCTCGGCGGCCTCGCCAACATCGCCGCCCTGCCTCCCGGCAAGGGTGTGTTCGCCACCCTCGGCGCATATTTCTCCGCCATGCTTCCTCGCGCCGGGGTCGATGTCCGCCTGAATACGAAGGCCGACGCCGACGCCGTCCGCACCCTGAATCCCGATCACGTCATCGTGGCAACCGGCGGAGCTCCCATCGTGCCCCGCTTCTGCGCCGACGCCCCGGTCGTCCTTGCACAGGACATCCTCACAGGGACAGCGCAGGCCGGTTCCCGCGCGCTGGTCATCGGCGGCGGCCTCGTGGGTAGCGAAACGGCCGAGTTCCTCGCAGAAAAAGGCTGCGAAGTCACTATCGTGGAACTGCGCGACGGCATCGCCCTCGACATGGAATACAAGACCCGGCAGATGCTGATGCCGAAACTCGCGGCCCTCGGCGTCGTCTGCCTGACCGAGACCGAGGTGCTCGAAATCGGCTGCAACGGCAACGTCAAGGTGAAAACCCCCTATCTGGAAAAAGAACTCTCCGGCTTCGACACGGTGGTCGTTGCGCTCGGCTACCGCCCGGACGCCGCCCTCTGCGCGGATCTCGCCGCCGCAGGCATCGATTTCGTCCGGGTAGGGGACTGCAAGAAGGTCGGCAAGATCATCAACGGGGTTTGGGAAGCCTTCCAGATCACCTACCGGATCTGAGCCGGGGCACCGTCCCGGACCCGACGGCGCGCTTGCTTCGGCGGCAACTCCCCCAAAGCAAACGCTTGGCGGAAGTAACGGTTACGGAGAATTCATTGTTTTTAACGGCGTGAAGGACTCTTTTTCCAACCTCCCGCCGGAACGAACTCCCTCCAAGTCACCTCCCCACCAGTCAAAAGTCTTGGGAAGGAGAGAGGTGGGGGTCCGGGGAGGGGAGAGGAAAGCCCTTCTCCAGAAGGATTTCCTCTCCCCTCCCCCGGTTCTCCCTCCCCGGCACTCCTCGCCTCCCCTTCCCCTCAACAACGCAAGGAGAAACACGGCATGTCGCTCTCCCTCGATCGTTCCCTGCTTAAGCCTGTGGCCACCGTGGTCGCCATCGTCCTGTCGCTGTTCCAGATCTATTTCACAGGCGGCTTCGGGGTGACGGACGCGCACATCCTGCGCGGAACCCACCTCACCCTCATCATGATCCTCGTCCTGCTCCTCGTCCCATCGCGCAAGCTGGCTCCGGGGGAAAAGGAAGGCTGGCTCCCCATCCTCATCGATCTGGCGCTGATTGCACTGGCCATCGCCATCAACGTGTATGTTTTCCAAGAGGCGGACAACATCTCCCGCCGCCTCAAGTATGTGGAAGACGTCACCAATATGGACCTGTTCTACGGGACGGGGCTTGTCCTGCTGGTGCTTGAGGCCACGCGCCGCACCTCGGGCTGGCCACTCGTCATCGTGTCCGGCAGCTTCCTCGCCTACGCCATGTTCGGCGAATACATGCCCGGCGGGCTTGCCCACAACGGCATTGAGTACGACCGCCTGATCGAACAGCTTTTCCTCCTCACGGACGGCATCTACGGTGTGCCGCTCGGCGCGGCGGCGGGTATGATCTTCGCCTTCGTCATGTTCGGGGCCTTCCTCGAAAGCTCGAAGATGAGTTCATTGTTTATGGATCTTGCCTGCCTGCTGACGCGCAAGTCAGCTGGCGGACCCGCCAAGGTCGCCATTTTTGCCTCCGCCCTGTTCGGGACCATCTCGGGAAGCGCCGCCGCCAACGTCTACGGCACCGGCACCTTCACCATCCCGCTCATGAAGAAGGTCGGCTATACGCCCCATTTCGCGGGCGCGGTTGAGGCCGTGGCCTCCACCGGCGGGCAGATGATGCCCCCGATCATGGGCGCGGCGGCCTTCATCATGGCCGACGTCATCGGCGTCAGCTACCTGACCATCGCCAAGGCCGCCCTGATTCCTTCCGTCCTCTATTACCTGACGCTGCTCGCCATCATCCACCTTGAAGCCGTCAGCAAGAACATGGGCACCCTGCCCCCCGAACTCGTCCCCAGCGCGGCTTCGGTTCTGCGCCGCCTCTACTACCTGTTCCCGCTGGTGTTCCTGATCACCATCCTGCTCATGGGCCGCAGCGTCATCGCCTGCGCCTACTACGGCACCGTGTGCATCGTGATCCTCAGCATGATCCGTTCCGAAACGCGCTTCACCTTCAAGCGGCTCTGCGGCGCGCTGGAACTTTCGGCCAAGAATGCCATGATGGTTTCCTCCTGCTGCGCCTGCGCGGGTATCATCATCGGCGTCATCAGCCTGACCGGCATCGGCTACAAGTTCATCAACGTCATCACCGCGCTCGCGGGCAGCAACCTGCTGCTGCTCATGGCCATGCTGATGGTCACCTGCATCATCCTCGGCATGGGCGTGCCCACGGCCCCGGCGTACATCATCGTCGCCACTCTCGGCGCTCCGGCCCTCATGAAGGCGGGCGTCCCGATCATCGCCGCGCACATGTTTGTGTACTTCTACGCCATCCTTTCCGTGATTACGCCGCCCGTGTGCCTCGCGGCCTTCGCGGGGGCCGCCATCGCGGAAACCAACGCCATGAAGACGGGGGTTACCGCCATGAAGCTCGGCATTGTGGCCTTCATCATCCCCTTCATGTTCGTGTTCGAGCCCGCCCTGCTCATGCAGGGGTCCACGACCGAGATCGTCACGGCCTTCACTTCGGCCCTCGTCGGCGTCATCGGCGTAGCCTCCGGGATACAGAACTGGCTCCTCGTCCGCTGCCGCCTATGGGAACGCGCCCTCCTGCTCGCCAGCGGGCTCATGCTCATCTTCCCCGGCCTCATCACGGATACCATCGGCCTTTCCAGCCTCCTCATCGTCCTGTTCGCACAGCGCCTCAGAAGAAGCGGTTCCCCCGTCGCGGCCGCCTGACCGTCCTGGGATGTTCGATATGGCAGCAAACCCTAACTCTTGGAGGTTCCCGTCCATGCGTACCAACATCATAGCCGCCGCCGTGGCCCTGGCCATCGCACTATTCCCCTCCGCCGCCCTTGCCGAAAAGACAAGACTGACCGCCGTGTCCGGCCCCGTGTCCGGGGGCTGGTACCTCGGCGTCGGCCTCGTTGCCAAGGCATTCACCGATGCCAACCCCAACTATGAAGTCACCATGCTGCCCGGCAACTCCACTTCCAACGTCATCCAGCTCCAGCAGAAGAAGGCGGATCTGTCCATCGGTATGCACACCATGAACATGGCCGCCATCAAGGGGACGGCCCCCTACAAGAAGGCGTTCCCCAACATCGCCGCCTACGCCAACCTCAACGACACCGCCCGGTTCCATTTCGTGGTGACCAAGAAGTCCGGCATCACCTCCATCGCGCAGCTCCGCGACTCCAAGATGCCCGTCCGCCTCGCCTACGGCGCGGTCGGCGGTTCCGGCGAAGTGTTTTGCGGCTGGATCTTTGAAAGCTACGGCTTCACCTACAAGGACATCCAGTCGTGGGGCGGCAAGCTGTATTCCAATAACTTCGATGATATCGTGAATATGACCAAGGACGGCCAGCTTGACGCCATCGTATGGGTCGGGCCCGGCGAATCGTGGTTCTTCACCGAAATCGCCCAGAACGTCGACCTCGTATGGCTTCCCGTCGACGAAAAGATCATGGACGACGTCGCCAAGAAGCACGGGCTCGGCAAGGGTACCATCCCCGGCTCCCTGTTCAAGGGCATGGTGGGCAAGAACATCCCGACCGTAACCGAATGCAACGAACTCACCGTGCGCGCCGACCTCGACGAGGACACCGTGTACAAGCTGACCAAGGCGTTCATCGAAAATCTCGACGACATCAGGAAGGGCTGCGCGACGTGGGCCGACTGCACGCCCGAAAAGGCCGCCAAGGACACCGGCGCACCCATGCATCCCGGCGCCGTCCGCTACTACAAGGAAGCCGGGCTGCTGAAGTAGCCCCGGTATCCCCGCAGCGCGGGGAGTTCCCCCCTCCCCGCGTCCCGAATCATCGAAAGGAAGCCTCCACCTTTAACCATTACACGGGGCCACACCCACAAACAAAGGAATCCGCCATGATCATCGATTTTCGCGCCCGTCCCCCCTACAAGAGTTTCCTCAAGCTGAGCCTGTACAAGCCGTGGCGTCCCCTGCCTGAAGATCCCGCAGAATGGGGGGCTTTCGAGCTCGGGCGCGAGCCCAACGTCACCGCCGACGCCCATGATATGGACGCCTTCGTCAAGGAAATGGACGACAACGGCATCGTCAAGGCCGTGCTCATGGGACGCCATGCCGACGATTTCGGCATCGTGGACAACGACGAGCTGTATGAGCTGACCCAGAAGTATCCGGGCCGCTTCTTCCCCTTCGCCGGGATCAATCCCCGCGAGGAAGGCGCGGTGGAAGAAGTGGAGCGCTGCATCTCCAAGATGGGCTTCAAGGGCATCAGCGTCGATCCGGGCTGGCTGAACCCGCCGCTGAAGGGCGACGATCCGATCTTCACGCCCATCTATGACAAGTGCGCCGAGCTCGGTGGCATCCTCGTCATGAGCGTCAGCGCGGCCCTCGGCCCCGATCTGACCTATTCCGATCCGGTCATCGTACAGCACGTCGCCACCAGGTACCCCAACATGAAAATCGTCGTGGCCCACGGCTGCTGGCCGCATGTGGAGCGGATGCTTGCCGTCGCCATGCGCTGCCCCAACGTGTATCTGGTTCCCGACTGCTACGTATACATCGACTGCATGCCCTTTGCGGATACGTACATTGAGGCGGCGAATTCCTTCCTCAAGTACCGCACCATTTTCGGCAGCACCTATCCTGAACGCAGCCTGAAACAGACCATCGAAGGCTGGAAGAAACGCCCGTGGGATCCGGAAGCCCTTGAGCTTTCCCTCTACGGCAACGCCGCCCGTTTGTTGGGTATTGAGTAGGAGTTATTGGGGAGGGGGAAGGGCCCCTTTTGGAAAAGGGGCCCTTCCCCCTCCCCAACCCCCTCCCTCTTCCCCCTAAAACTTTTGTGTTTATCGAATCCTCCGTGTCGGTTTTGCGTGTTGCCGGCGTGGATAGGGTTGCCGCCTTGCGTGTGAAAAAACGGTGGCGGAAAAGCCGCCGGGTATATGGCTACCGAATGAAAGGAGTCGCAGATGGATATCCCTGTTTCACTAACCCCCATGAACATCCATACCCTGACGGTAAGGAACCGCTTCGTCCTGCCGGGGATGGTGACCGACATGGCCGTGGACGGCGGCTATGTGACGGAACGGCTGCTCTCCTATTATGAGGAGCGGGCCAAAGGCGGCGTGGGGCTGGTCATCGTGGAAGCCACCTCCATCGACGTTTCCGGCAAGACCTTCCTGCACGGGCTGGACATCAGCGACGACCGCTTTATCCCCGGCCTGCGCCTGCTCACGGAACGCGTCCATGCACACGGGGCCGCTGTCGCCATCCAGCTCCAGCACGGCGGGGGCCGGGCGCATCCCGAATATTCCCACATGCCCCGCCGGGTCATGAGCGTTATTCCCGGCGTGTTCGAGCCCGACAACGCCATCACCCTTGACGGGGCCGAGTTCGCCCGCCTCGCGGACGCATGGGGCAAGGCGGCATTGCGCGCCAAGGCCGCCGGGTTCGACGCTGTGGAAATCCACGGGGCCAGCGGCTATCTGCTCGAACAGGCAGTGTCCGCATTCACCAACCGCCGCACCGACGGGTACGGCGGATCGCTCGCCAAACGCCTGCGCTTTCCCACCGAGGTCGCCCGCGCCGTCCGCGCCGCGGTGGGCGAAGATTTCCCCATCCTCTACCGCCATACCTCCGTGGAGGACGTGCCCACCGGGAACGGCATCGACCTCGACACCACCGTGGAGCTGTGCCGCGCCCTCACGGACGCGGGCGTCAACGCCTTCGACATCACGGCGGGCATGCAATGCTGCTTTGAGCTGATGACGCCCCCTACCTGTATGCCCAAGGCATGGAACGCCGCCACCAGCGCCGCCGTCAAGCAAGCGATTGGGGACAGGGCACGGGTCATGCTCACGGGCCGGATTTCCGACGCCGACACCGCCGAACGGGTCGTCCGCGACGGCTTGGCCGACTTCGCCATCATGGGCCGGGCGCTTATTGCGGATTCGCATCTGGTGGAAAAATACGCCGCCGGGCGCAAGGACGAAATCTGTCCCTGCGTGGCCTGTGGGCAGGGCTGCGTGGGCAATGCCGACAAGATGATCCCCATCACCTGCGCCCTCAACCCGCTTTCAGGCCGGGAAGCCTCCATGCCCGCCGTCCCGAAGGCGGAAACGCCGCGCCGGGTGGCCGTCGTGGGAGCCGGGCCCGCCGGGCTCATGGCCGCCGCCACCGCCGCCGAGCGGGGGCATGAGGGCATCCTGCTCGAACGCTCGGATCGGCACGGCGGGCAGATCAACCTTGCCGCCGTCCCCCCGCACAAGGACGATCTGCGCCTTATTTCGGATTATCTGTACCGCAAGGCCCAACGCGCGGGCGTGGCGTTCCGCTTCTCGTGCGAGGCCACGCCGGAAAGCGTCCGCGAGCTGTCCCCCGACGCCGTGATCGTGGCTACGGGCAGCCTGCCCGTCATCCCCCATTTTTGCGCCTCCGCCGCCGGAGCCGTCACCGCACAGGACATCCTGAGCGGGGCTGAGGCGGGCAAGAATGTCCTCGTGCTCGGCGGCGGGCTCATCGGCTGCGAAACTGCCGAATACCTCGCGGCGCAGGGCCGCTCCGTCACCGTGGTTGAGATGCTGCCGCAGCTCGCCAAGGATATGGAATGGTGCGCCCGGGTGCTCCTGCTGCGCCGCATGGCCTCGCTCGGCATCAACCTGCGGCCCGGCAACGAAATTCTTTCCATCGGCGCGGACAACGCCGTCACCGTCCGCAACGGAAAAGGCCGGGAAGAAACCCTCTCCGGCTTCGACACCCTCGTCGTCGCCGTGGGCTGCCGCCCCGACAACGCCCTGTTCAACGAACTTTCCGCCGCGCTGGACTGCCCCTGCGCCGCCGTTGGCGACTGCCGCAAGACGGCGAAAATCATGGACGCCGTCCACGGCGGCTTTGAAGCGGCGCTCACGCTGTAACCCTTTATCCTGAGGAGAAAGACCATGCTCTTCGACTTCCGCATCCGTCCTCCCTTCAAGAGCTTCTTCACCACCGGCGGCATGTTCGGCGGACACGACGGTTCCCATGACCCCGCCTATATCGACCCCTACGAAACCGGCAAAGACCCCATCCCCTCCGCCGACAAGGGCGACATGGACTTGTTCTTTCGGGAAATGGAAGCCAACGGCATCGACAAGGCCGGGATCATCGGGCGCAACTGCGGGCCCAACGGCTTCGTCGACAATGCCGACATCCGCGAGTTCATCCAGAAAGATCCGAATCGCTTTTTCGGCTTTGCGGGCATTGATCCCAATGCGCCGGACGCCGTGGCTGAAGTGACCCGCTGCATCCGCGACTGGGGATTCCGCGGGATCAGCCTCGAAGTGGGCTGGTGCGACCCGTCCCTAAAACCCGACGATCCGATTATCGATCCCGTTTATGAGAAGGTGAATGAGCTTGGCGGCATCACGCTGATTTCCCTGAGCTTCTGCTACGGCCCGGATCTGAGCTACTCCGATCCGATCACCATCCAGCATGTCGCCAACAAGTACCCCAACATGAAAATCTGCATCTCGCATGGCGGCTGGCCGCAGGTGCAGAGCATGCTCGCCGTCGCCATGCGCTGCCCCAACGTCTACCTGATGCCCGACTGCTACCTGTACATCCCCGGCTGGCCCTATGCCCGCGACTACGTGAAGGCCGCCAACAGCTACCTAAAGTACCGCACGCTCTACGCCAGCGCCTATCCCTTGCGCGGCTTCGAGCAGTGCTACAAGGGCTGGTGCGCGCAGCCTTTCGAGCCCGACGCACTGAAAGCCAACCTGTACGACAACGCCGCCCGGCTTCTTGGGCTGTAACGGCGTGCCGAGAAGTGCGGCATGCCGGGGGGAGGGAAACCTTTCTCCAGAAAGGTTTCTCTTCCCAACGCATTAGACTGGCGGGGAGGCGGCGCGGGAGGAGTTCGTTCCAGCATAAGTAGGGAAGATGGCCCGCACCCCCGCAAATCCGGCAGATTCACCCTCTTTCACTGCCACATCAAAAAAACGTCCCGCCCCGCCGACCATGAACGGAAAAGGAACACAATCATGCACGACATCTATCCCATTCAGGAAATCAGAAGCCTGTTCCCGGCCCTGTGCCGTCTCCACAACGGCAACAAGGCCGTCTATCTGGACGGTCCCGGCGGTTCGCAGGTCGTCGCCACGGCCATCACGGCCATGTCCAACTACATGCGCCGGGGCGTAGCCAACACCCACGGCAAATTTCCGAGCAGCGAAGAGACGGAAGCCATCATCGAATCCGCCAAGGCCGCGCTGGGGGATCTGCTGGCCTGTACGCCCGGCGAAATCGCCTTCGGAGCCAACGCCACCTCAAATATGTTCGCCGTGTCCCGGGCGCTGTCCCGAAGCTGGAATCCCGGCGACGAAATCGTCGTCTCGGAGATGGACCACCATTCGCACATCGACACGTGGATTCTCGCCGCCCGCGACCGGGGCGTCGTGGTACGCCATCTGCCGGTGGACCCCGAAGCCCTGACGCTGGACCTTGCCGATCTGGACGCCACCGTCAACGCGAAGACAAGGCTTGTCGCCGTGGGCTACGCCTCCAACGCCGTCGGGACCATCAACGACGTCGCCCGCATCTCCCGGCGCTGCCGCGAGGTGGGCGCGCTGCTCTCCGTGGACGCCGTGCACATCGCCCCGCACAAGGCCATCGACATGGACGCCATCGGTGCGGATATGCTGTTCTGCTCCGTCTACAAGTTTTTCGGGGGACATATCGGTATCGCGGCAATCCGAAAAAACGTGTTTGAGGCGCTCGACACCTACCGCCTGCATCCGGCACCCTCCACGGCCCCCGGCAAGCTCGAAACCGGGACGCAAAGCCATGAGGCCATCGCGTCCATCGTACCCGCCGTGGACTTCATCTCCGGGCTCGGCACCGGTTCCACGCGCCGCGAACGCCTCGTCTCCGGCTTCGAGCGCATCGAACGGCACGAAAACGCCCTCGCCGAGATAATCAGGCAAGGGCTCGCGGGTGCCCCCGGCCTGACGCTGTACCAGTCCGAAGGCCCCAAGACCGCCACCGTCGCCTTTACGCTGGAAGGGCAGCAGCCCGGCGACGTATGCCGGAAACTCTGCGACCGATACGGCATCTTTGCCGCCGATGGGGACTATTACGCGGAAACGCTCGCCCACAGGGTCGGCGTCGACCGGATCGGCGGATGGGTCAGGGTTGGATTCGCCCCGTACAACACCGAAGAGGAAGCCGAACTGCTCGTCAGGGCCGTCCGCGAAATCGCAGCCGGATAACTAGTATAACTTCTTTGAAAGTAAAAAAGATCTGAGCGCATCCTGCCGAGGCAGGATGCGCTCATGTCGGATCAAGGGGCGAGCAGCGCTGGCAGGGCGGCTCGCCCCTTGTGGAGTGCGGAGGCGGTTCCCCTCCGTTCGGTTTGGTTCCGGGGCAGAGCCCCGCCAAAGTCATGCGGCGGGCGCTTCATCCTTGGCGTACTTTCGGTTCCAGCCGGTGAAGGCGGAGAACAGCAGCACAGCGAGCAGTGCCCATGAATAGGGATTGTACAGGGCCGCGCTGATGGGCGGGGCGGGGATGGCATAGGTTTCCGCCGCGCTGTAGAGCGCCCCGTACCACGCCGCCACCGCGATATGCCACGGCAGGACAAAGAAAATCGTGCACACCGCGCAGTCCATGAGGTTCGCGCGCCGCGCCGCCGCGAGGCCGAAACGCTCGCCCAGAGGCCGCACGATGCTCGGGCCCACCAGCAGTTCCGCCGGGGCATTGGCGGAAATGGGAATCGAGGCCAGAATGGTCACGCCGACGATGAAGAGTTCGGCCTGCCGGACGGTGGCAACCAACGTGCTCTGGGCGAAGTCCAAAATGCGCCGCATGATGCCGCATTCCACCAATATCTGCGTCACCGCCAGAATCAGGATTGCAAAGATGATCGCACCGACCACGTTGTCTATCCCGGCCTGAATGAGGCCCGTGGAGCCTCCCTTTGCGGCGGGGACGCTGAAGATGTCGGCGGGCCGGATGGTTCCGATCAACATGCCGACGAACGCGGCGGCAACGTTGCCGTAAATGAGCGATTCGATGATGTGCCGCCCCTTGAGCGCCGAGACGACCACAATCGCAAGCGCCAAAAGCATGAACAGGCCTGACGGGTTCAGGCTGGCCTGCATTTCGGGAAGGGGCCGCACTTCGCCGCCTCCGCCGAACACAAGGAACACCACGGCGGAAATGGACGCCGCTGAAATGGCCAGCGGGAAACGGCTGCGCACCACGTCGCGCATTTCGGCCCCCTGCGTGTAGGCCGAGACGATGGTGGTGTCGGAGATGGGCGCAAGGTTGTCCCCGAAAGCCGCGCCGGACAGAATCGCCAACCCGAGCATGGCCGGGTCCGCTCCGAGGAAATAGCCCGCCGGATACAGCACCGGCGACAGGGCAATGCAGGTGCCGGTGCTCGTGCCCGTGCCGAGGGCGAACAGCATCGCGGCGAGGAAGACCAGCACCACGAAGACGCCGCCCTGCGCCCCGGTCGTCATGCCCATCCACAAAAGCCCCTGCACAAGCCCCCCTGCGGCCATGAGCTTGCCGAACACCCCGGCCAGCAGCCACGCCGTAACGATGACGATGCCCGTGCGGTCGCCGATGCCCCGCATCGCCGCTTTGCAGTATTCCTCTTTGTCTTTAGCGAAGAAGATCCCAACGCACAGCGCGATCCACGCGCAAGCCCAAAAGGGCTTGGTGCCGCCCCGCTCCGCAACCGACAGCCAGACGAGCCCTCCCACCAATACGATGAGGGGGATCAGGCCGCCGAACAATCCGCCGTACATCTCAAGCTTCTTTTCCTGCATGAGGCACTCCTTCTTATCCGCCTATGCGTTGCCTGTATTTTGTTCTATTGTCGACATTCGATAATAGACAATATGCGGTATAGAACTCCGTGAAAAAAGAATCAAGTCCTCTTGCCGTATCCGCATAAAAAGAAGTCTGTATTTTGGCGCAAAAGCATTATTATCTTATTATATTTATTTATAAAAACAAAAAATACACTGATGATTTTTCCTATGCAAAGCCGGTACGTTTAAACACTTCTCTTTATATATTGTATTTATTATATTTTTATACAAAATATCCTGAACAGGCCCCTACACCGAAGCCGGATCTCCTTTCAACCCATCCTGAACTTATCGCCGCATTTCTGAGCAAAAGAGCGGCGGGAAGACATTCGAGAACGATTTATTTTTGATTTAATATAAGTGTATTAGAAAAGTTTATGAAAAAAACCGTCCACCGTATTGACACGCCCTGACTCTTATGTGAAAAACGGAATGAACGATTGTCGACATTTATACAATCGACAAGAAAGACACAAGGAGAGACACCGCAAAACACGCTCTCAAGCGTTGCGGTTCCGCAAACAAGCCCGCAATCCCGCGGGAAAAGACGGAGGAAGCATATGAAGGGTTCCCGGATGAGTCTGCCCACGCAGATGGCTATCGGCATGGTTCTCGGCGTCGCCGCCGGGGCGCTGACCCCCGCGATGGGGCTTGATCCCTCATGGTACAAGCCCGTAGGCCAGTTGTTCATCAATCTGGTGCGCATGGTCGTGGTGCCGCTCGTGCTGACCACCCTCGTCGCGGGTGCGGCCAGCGTCGGCGACGTAAGCAAACTTGGGCGCGTAGCCGGCAAGACGCTGGCCTATTACCTTGTAACCACGGCCGTCGCCGTGGTCATCGGCCTCGTACTCGCCAACATCTTCCAGCCCGGCAGCGGGCTGTCCATTTCCACGGAAGGCCTCAAGGCCAAGGAAGTCGCCCCGCCCACCCTCGTCGACGTGTTCCTGAACATCGTCCCGATCAACCCCATTGAGGCCCTCTCCAAGGGCAACATGCTCCAGATCATCTTCTTCGCCCTGCTCTTCGGCTTCGGCCTCAGCGTCATCGGCGACAAGGGCAAGCAGGTGCTCCACTTCTTTGACGGCGCGGCCGACGTCATGATCAAGGTCACGGGCTTCGTTATGCTGTACGCGCCCATCGGCGTGTTCGGCCTCATGGCCTACACCGTAAGTATGCACGGCCTCGGCGTGCTTCTGCCGCTCATCAAGCTCGTGCTCGTCATGTATCTCGCCTGTATCCTTCAGATCCTCATCGTCTACCTCCCCTGCGTAAAGGTCACCGGACTTACCACCAGCCGCTTCCTCAAGGGCCTCGCCTCCCCGATGATGATCGCCTTCACCACCTGCTCCAGCGCCGCCGCCCTTTCCACCACGCTCCTCAGCGTCCAGAAGCTCGGCGCGTCCCGGTCCGTGTCTTCCTTCTCCATCCCGCTCGGCAACACCATCAACATGGACGGCGCGGCCATCTACATGGGCATCGCCGCCATCTTCGCCGCCGAGGTCTACGGCATCCCCATGCCGCTCGATAGGCAGCTCACCGTCATCCTGCTCGCCGTCCTCGCCTCCATCGGCTCCATGGGCGTGCCCGGCGCGGCCCTCATCATGATCACGATGGTCTTCACGCAGGTAGGCATCCCGTTGGAAGCCATCGCTCTCGTCGCCGGCGTCGACCGCATCATGGACATGGCCCGCACCACCATCAACGTGCTTGGCGACGCCACGGGCGCCCTGTTTGTTTCAAAGCTGGAAAGCGATTTCGACCCCGAACGCGGCGAACGGCTCGCTGCGGCCGAATAACCCGCCCGGAAACCTTCCCGGGCGGCGAACGCCGCGGAAAATTCCCTTCCGCGGCGGGAACCGGAGACAACCATGCGACAGGATGAACGGATCGGCATCGTCGGCGGCGTCGGGCCCCATGCGGGGCTGGATCTGACGCGCAAGCTCTTTGACCACACCAGAGCCGAGGCGGATCAAGAACACTTGCCGGTCATGCTCTATTCCTTCCCCGACCGGATCGGGGAGCGCCCGGCCTTCCTGCTCGGCAAGACGGCGGACAATCCCGGCGAGGCCATAGGGGACATCATGGCGGAACTGGCGCGGGCCGGAGCGACCGTCATCGGCATGCCCTGCAACACGGCCCATAGCCCGAGGATATTGGACGCGGCCCTCGAAAAGCTCAAGGCAACCGGGCGGCCCGTACGCTTCGTGCACATGATCGACGCCGTGGTCCGCCATGTGCGGCAACGCTGTGGGGAAGGCGCTCGCGTCGGCATCCTGAGCACGCTGGCGACGTTGGAAACCCGGCTCTATCAGGACAGCCTCGAACGCGCCGGGCTGGTGGCCCTGCATCCCGCCCCGGACGGCTGCACCCGGGTACAGGAGGCCATCAGCAACCGCGAGTACGGCATCAAGGCCCGGAACCCGGTCACGGAACGCGCCCGCGCCGATCTTCTGGATGAAGCCCGCCGCCTTGCCGGAAACGCCGACGCGATCATCCTCGGCTGCACCGAGATCCCGCTCGCGCTCCCCGAAAAGGAACTCGGCGGCGTCCCGCTCATCGATGCCACCGACATCCTCGCACGGGAGCTGGTCAGGGCCTTCGCCCCCGAAAAGCTCCGTTAACCGCCCCAACCGGCGCAACCCACGCCGTCCATATTCATAAGAACTCAAAGGAAAACACTATGAAAACCATCCTCTCCACCGCCGATGCGCCCGCAGCCATCGGCCCTTACTCCCAAGCCGTCCGCTCAGGCGAAACCCTGTACTGCTCCGGACAGCTCGGCATCGATCCCGCCACGGGCAAACTCCCCGAAGGCGTCGCCGCCCAGACGGAACAGAGCCTGAAGAACATCCGGGCGCTCCTCACCGCGGCTGGGGCGGGCGTCGAAAACGTGGTCAAAACCACCGTGTTCATCACCAACATGGCGGATTTCCCGTTGGTCAACACGGAATACTCCAAAGTATTCGCCGAGAATCCTCCCGCCCGTTCCTGCGTGGCGGTCAAGGAACTGCCCCTCGGGGGGCTGGTTGAAATCGAAGTGCTCGCCGTCGTCTGACTCCAGAGACGCCCCAGGCTCCACCAACGTACGGAGTAAATGGAACACTGTCTCCGCCGCTTGCGGCCCGGCTTACGTTTCTTCCGACCTAGGACGGCGCGAAGGAACAAGAAAACGCGAACCCGCCCCGAGAACCGGCTCTCTTTCCGGTTCCTCTCTCGGCGGAATCGCCCGGTACGTGCCCCCGTGCCCAGCACGGCTGCACCATGCTCTGGATTAGACTGTAACTTTTTGGAATAACAAAAAATAGGACAAAAAAATTTTCTCGGAGAAAGGCTCTTGACAATATGGGGAGCCGATGGCACAACCAAATTGTCGAATGTCGACATTTAGAAAAATACATCAAGAAACGCTGCACAGCAGCACATCATACCCACAGGAGACTATTATGAATCTCGCCAAGTTTCCCCGCCGCGGCTATGTGACCGAACCCACGCCTCTGGAAGCGCTTCCCAACTTCTCCAAAGCTCTCGGCGCGGACATCAACATCTATATCAAGCGCGACGACCTGCTTCCCGGCACCGCCGGAGGCAACAAGACCCGTAAGCTCGACTTCAGCATGGCCGACGCGATCAATCAGGGCGCGGACACCATCATCACCTGCGGCGCCGTGCAGTCCAACCATTGCCGTCTGACCCTCGCCTGGGCCGTCAAGGAAGGCCTCGACTGCCACCTCGTCCTTGAAGAGCGCGTGAAGGACAGCTACAACCCCGAAGCCTCGGGCAACAACTTCCTGTTCCAGCTTCTCGGCGTGAAGTCCGTCACCGTGGTGCCCGGCGGCTCCAATATGCTCGGCGAAATGGAAAAGCTCGCCGAAAAGCTGCGTGCCGAAGGCAAAAAGCCCTATATTGTGCCCGGCGGCGCTTCCAATAAAATCGGCGCTCTCGGCTATGTGAGCTGCGCCGAGGAAGTCCTGCGCCAGCTCTTCGACCGCGGCCTCGCCATTGACCACATGGTTGTCCCGAGCGGCAGCGCGGGCACCCACGCGGGCATCATCGCGGGCATGGTCGGCAACAACGCGGGCATCCCGGTCACCGGCATCGGCGTCAACCGCAAGAAGCCCGTTCAGGAGGCCGCCGTCCTCAACCTCGCCAATGAAACCCTCGAATATATCGGTGTCGAAACCCGTGTGCCCGCCGAAAAAGTCGTAGCCTTCGACGACTACGTGGGCCCCGGCTACTCCCTGCCCACCGACGCCATGGTCGAGGCCGTCAAGATGCTCGCCCGCACGGAAGGCATACTGCTCGACCCCGTCTACTCCGGCAAGGCCATGTCCGGCCTTATCGATCTGGCCCGCAAGGGATATTTCCCCAAGGGCTCCAACGTGCTGTTCCTCCACACCGGCGGCTCCCCGGCGCTGTATGCCTATCTGCCCACTTTCCGCGCCTAACCGCCTTTTATTGAGTCCATGCTCCCCCCGGCCGGAGCCTTTCCGCATACAGCAGCGGAGAGGCTCCGGCCTTCTTCGTCCCCCGAAAGAGCCTCACCAGTGCCCCTTTTTCCTGCGACTCCCGTCCTTCCCTTGGTGTTTCCCCCCATGAACCGTGCGCAACCGCTTCTCAAAAGACAACTCTCAGCCTTGCGCGACATGCCGAAACCACGTAGAACTCTATCGCGAACCGCATGACGAAACCGCATAGGGCGACTCTTCTCAAGCCCCGCATCTGTTCGGAGCATCAATGGATTTTACGAAGCAAACATATTGTAATCAGGTAACCAGCTATATCCGCTCACTTATCCGTAAAGGCACGCTGGAAATCGGCGCTCCTGTCAAAGAGGCCGTCCTCTCTGAACAGCTCGGGATCAGCCGAGCCCCCATCCGGGAAGCGCTGCAAGTGCTCGTTCAGGAGGGGCTGATCACCTCTGAGCCGCAAAAGGGCAAACACGTCAGGCAGATGACCGGAAAGGAAATCTACGACAGCTACGTCGTCGCGGGTATCCTCGAAGGGGCGGGCGTCGCCGAATCCCTGCCTCTCTGGACCGAGGCGAACATGGAAACCTTCCGAGCCGTCGTCCGGCAGATGGAAGGGAAGATCAGCTACGCCACCAAACTCGACGAGCTTGCCGAAATCGACGAGCTGTTCCACGCCACCCTCTTCATGGCCTGTGACAATACCCGGCTCGTGGAAATGGCCCGCACCTCCTGTGCGACCATATCCAAATACCTTTATTATCAGCACTGGATCACCATGTTCACGCCAAGGGAATACGCCGACCGCCACCATGCCGTGGCCGAGGCCGTCTACTCCCGCGACGTCAAACATGTGGAAACCGCTCTGCGCGATCATTATAAGGAAACGGGCCTGCGCATGGCCCAGTTCGGCAAAGAGGCGTGATACAAAAAAGTAATGATTATTATATATTAACGAGTAGCACTCTTACGGATTACGGATTTTTCCCCAAGCCTTTCTGATGGACTGGATGGGCTTATTTATCGTAATGGATGATATGGGGAACTCCGGTTGCCTTGCCATATCCGCCTCATGTCATGCCTTTAATGCTTTGATCAGGACATGCCGGATAGAAATATCCCGAACAGCTCCCCTTTGTTCTTTTGGCCAGCACGCAGGTGTATGACCTATTGTTAAAGTCAACATCTGACCACCTTAATCCGAATATTTCTAAAGGACCAACTCGCATCGCCATTTGCGACCCAAGGACAATAACACGGCGGATATATTCAGGTGCATGGGCATATGCCTGCGCAATCTCTTGTTATGTTATGAAGTGCTCATACTCAACATCCGGAAGCTTTGGGAAACGAGGGAGTCCTTCAAGAAGTCGTTCCCACGCGTATGGGAATGTTTCCTTGACAGAAAGCCCCGGGGAGAAATCTCCGAGGCTTTTATATGGTGCACCAATATGAAGAAGGTGTGGCAAATCGCGCGCTGTGACAGTCCTCCTCCCTTCCACTTTAGGCTCAAACTCACGAAATCGCGTCCAACAAAAGTCGAATTTCTTGCTCAAAGGGTGGAGGCATAGTAGTGCTACGTTGAAATTCATTTTCCCTCCACAGCGTAGCCATTTACAAAAAACGGCTTTGGGCAAAGGGTTTGATAAGGACTGAGGCTAAGACACAAAGCCAAAACGAAGGCCCCCCCTCCGTCTGGTCTTTAGGCATTGTCTACAAAAAGATATCAAAAATGTCAGGGCTGGTCACCCTACTTCGTAGTATCCTTTTCATCCTTTTTGAAGGTGGCATCCACTTCGTCCAGCTCGCTGGAGGCCTGTTTGAAGTTTCTGATAGCCTTGCCGAGCCCATCCCCGATTTCAGGCAACCTGTTCGTGCCGAACAACACCATCACAACCAACAGTACGATGAGCAAATGCGGTATGCTGAATAAATCCATATAGGACTACCCCCTTACATCAATAAAAGTGATTACTAATAATTGAAAAGGACTTTTCTAACTCTACTGGATCAGTATAGCCGCATTCGACTAAAAAGCAAATTGTGTTTGTTGTACGCTTCTCACACTAGAATACTTCATTTCACTTGATTAAAGACGCTCTGTAAACGATGGATGGACAGGCACCAAAAATAAATTCACCGTCGAGAGGTAGAGTATGCTGATGATCTTGCGGAACGAGGTAAAATCCGGCTAGATGATTCATAGACAAATAAAAAGGACCGGAAGCTATCCGGATGCGGTACTTTCCCGGCTGATGCGGGATTACAAGCTGAGATAGGGAACGGAACCGTGATGAGGAAAAAGCTTTCTCTGTCCGGCGAGCAGCGCTCCCGGTACAAGGGGAAGGGTAAATAAAAGCCCTCTCGGTGGTGTACCGGGAGGGTTTTTTAGGCACACATTTGAAATCTGATCCGTCAGGTGTGTTTCCCCTAAGGGCCTTTTCATGACAGCAACAAAGGACCACCCTGCCCTGCCATACTTTGCCGTAAGATCGTCTTCAACTCCCGCAGTAATTCCCGATCGGCAACGTCACCAGTTCGAGGAACCTCCACACGGCGGGAGGCCACGATGCCCTGCCCGGGAGCCATAACGCATACCTCATCGCCAAGCAGCAACGCCTCTTCCACATCGTGCGTCACAAGAATGATCCCCATGCCGATACGCGCATGTAAAGTCACAAGCAGTAACTGCATCTGTTCACGCGTGATGGCGTCCAGCGCGGCGAACGGTTCGTCCATAAGCAGTACGGGCGGCAACAGGGCCAATACCCGAGCGAGAGAAACCCGCTGTTTCTGTCCACCGGAAAGCTCTGCCGGAATCTGATTCTCCCGACCGGAAAGCCCGGTCAGTGTCAGCATGTCGAGAGCCCGCGCACGCCGAGCGGCGGAGGGGATACCCGCGGCCTCAAGTCCGATCTCCACGTTTTCCAGCGCCGTCAGCCACGGGAACAGCGCGGGCTCCTGAAACACCACCGCCCGATCCGGGCCGGGGCCACCGCAAGGCCTGCCTTCCAGCGTCACTGTGCCCGCATCGGGCGCATCGAACCCGGCGAGGATATTCAATAACGTCGTCTTTCCACATCCCGAAGCCCCGATCAGAGCCAATACGCCACCACGGGGAATAGCAACCGATACGCCGGGCAGTACGAGCCGCGATTCGCCGCCCTTGCGGAAGGATTTCCATATTCCGGAACAGGCGAAAAAAGGCGTCACTGCCGCCTCAGGCTCACCGAGACCGCCGACAGCGCCCTCATAAGCAACACGTCGCATAGCCACCCCACCAGCGCGATCAGAATGATGCCCGAAACCAGCAGATCCACGCGCCCGGCCAGCCGCGCGTCCATAATCATTGCACCGAGGCCATCCGGAACGCCTGTCAGTTCGCCGAGCACCAAATACGAAAAACTCATGCCGAGCGCCACCCGCAAACCCGTCCGCACCTGCGGCATGGCGGACGGAATCACCACCCGGAAAAAAATGGCCCGCCGCCCGAATCCAAGCATCCGGCCCGCTCTGGTGAGTACCGGAGGCACTGAGGCCGCCCCCGCCGCCGCGTTGAGGTAGGCCGGAAAGAACCCCGCCAGCGCGATCAGGAACACGGTGGCCCGGAAGCCGATGCCAAGCCACAACAGAGCCAGGGGGAGCCAGCTTATACCCGGCACGGCGCGTACCCCGTTGATAATCGGTGAAAGCAGGCTCGCCAGAGCGGGACTCCGCCCTGAAGCCAGACCCAGCGCCACGCCGGGGATCACCGCCAACAGGTAGCCGCTCCCCACGCGCCCCAGGCTTGCGGACAGATCGCCCCAGAAACGTCCGGCATAGGCATCCGCATACCCTTCCGATACTGCGCCCATATACGCGCACACCGTTTCCCAGACCGTCCTCGGCGACGGCAGGAGATATTCCGGAGCAAGTCCGCTGAATGTTGCCAAGTGCCAACAAAAGAACAGAATCAGCGGAAGGAGGCAAGGGAGGACGCGCCTCTTCGAAAACCACGTCCCGGCAAGGCTTCCGAAAGCTCTTAACGAGTTTCCACGCGACCGCCCTTCTGGGGCCGCTCCCGCAGTACCCCGTCGAGGCGGCTCCACGGCGGAACCTCTTTCACCGGATCCCGTTATCGGCTTAAAAGAGCCCTCACAGGGCACTTTCCCGCATCTCCCGGACTCCCGCTCCTTGCCCGCCGTCTTCATGGCGCCTTACTTACCTTCGCGCAGGGCGTCCACGAAGCGGCGATCCACCAACGCGTTGTAGTCGGGCTCCTTCTTGATGATGCCCAGTTCCAGCATACGCTTACCAAGGGCGGAAAGTTGCTTCATGAAGGTATCATCCATATCCCACACGAGCTCCATGTTATCGGCGGCGTCACGCAGCACGTCAAGCTCCACGCCGAACATCTTCGACGATGTTTCGAGCCAAAACGCCTTGTCGGACATGCATTGTTCGGTAGCCTTCCGATGGGCGCGGAGCATTTCCATCACACGTTCCGGGTTTTTCTCCACAAAATCGCGCCGCACGATCATACCGCTGTTGATAGCTCCGATGCCTTCACCATAATACGGATAGGCCAGAATTTCCCCGTAGCCTTGCCGCTTCGTCAGCGTGGGCAGAGGTTCGCCGGACAGGTAGGCGTCAATGTCGCCCCGGCTGAGGGCGGTTCCCATGTCGAAGAAGTCGATACGGACAAGCTTAGCGTCCTTATCGGGATTGAGCCCGGCACGGGTGAGCGTTTCCCGCAGCAGGATTTCATGCATTGTACCTGGTACATAGCCGATTTTTTTGCCTTCCAGATCCCCTACACTCTTGACGCCGCCCTTCTTCACCACAAGCGCGGAACATTTGTTGCCGAGCGAGGCGACAAGCACGATGGGTTCCCCGCGCGAGGCTGCTTGGATCGCCAGTGCCAGCGTGGTTCCGGTCATATCGAGGCTGCCCGCCAGCAGAGCGGCTTTCTGATCGCCCGGATTGGTGAACGGGTGCACCTTCACCGTTGCGCCGTTCGCAAACGGCTCATACAGGAACGGCTGGATGGTTTGGGCCGTTTTCCATGTGCCTACGTTCCACGTTTCCGCCGCCAGAGACGGCACACACAGGGTCAGGGCCAATACGAAGGTCAGGAGCAATTTTCTCATGTTGTGCGCCTCCGGCGGCAAGGGAGCTACCACCCCCTTGACCCCTGTTTTGGGGGTGAGCCTCCCCCCAAGCCCCGGCAAGTGCGATCCGTTTTTCTTCCGAACAGTGTTCGGAAGAAAAACGGATCGCTCCTGTCGCGTCAGATGATCCCGCCACGGTTATACTTGCCGAAAAAAAGACCGTTTCCGCGTTAAAAAAATGTATATGCGAATACAATACAAGATGATACCGACATTTCACTAAAAACCGTACGGCCCATTCCCCTGCCTGAGATAAGGGATTCAATAAGGTCAAAAGTCTTGGGAGGGGAAGAGGGGAGGTTTGGAGGGGGGAAGGGGGACCCTTCTGTAGAAGGGTCCCCCTTCCCCCTCCAATCATTCCGCTAATCCTTCACCAAATATCCGGCATCCCTGAAAAGCTGCTTGGCATCGGCAACGGTGAAGCCCTGCCACTCGGCGGAGCACTCGGCGTCATTCCGAGGCACGGCGCCGGTTTCCACGACCACGACGTTCGCGCCCCACTCAAGCGCCTCCTTGCGGGGGGGATGGACACAGATGTCCGGTACGTTCACACCTCCGCAGATACGGGTGATCGCCACAATCTGGGCAAGGCGAAGATCCGGAAGAGGAGCGTGCGATTCAAAGGGCGTACCCTTGACGTTGATGCGGGCCATCGCACCGCTCAAGGCCGCGCCATTGGAAAGTGCCGTCATGAGCACGTCCGCAATCTCATCATCCGTGTGCTCAGGCCCCACTGGCTCCACCAGATGCGCCAGCTTGAGATCCGAATCCCGCACCGCCGACAGCGTGGCCTTGCGCTCCTCGGGCCGGAAGCATGTCGTCCGCCCTTCCCCAAGCCGCAGGGAGTGATACACGACATCGATGCCCGACGCGATCATCGCCCGCGCCTCAAGCGGCCCGAACTCGCCGGTATTCACCACCAGCCCGTAATTCCCGGGAACGGCCTCGCGCACCTTTTTCGCCAGCGTGCACAAGCGGTCAAGCCCGTAAAATTCCGTTGTCCGCAGCGTCACCCATGACGCACCCTCATCCACGAAAGCCCGCGCCGCCTTGATGATCGCTTCATCGCTCCATTCATGCGATTCCGCAATCAGGCCCCATTTTTCGCCGAACGCGCAAAACCCGCAGTTCATCGAACAGGGGCGGCAATCGATGCCGATGGCGCTCCACACCCGCCCTTCGTTGCCGACCACAATATGCGCGATATCCCGGGCCGCACGCCCAAGATAGGCCGCTTCTTCCGAATCCGGCGCAAGGGCCAGCAAGCGCAACACCTCATCCCGCGAAACAGGCATACCGCGCAGTGCCCGATTTTTGAGCGCGTCAATGAAAGAATAGGTGTCCATGTGTATGGCTCCGGCAAAAGGTTGAGGTGTCCCGCAACCGCAAGAGGCGGGTGGAAAAGGCGATCCGGCGGGCAGGAACACGCCTTTGGGGGATAGGGAAACGGAATGCTCCGGCATAGGGCATGGTTCCGAATTCATGCCTGAGCGCGCATCCTGCAAGAACAACAGCAAATTGGCGATGAAAGCCTGATGCGAAGTCAGCGTGCGCATCCATTGGTCGAGACAGTGCCCGCCCTTTTCCGTCAGCGTGTACCGCTTGCGGGCCGGACCGCTGTTCTCAAGCTCCCAGTCCGACTCCAGCACACCCTCCTGCTCCATATTCCTCAACATCCGGTAGACGCCGGTGGCATCCGGAGGCTGTTTGCGGAAAAGGCTTGTTTCCGCAAGGCGTTGGACCACAAGATATCCGTGCAGTGGCCCGGAGGACAGTACCGCCAAAATCACAGGCTGCACGAACCGGGGAAGGTTCGCTCCCGAGCAGGGACAGTTGTCTAGCTCCATCATCAGACTAGCTCCATTAGTTGATATAACTATTTTCTAAACACAAGCCCCTGTCAAGGCTTTTTTGCTATCTACAAAAAAATATATCTAAGGATAGTTTTATTATTATTTGTAATAACAATATATTGCAATAAGGATGTCTCCATCCATTGACATTAGATTTATACTTGCAGCAGCCATAGATATATCTAATTAGGGTTCCTCTTCATATACCGCAAAAAAGGCAAAAGCACGCATACCGGAACGGGAACACTTTGAAGATACGGATAAACGTCCTGACGGCCTCAGGCACCAGATACAAAAGGGGCTCCGAGTCAGCCTGAACCGTCCCGGAACCCCTGTCCGCGCCAAAAAACATAACTGGCGCAATTTTCTTCATTTCCAGCTTAATCCGTCATTTCGATATGAACCCCCAAGAAGTGATCAGATACGTCAACTGATTCGCTGACATATCGATATTCACGGCATAAACGGGATCGGCGGTATGCTCAGTGAGGATGGCTTCCTCTTTGGAAGGCTCTTTGACGGTGGAGGCAAGCGCCTTGAAAAAGCCCTGCGTCGTGAACAAGACGGAACAGGCCCCCTCAGTGGCGGTGGAAAAGACATTGAGGCGCTTGCGCATGGCCGTCCAGCATTCGTCGTCGCTCTTTCCCTGTGCCGCAAGCTGATAAAGATCGGCATGGCCCATCGCGGGCTGCACGGTTATCGGCATACAATCCCGGGTGCGCAGGTCGTCGAACACCCGCACGAGGAGCGGATCGCTCATATTCGCATACAGGATTACCGCAACCGCCTTGCCCTCTTGGAACTGCACCACGCAAGTCCAATCGGCCTCCATCCACTTGAACGGAAGCTGGAGCATGTCGGCGTTGTCGGTGGGTTTTGCCCCGAGCGCTTTCGCCTCATCTTCGGACATGCCGAGCGAGAAAGGCCCGATGCCGCTCTTCCCGGTGGGAGCGGGCTTTTCGGCGGAAGCGGCTGATTCCGGGTTCGCGGTATGGACGTCGGCATCAGCGCCGGAAGGAACCTTGGCGGGAACGGGGGCGGAGGGTTGGGCCGCCTCGGCGGAGGCAGGTTTCACTTGATCCGTAAGCTGATCAGCCGCCAGTGCGACGGAAGAGGCGAACAGCACGGCGGCAAGGCCGAAAAGGATATGTTTCATGATTGAGCCCTCTCAAATTGTCGTGTGCACGGAACGCCGCGCGTTGCCAGTGCCAGACAGGAAATCATCCCTTTTGTCAAGGCTGATGGAGGTATGATTGAAGCCCGGCACAAAAAGGGAGTTGTAGGGTTATCATGAAGAACATATTGATTTCATTTGAAGACAACGGTATATTCCGCCAGCCCTTCTTCTTTTATTATCACGGGAGAGACTATGGAAAACCGTCTTTATGCCTTTGACTGGAAGTATATTGGTGACATAGAGCTTGGCCGCCCCAACCTTGGCAAGACGGCTCGCCTTGAAATCTACAGGCTCTTCCAATATACTTTACGAGACGTACTTGAGACCGAATACGGTACGGAACAGTCCGAAAGACTGTTATATAAAGCGGGATTCCTCGCCGGGACAGAATTCTGTAAACGGTACGTAGGAGAATGCGCGTCATTCAGCGATTTCGTCGCTAAGGTTCAGGCCGCCCTTGAAGAGATGAATGTCGGCATCCTCCATGTTGAGCAGGCCGACATGAACAAGCTTGAGTTCACGCTCACGGTGGCGGAAGATCTGGACTGTTCCGGACTTCCGGATTTGGGACATGTCGTCTGCACCTACGACGAAGGTTTCATTTCGGGCCTTTTTAAGAGTTTTACGGGTAAATCTTTCGAAGCCAAGGAAGTTGACTGTTGGTGTACGGGCGACAGAACGTGCCGCTTTGAAGTCAAACCGGCTACCGAGTGATACATGACAGCTCCCCTTTCGACAGACGAAGCGACAGCGCTTCTTTCGTCCATCCTCATGGATCCCCAGTGGTCTGTGGATTCCATCGCCGACTTGCCTAAAGACGATCCTTTCGGCAAGCTCTGCTATGATTTGGCCGAAATCCGCGCGCACGTACAAGCTTTGTCCAAGGGAGACCTGAGCAGAGGGAGCAAGGCGCGCGGATTCGTGGCCGGATCACTCAAGGCTACAGAGGCCAACCTGCGTCATCTTACGTGGCAGATGGAACGCGTCGCACAGGGGGATTATTCTCAATCCGTGTCGTTCATGGGGGATTTCTCCAAGGCATTCAACAAGATGAGCCGGGAGATGCACAGCAAGGCCGAGGAGCTTTCCCGGCTGCTCGAACGGTACCGGATGTCTACGGACGAGGATATTCTGACCGGGCTCCTCAACCGGCGTACATTCTTCAAATTGGCCATGAGCGAACTCCGCCGCGCAAAGGAATCCTATCAGGATTCCCATTCGGCGCTCTGCCTCGCCCTTGCCGATCTCGACAACTTTAAAAACGTGAATGACCACTTCGGGCACGCCAATGGAGACAGGGTTCTCCAGCTCTTCGCCTGCCGCCTGCGGGAAGCCTGCCGGGCCGATGATCTGTGCTGCCGTTTCGGGGGCGACGAGTTCATCATCCTGATCCCTCGAATGGCCAAAGATGAAAGCGTCGAACACGTCAACCGATTACGAGAAGCCTGCTCGCTGGCCCCCATTTCCGGCCCGGCCGCGGAACTGAACATCACCGCCAGCTTCGGCCTATCCTTTATCGGCGAATCCGAACTGCTCAATACCTTCAATTCCGTCGAAATCCTTGAACATGCCATCCAGATCGCCGACCACCGCCTCTCCCGTGCCAAGCAGGAAGGACGGAACCGTGTCTGTTCCGCAGGATAAGCGATGCCGGAAAGGGAATTCTGAAAAAGCTTTTTCCTCTCTTTCCCAAACCCGCCGGGGCGGATTGCGCACCCCCTCTTTCCAAAGCTATCCCTGCCTATTCGAATCCCGCGTTCCCTGCATACAAAAACCACCCGAAATAATTCCACCTTTTCTAATCCTTTCAGCATTGTAGCGGCTCATGAACAAACCACGCCTCCACGCTTAAAAGGAGAAACAGAGTGCCGTGAGGAACCCTTCCACGCAACACTCTGCCCTTTCAGGAAAACTGCAAACAGGGATTCGATAAGGTCAAAAATCTTTGAAGAGGGAGAGGAGGGGGTCCG
>ENA-ORSX01000457-ORSX01000457.1-human-gut-metagenome-genome-assembly--contig:-NODE-457-length-43846-cov-25.932429_pt1 | contig 43846 bp, 37 predicted proteins | sample MGYA00241904_ERZ509172 | MGnify/ENA primary metagenome ERZ509172 (study PRJEB26280, sample SAMEA2338795) | human gut metagenome | biome: human gut; feature: human-associated habitat; material: faeces... | reverse complement strand
AGGGAATAAAAGGATTTCAGGAGATAAGCGAACATATGTTACTGCAAAACTGTGGTGTATGCTATAGTTTATGCGTATATAGTAATGTATAAACGAGAACTAAGAGGGAGATTTTACTATGAGAAATATGAAAAAATGGATGGGAATTGTAGCTGCAAGTGTAATGTGTTTTGCATTGGGTATGACCGCAGTTGCAGCGCCGAGTCCGACTACAGGTGGAATTGTACAGGAGATTACAACATCCACAGATGCCAATGGCAATGCAGTTGAAGTAGTGATTGTGGAATTGACAGAAGAAGGTAAGGCAGCAGCTCAGCAATTGGATGATAAGACATTTGTGCAGGAGTTGGTAGGTACTGAATTTGTAGAAGGTATGGAAGTTCTGGACATTCAGGAAGTAGAGATTACAGGAGATAAGGCACTGGTTCAGTGGCCGGTTACTCTGACATTTAAGGTTCCGGGCGTTGTAGAGACAACAAAGGTTGCAGTGCTTCATTATGATTCAGAGAAGAAGGCGTGGGAGAAGGTTGATTCTAAGGCTGGAAACGGTACAGTTGAAGCAACATTTCATTCTTTATCACCGGTTGCATTTATTGTAGATCAGGATACAATGGGATCTGCTGTTTCATCCGGAAGCGCTACATCACCGAAGACAGGAGAGAGTACAGTTGTTATGGTATTTGCACTGGTTGCTCTGCTTGCAGCAGGTGGTGCATGGGCTCTGAGTTCTAAGAAAAGAGCATAATTACTGAAGAACAGTCCTCTCCTGCACAAAGGTACAGGAGAGGATTTTTTACAATTCCGTTTTGTTACAATTTCCGCGAGAGGTGGTTGTATATGCAGGGACTGGTTGATATCCATTGCCACATTGTGCCGGAAGTGGACGATGGGGCGCATAGTATTCATGAGGCGGCGTTGATGCTGCAGTCTGAATATCAAAACGGCGTGGAAGCTATTATACTGACTCCGCATTATCGGAGAGGGATGTTTGAGACTTCACAGGAACAGGTGGAGAAACAGTTTCGAAAGGTATGGAAGCTGACGCGCAGATCCCGCAGTGGGATGCGGGTTTATTTGGGATGTGAATATCATACAAATCGTAATATGGTTGCAGATTTAAATGCGGAGAAACGGCCGACGATGGCTGGATCCCGTTATGTGTTGACTGAATTTTCTTCGATGCATGGCTATGAGATTATCCGGAATCAATTATATGAGTTGATTGCTGCCGGGTATAAGCCAATCGTGGCTCATGCGGAGAGGTATCCATGTTTGTTGAAACAGCCGGATCGGATCCGTGAATTGATTGATCTTGGAGCGGAGATTCAGATTACGGCAGGAAGTATTTTAGGTGATGCCGGATGGCGGATTAAGCATTTCTGCTGGAAGTTATTAAAGAAGAAACAGGTAAAATATATTGCGTCAGATATGCACGATTTGGAGGAACGAGGATGCAGGTTAAAGGAATGTGCGGAAGTTCTGGAGAAGAAGTTCGGGAGCAGGTATGTGGAACAGGTTATGAGACGGAATCCTATGAAGATAATAACAGAAGGCAGGAAGAACAGATGAGGAGAGTCAGTTTAAAGAAGGAAGAGATGTCATACGGTATGACAGAGGAGATCAATACCCTCAGAACGAATATACAGTTTGCCGGTATTGATAAGAAGGTGATTCTGGGTACCAGTTGTATGTCAGGAGAGGGAAAGTCTAATACCATATACCGGTTGGCGTTGTCTCTGGCAGAACTGGGGAAAAAGGTGTTGATTATCGATGCGGACATGAGAAGGTCTGTATTGGTGAATGTGATAGAGAATGGAACGGTAGAGAAGGGATTGTCCCACTATCTGTCCGGTCAGTGTAATCTGGCGGATGCGGTTTGCGGAACGGATGTGAGAGGTCTGCATATTTTATTTGCGGGACCGGTTCCGCCGAATCCAACGGAACTTCTGGCGTCGCAGTTGTTTGAAGAGACCGTTCGCTCATTCCGGGATATTTATGATTATGTTTTGATTGATGCGGCTCCGTTGGGGCTGGTTGTGGATGCGGCGATTATTGCGAAGAATTGTGATGCATCGATGCTTGTGATTGAAGCGAATAGAGTGAAGTATCGTTTTGCTCAGGAAGTGAAGGAGAAACTGGAAGCAACCGGATGTCCGATTGTGGGCGTGGTGCTGAATAAGGTGGATCGTGGGAAGAGCGGAAAGTATTATGGAAAGTACTATAAAAAGTATTACGGACAAAAATACGAATCCTGATAAGTACTTGATGAAGCAGGTTTTGGATTGACGATATGAGAATGGGAAACATGAGCTGCGGCAGCATTGAGATACTGCCGCAGCTTTTTGTGTATGACGGGCATGCAATTAAACAGTCCGGGGGACTGTTTTGCGTAGAATTCTGATTGGGAACGATTGCAAATATTATAGGGAACGATGTATAATATAAAGGACTGTATGGTACAGAAAGATGAAATGATTTTAGTGGGAATCAGGAGAACTATTATGGAAGAAATCAGCATGAAGAAAAGAATGAGAAAAGTAATCTTTTTCTCTGTTTGTTTGACGTTATTTTTATTTGTGGCCGGTTTTGCGATGGCGAAAATATTTGTTACGACCTTCAATCATGCCACGGAAGAACGGATGCATGAGGAGGCGGATAATTATAAGGAACGCATTGAGCGACAGATTGAACGAAATTTTCAGATGTTGAATACATTGGCAAGCTGTATCAGTATATATGAATTGGAGCAGAAAGAGGATTTTCAGGAGGCGCTGATCGCGGCAGACGCACAGAATGATTTTCAGGCGTTTGGTTTTTTTAAACCGGATGGTGAGGGGATTCTTTCAAAACCGTATTATGAACAGGAAACAGACGGATCAACGAAGATGAATGTGGTACGTGCTGAGATACGAGAAGCGGCGTTGCAGACGATGCAGGGAGAGGAAGTTGTATCGGACGTGTTTTCTACTACGACTCAGGACGAAAAGGTATTAGTATTTGGTGTTCCGGTCTATCGGGATGGGGAAATCGTTGGAGCATTGATGGCAAGTGATGTGGTGGATGCTTTTTCGGAACTGCTGGATGCAAAGTATATTTTTTACGGAAAAGGCTATGTGCATCTTTTGGATGCGGATGGCAATTATCTGATTCGCGGAACGCAGAGGGCGGTACAGGAGGACGTTCAGTCGGTTCTGGAGAAACCGTATCTGGATGAGAAGGAAATTGCGGATGTGCGCAGGGCTATGAAGAATCAGGAGGAAGTTGAATTCTCTTTTGAGTATCAGAAGAAGGAATATAATGGGCTGCTGGAGCCAATCCAGATTAACGGGTGGTATTTGTTCTGTGTGAATTCTCCGCAGAATGTGAATCAAAATATTTATATTATTGCATATGTTGCGGCGGGGTTCTTCTGTGTGGTTACCGGAATCTTTTTCATTACGTTGGTGTATGGCTACCGGATGATGAAAAATATGAACGGGAATCTTCGGAGAATGGCATATTATGATGAACTGACGGGGACGTATAACATCCATCGATTTACCCAGCTGGTTCAGGAGCAGGGGATTGAACGCAGCTATGCAGTTGCAGTGGTAAATGTACGTCAGTTTAAGTTTATCAATGAGATTTTTGGAAAAGAGCAGGCGGATCTTTTGCTTCAATTTATTGCAATGACTCTGGAGGAAATGCTGGAGCCGGGAGAATTTGTTTCTCGTGAAAGTGCAGATATGTTTTATCTGTTCTTGAAGGAAACGAATCCGGAACGGTTGTATGACCGGATGGAGAAGGCATTGGAGAAGATTACAAATGTGAAGAAAAAGAAATCTTCTAATTATCATTTGAGTCTGCGTTGTGGAATTGCGGTGTCAGAGCAGGGTGTCGGTGCGGAGGATCTGATGACCCGGGCGATGTTTGCACTGGCAAAGGCGAAACAGGCGAGTCAGCAGGCAATCTGGCTTTTTGATACGACACTGCATGAGCAGGAACAGATGGATAATTTTATTGAGAGTCATGCGCGTGAGGCTCTGGAAAAGGGTGAGTTTGAGTTATATCTGCAGCCGAAGATCATGATGGCGGATGATACCCTCGGAGGAGCAGAGGCGCTGGTGCGCTGGGTGAATGATGAGGGAAGGATGTTATATCCATCTGCATTTATTCCGCTTTTTGAAACAAATGGGTTCTGTGCGGAATTGGATATGTATATGTTTGAAAATGTATGTCGGTGTCTGCATCAATGGATTGAGGAAGGGTATGATCCGATTCCGATTTCTATTAATCAGTCAAAGCTTACTTTCTATGAAGAGGATTATGAGCAGCGACTATGTAAGCTGCTGGAAAAATATCATGTTCCGGCATCTTTGATTACATTGGAGATTTTGGAGGATCTTGTGATTGAAGATCTTTCGGATATGAACGCCCGGCTGGACCGATTGAGAAAGATTGGCTTTAAGATTTCGATGGATGATTTCGGTACGGGATACTCCTCTTTGAATACGCTCGGAAAGTTAAAGATCGATGAGGTCAAACTGGATCGTGGATTTTTGCTGGAGACGGTAGAGGCGGGCGACAGAAGTACAAGGATGATTATGGAAGAGGTAGTTCGGTTATCGAAAAAACTGTCAATCGCAACTGTAATCGAGGGGATCGAAACGGAGGAACAGGAAGCGTTTGTGAAGTCCATAGGATGTGATCAGGGACAGGGATATCTTTACAGCAAACCGATTGGTGTGGAAAAATTTACGCAGCAGATTCTGGCAAAATATGCGCATAAGCCCCATTTTTTAGGGGGGGGGGCAGAACGTATCAGAGCAAGGGATTTAGGGGAATAGCGTAACAAAAGCGTATGAGGGAGAACAGAATGGAAGAACATTTTGAGTTAGATTTTTACAAGAAGGTTATCGACCAGCTGCATGCCAATATTTATATTACAGATGTTGAAACGGATCGAATCGTTTATATGAATGATTTTATGAAAGATACGTTTGAAGTCGAAAAACCAGAGGGGGAACTCTGTTGGCAGGTACTGCAGGAGGGGCAGAATGCGAGGTGCAGTTTTTGTAAGATCGGGGAACTGCTGAAGAAGGAGAAGGATCAGGAGTGTCTTTGGAGAGAGCATAATACGAAGAATGGAAGAACCTATCTGAACTATGATTTTCTGGAAGAGCGGGAGGGGAAGGTTTTTCATGTGCAGTATTCAACCGACATTACGGAGAACCTTCAACTGTCCTTAGATGCTGCGATGGATGAACTTACGATGATCCTGAACCGGAAAGCCGGCCGGAAACGACTGGACGAGATGTTAAAGCAGATGGATGATCGGGAACAGTTGGTAATTGCGCTTTATGATATTAATGGATTGAAATGGGTCAATGATACATACGGTCATTATGAAGGAGATCGTTTGCTACATTATGTGGCTACCAATATGAAAGACGATCTGGAAGAGCCGGACTTTATGTTCCGTCTGAGCGGGGATGAATTTATCATCGTATTTGTCGGAAAGGAAATCTTTCAGGCAGAGAGCTGGCTTAGAAGAATGTTGGAAATGCTGAAGAAGGGCCGGGTGCAGGCGGGGATTTCCTACGATGTTTCGTTTAGTTATGGACTTGTTAAGGTGCGTGGAAAGGAACGGCTGGGTGTTTCGGATGTGTTGGCTTTGGCGGATACGCAGATGTATATCCAGAAACGGGATTATCATATTGCACAGGGAAAGAAACGGTTTCTGGATAATCGAGAGATAAGAGAACAGTCAGTGGACAAGCCACTGTTCGAATATAGCCGGAACAGTATGTTTGATGCATTTTCAGAAACAGTGGATGGATATGCATTTGCCGGCAACTTAAAAAACGGAACCTTTATGTATTCTAAAAAAATGGTTCGTGAATTTGGTCTGCCGAAACAAATTCTGTAGGATGCGGCGGCATTCTGGGGTGAGATTGTGCATCCGGAGGATCGGGAATTTTTCCTGCGGAGTAATCAGGAAATCGTAGACGGCAAGACGGATCACCATGCAATCCGGTATCGTGCGAAGAATTACAAGGGAGAGTGGATTTCGCTTTTGTGTAAGGGCAGAGTAGTTCCGGATAATGAGGGAACACCGGAGCTGTTTGCGGGAGTTATCTATAATCTGGAGGATAAAGAGGTTAGAAGACGCGTAAATGGTGCGGAAATGTCTCCGTTTTATTTCATCAATGAACCGGGGCAAGAGGTTCGAAAAGAGATGGAGGAGGATCTTCAGGAGTTTGTAAATACCAATATTCCGGGTGGCGTGATGGCTACAAAGGATGATGACGATCTGACGATACTTTGCTTTAACCAGTCGCTGCTGAGATATCTGGGAAGTGGAACCTATGAGGAATTTATTCAGCAGACCGGAGGAAAGTTCCGGGGACTGATCTACGAGGAAGACCAGGAAAAGGTGACTGCAGATATTAGGGAGCAGCTCCGGAACAAAAATTTTTATAAAGTGTATTACCGGATCATGCAGAATCAGGGAAAGTTGGTCTGGGTATATGAAGTGGGACAATATATTCACAACCGGGAAGGGGAAAAGCTGATCTTATCGTTTCTGGTTGATGCTACGGAAGAGATGGAAAAGGAGCAGGAGCTCCGTTTCATCAATGAAAACAATCACTCCGGCGTGTTTAAGGCGCTGGTGACGGATCGATTGGAACTGACTTATGCCAATGATGGATTTTATAAGCTCTATGGGTACACGAGGGCACAGGCGGAAGCGGAGCTGGACAATGATATTTCATTGCGTGTGGTGCCGGAGGATCTGCGGCGGATTTATCATGAAGTGAAGTCTGCGCTGCGTGCCGGGGAAAATCAGGTTGTTCTGGAGTATCGGATCCGAAAACGGGATGATTCCATTGCGTGGGTTCATTTGATCGCCAATATGACTCAATTGGCGGATGGTAAGAAGATTATGCTTGGTCTCAGCATGGATATTACCAGACGGCGGATGCTGGAAGAGCAGCTGCACCATACGGAACTGTTGTATCAGTTTGTTCAGGATTATACCAAACTGCAAATCTGGGAGTATAAGACCGAGGAGCAGACGGTGATCCTGCAGAGTACACACGGAAGGACGAAAGAGAAACAGTTTTTGAATATTCCGGAAAATCTGATTGCCGCCGGTAAGGTTGACTTGAACAGCATCGATGAATTTCGCAGTATCCATGAACGGATCAGAGCCGGAGAGGATATGGTGATGGGGACCATTCATTTTCTGGGAGTAGACGGAACGGATATCTGGGAGAAGATTACTTATATTTCCTTGAAGGATGATGCGGGAAATGTAGAGAAGGCAATTGGAATCGCAGAGGATGTGACTGCACAGAAGGAGGCTGAGATTCGCGCGTTTAATGAAGAGAAGATGCGGGAAGTGATGGTGCAGGATACGATTTACAGCGCTCATGTAAATCTTACGACGAAGAAATTGGAAATGATCTGGGATGCAGAAAAAAAGCTGGAAGATTGTGAAATCGGGGAAGTGTCGTATGAGGATGTCTACCAGCGGCTGCTGAGTGTGATTGCCAATGAAGATGACAGAAAGCGATTTGAAGAAGAGTATAGTGCGGAGAAAATTTTTCAGGCTGCGAAAGAAGGCAGTGTAATCCGGGAATTTGAGTTCCGCCAGATATACGGACAGGGAACGATTATATGGGTGAATCTGACATTTAAGATTATCGATTCTCCTACAACGGGAAATAAAATTCTCTTCATTTATGCGCGTAATATTGATCTTGCGAAACGGCGGGAGCTGGCGCTGCAGAAGAAAGCGGAACTGGATGAGACGACGGGGCTTTATAATCTGGCGACGACAAAACTTCTGGTGAAGGATATTCTGGAACGAGAAGACCGGCAGGATGGAGAAGATGTTTTTCTGCTGATGAATATTGACAGATTCCGCGAAGTGAACCGGATCGGTGGATTTATGGTGGGAGATGAACTGCTTCGTCAGGTGGCGGAGAAACTGACAAAACAGATTCCGCCAACGGCTGTGGCAGGCCGGATCAATGGAGATATTTTTGCAGTTTATTTTTGCAGTCAAAAGACGAAGAAGGGTGTCCGCGGAGATGTTGAGAAGTTGATGAAAGCGCTTTGCGGCAGCTATGTCTGTGGCGGAATGAATTTTGATATTACGGTGTCTGTGGGAGCGGTTTGCCCGGGACTTCGGAAAGTGTCGTATGAGTATATTTACCAGAACACCTATTATGCGCTGGATGCGGCAAAACGTGGCGGTGGAAATCAGCTTGTATTTTACAGAGACATGGTTCCGATGAAACTGCAGGTAGGAAAGTTTGATAATAGTCTGGCACAGCTTTCGGAGCAGGGGCTGAATTGGATCAAGCGGGGGGAAACACGAAAAGAAGTGTACCGTTTGTTCCTGGAATATATTGGAAAATGTTATGGAGCCGAGGAAGTGACGCTCTTTCAGAGAATTCCGGGAACCGGAGCGTTTCTCCGGGTGGTGGGATGGAATGCTTACCAAAAGGGAGAGACGCTGGAAATTCTGCCGGAGCGGATCAAATATCTGGAAAAGGCACTTCGCAAATCGGGGGAAAAACATTTCCTGTATATTGACAGTCCGGAACGGGATGGATATGAGGAGATGCTGCGAGCCTATGATGTGGAGGCTCTGGATTATTCTGTCTTTTTGATGGGAGAATATGAGAAGGAGCAGCTGCAGTTCGGTGTTCTTGTGGAAAAATGTGATGACCGTATTATGGACGGTGTTGCGCGGGAATATGTGATGGAAATGATCCGGTGGACCGATCATTTGTATGAGGTGCGTGAGGAGTATGAACGGGCGCTGTGGGATGACCGCAATACCGGAGTGATGAATTATGAAAGCTATGGAAAACGTCTGGAAGGACTGAATGAAGATTCGTTGATCACGCTTGGTATGGTAGGCGTGCAGATGGTTGACATGAAACGCTATAACCAGCAGTATGGCAATATCAAAGGGGATGAGATGCTGAGCTTTACGGCGAAATTGATGACCCGCCTGTTTGGCCGGAGCAATTGTTATCGTTTGGGCAGAACCAGCTTTTTTGCTGTTTGTGAAAATGTAGTTTATGAGGAATTCCGCGATCGCTGTCAACAGTTTGTTGCGGAGATTGAGGACAATTATGCAGAGTGGATCGTTACTGCCAATGCGTGGGAACAGTCATCGATTTCTGCGGAGAAGATGCAGGATCAGATTGAGGAAAAACTGCTTGTGGCGCAGAATAAGAAGAAGAGTAACAATGCGATCAGTGAGAAGACGGTGAAGGAACTTCTGGTTGATATTCGGGAGCAGATTGAAAGCGGCAGCTTTTGTGCGTATCTGCAGCCGAAGGTGGATGCGGAGAGTGAAACAATCTGTGGCGCTGAGGCGCTGATTCGATTGATTGACCGGGAAAAGGGAATCATTCCGCCGGGCACTTTCCTTCCGGTGATCGAGCGGGCGGGATTGATTCGTTATATTGATCTGTTTGTGCTTGAAAGTGTGTGCAGAATGATCAAGGAGTGGATGGCATCCGGCTGGCAGCCGTTCCCGATCTCGTTGAATTATTCCAGAGCGACAATTCTGGAACCGGATATTTTGGAGGAAACGAATCAGATCGTAGAGCGGTACGGTATTCCGAAGAATCTTCTGGAAATTGAAATTACGGAGAGCATCGGTTCCATTGATAATATGAGCCTGAAAAATATTGTGGATGGATTTCGGGAGCAGGGATATCGGACGGCGTTGGATGATTACGGCTCAGAGTACAGTAATGTCTATGTGTTGTATTCATTACAGCTGAATACTTTGAAACTTGACCGGCGGATCATCAATGATATTTATCATGATGAGAAAGCTAGGATTGTAGTGGAAAATATCATTGATATTTGTAAAAAGTTCCGGGTGCAGTGTGTGGCAGAAGGTGTGGAGACGAAGGAGCATCTGGAGGTGCTGCGGGAAATGTCCTGCGATATTATTCAGGGATATTACATCAATAAGCCTCTGTCCGAGGAGGAATTTTACAGAACGTATATATCTGATAAGAAATAAGAAAAAGAAGTGTTGTCGGAACGACTAGAATTAACGGAGACAAGAGTATGAGGAAAGGAAAGAAAGAAAAGGGAAATCAACGAATCTGGATATGGGCAGCAACTTGTTTGATGATTGTTCTTGTACTTTTTTCGGTAGAACAGTTTAATGAGAGCATGAATCAGGTGGAGAGTGTTCGTAATCAGGAGGCATTGCAGGGACTGGCGAATCAGGCGTCTCTGATGGCGGAGCGACGGCTGCAGGGCGGTATGGGGGTGCTGCGGACTGCGGCTCGTACCATTCGGATCGATCAGGAGGATATTCATGATCAGGAGACGATGGATTATCTGCGGGAAGTAGCGGAAGAGAACCACATGGACCGGATTGGACTGACGGATGAAGAGGGAGATGTGGTGACGACTCAGGGAACTGTTGCGAATACGAAAGATTCCAAGTATTTTCAAGAGGCGATGAGCGGAAATCTCTATATCAGTAACGTGTTTCATAGTACGTTATCCGCCAAGCATGGAATTACGATCGCTGTTCCGGTTATTGGGCCGGACGGTGAGGCACATGCTGTTCTGTACGGAGTATATCTGGTGGATGAGTTTAATATTTACGTGAATTCTGAGCTGGAAACCGGAGATGAGAGTTTCGTTCATATCATTGATAATGAAGGAAATTACATTGTAAAATCAAGCAGTCCAAAATGTTTGGGAATGGGAGAGGAAAATTACTTTGTTACACTGAAAAATCTGGGCGTGGATGTGGATGAAGTTAAGGATGCGATACAAGGGAATAAGACAGCGGTTCGTCAGGTTGAGAAGGATGGGGAGATCCGGCTGCTGTTGTTTTCTCCGATGCAGGTGAAGAACTGGTGTGTAGTGACTGTGCTGACCGGCGAGGCGGCGACGGCGAATATGGAATATTCGAAACAAATTGTGCTGGAGCTGGTGATGAAAATCCTTCTGGTGATTGCGGCATTGATTTTGATGGGATATTATGTGCTTGCAAGAGAAAAAAGCTACATTAAGAAACTGAATCGGGAGCTGCTGATCAAAGACCGGATTTTCCGGATTGCTGTTACGGAGACCGGGGGATTTGTATTTACCTATAATTTGACTACGAAGAAACTGGATTTTATGAATGAAAGCAAGTCGGAAAATGCGATGTTTCCACAGGGGATTGAGGATTTTCCGAATCGTCTGGGGCAGTTGGTGCCGGAAGGGAGCGAGTCTTATCGGAATCTGATGTCTATGCTCGATCAGATTGAGAGGGGAGTGGAAAAAGTATTTGGAGAGTTTTGTCTGGATTTTTCCGGCAGAATCTACTATTATCAAGTGAATGTGACGAACATTGTGGCCGGAGAAAGCGATCAGGATCGTATTGCGGTAGGTACTCTGGTGGATGTGACTGAGGAACGACAGAATGAGGTATTTCTGAAGAGTCAGATCGGACAGGATCCATTGACGAAGACTTATAACCGTCTTGCGGCCGTTGAGAAGATTAATGCGGTTCTGGCTGATAAGAAACCACATGGATGTGCATTTTATATCATTGATCTGGATAATTTTAAGGCGGTGAATGATTCGCTTGGCCATACGATGGGAGACCGGGCTTTGATTGAAGTGGCGGATACGATCCGCAGACATGTGCGCCCTCAGGATATCGTATGTCGTTTGGGCGGGGATGAGTTTGTTGTATTTTTGGTGGATATTCCGCAGCGTGTGATTGCGAGAAATGTAGAGGCATTGATCAAGAAATTGACGATTACCTATGAGGCAGAGGGAAAATGCGAGACCTTTTCTGCATCTGTGGGAATTGCTCTTGCGCCGGAACATGGAACGGAGTTCCAGACGCTGTATGAGAAGGCGGATAAGGCTTTGTATACAGTAAAAAACCGCGGCAAGAAAGGCTACGCGGTTTTTGAAGACGATTTATAATTTTTTTACCAGCATTTCAGGGTTGGTTGCATATTTGAGTGCAGTGTCTTTGCTGATGGTTCCTTGTCGGTAAAGCTGCATCAGACTAGAGTCCATTGAGATCATGTCTTCTTTTGCTGAAGAGTATAGGAGACCATCGATCTGATGGACTTTATTTTCGCGTATCATATTGCGAATAGCCGGAGTCACTGTCATGACTTCTAAGGCGGGAACGACCTTGCCATCTACGGTAGGAACAAGCTGCTGAGAGACAACTGCGTTGAGTACCATGGAGAGCTGTACGGCAATCTGGCGCTGCTGATTGGCCGGGAAGACATCGATGATCCGGTCGATGGTGTTGGCGGCTCCGATGGTATGCAGTGTGGATAATAACAGATGTCCGGTTTCTGCGGCTGTCATCGCTACATTGATGGTTTCATAATCCCGCATTTCTCCTAAAAGAATGACGTCTGGACTCTGGCGCAGTGCAGCACGAAGGGCAGTGACATAATTCTCGGTATCTACGTTGATCTCTCGCTGACTGACGATGCTTTTGTTGTGCCGGTGGAGAAATTCCAGCGGGTCTTCCAGTGTGATGATATGTTTCTGCTGTGTCCGGTTGATCTGATCGATCATACAGGCAAGGGTTGTGGATTTGCCGCTTCCGGCAGGTCCGGTAACAAGAACCATGCCTTTTCCGCTGTCGGCAAGGTGAATGACAGAATCAGGAAGTCCCAGGTCTTCGATATGCGGGAGTTCAAAGGTGATGATTCGGATGACAGCGGAGAGTGCGCCGCGCTGTTTGTATGCACTTACCCGGAAACGTGAAAGTCCGGGGATTGCGAAGGAAAAATCGTCATCGCCTCTGTCGTGGAGCGAAGCCATCTGTCGCTGTTCTGCGTGTTCATAAATCTCGGTCAGCAGTTTTTCGGTATCGTGGGGAAGAAGGCGCTGATCGTTGAGTTGTGAAATCGTTCCGTTTTTCCGGAAGGAAACAGGAAGTCCGGCTACGATAAATACGTCGGATGCGTGTTCTTCAATCGCTTGTTTTAATATGTCGTTTAGATGCATCGTTTAGTCCTCCATTGGTAAAAGTTGAATTGACTGATCCCCTTCCCATGTGTCGGTAGAAATGACGTTCCAGGAATGAATCGTATAATATGTTTCACAGTTTGTATAATCGGTAATTCTCAGAACAACCTCCAAAGCCTGACTTTCAGACATCGGTACGGTGAAGGAAAGCGTTGGAGTGTCTGTATCTGTATCGGAATCCCAGCGAAGGGATGTGTCCTCCAAAACGGTCTGCTGCAGCGTCAGCTCTGCCTCTGCGCGGTAGGCGGCGAGATCGGCGCCGTTTTTTTTCGACAGTTCTTCCAGAATCCGGTCAATTTCATCGACTATGGTTTCGGCTGTTTCAGAGGCTTTATAGTATTCCGTTTTGTGGGACGCCAGACGCGTGCTCAGATTGTAATCGCTGCGTGCGCTGGTCAGCGAAAGAACTGCAAAGGTTACGAGCGTGAGTACGAGAAAAATGACCAGCAGCAGGGAAGTACCGATATTGACAAAAGAGGTTTGCTGTTTATTCTTTTTCATAGCCGGTCCTCCTTGCAATGTGACGTGTTGTATGCAGCGTATAAATGGTCTGTTCTTCCGGATCCGAGGCTGTGTCGGAGATAGAAGTCAGTGTGATATCGGCACAGATCAGATGAGAGTCACTCTTCTGTTCATCCGGATAAATGCTGACTGTCTGAACGTAGGCGGCATCAGCTTTGTCACAAACAGTAAACGCTTCATCATAATACGTTTCCGTTGTTCCCAAAAGAAGTTCTTCTGATGCAGCAAAGGTTTCGGCTGTGTTTGTGCATACGGTGACCGCATGATTCAGAACCTCGGATTGACGGCTCATGACATGGGAACGTACAAAAATCTGCACACAAACAGCGCTTGCAACGGAGAAGAACAAAATTGCAAGGATGAGTTCCATTAAAAATAAACTGGATGAACGAGGTCTTGTTTTATTTTCCATAGAAACAAATTCCTTTCGTGTGATATGATATAAATTCTCTATTCCGCACTACTGCGGATGGATACAACAATGGATGCCGTTTGCTCCTTTTGATCTGTACAGCGAAACCGGAACAGGCTGTCAGAAAGCTGTTCCATCGAGAAATCCTCGATCTCAAGAATGGTTGTTCCGGCAGAAGGAGCAGCCAGTGTATCTTCTTTGAGAAAGAGTTCCTTTAATTCATTTTTATATGCATAAATATAGGTAGAATAAGAAACTCCCTGATTGGTCTGTGTCAGGATCAAGGCATCGTGCCCATTAAATTTACCGATCTGAATTCCGCCGTCAATGTCATTCTGATGGATTTTCTCACTGATATAGGAAAGTCCGGTTCCGGCAGTGTAATTCCTGGAAGAATTTTCCGTTGTGGACTGATAAATCCGGGCGGAGAGCAGCAGCACAGTCAAAGCACAAAGTGCAAATACAAAGAACAATGCAACCGGAAAAATCAAGTCGATCATGTGCTTTTGTTTTGTGCGGTACTTCATCTCGGTTCATCCCCCTTTTCTATAATGGTGACATCCGGTCGGATATTGGAACCGGATATGCGGTAATCCACAAAGAATACGTCTTCATCGTAGGTCAGACCATAGTGTTCTTTTAAATAATCCAGACTTTCGGGATAGTTTCCTTCCATCGCATAACAATAGGTGATATCCCGCATAATGGCATTTTCCAGACTCTCCTTCTGACGCTGTCTTGTGCTGACGGAAAGAGAAGAGATCCCTTCCAGAAACAGCAGAAGAATCAATAAAAAAGCACAAAGTGAAACAAACGCTTTTGGGATAGGATGTGATTGTCTGCGCAGTTCAAAACGATTTCCAACCATAGTACAGCTCCTTTATAAAGATTACAGGCTTAATAAAGATTACAGGCTTAATAAAGATTACAGGCTTAATAAAGTTTACAGATTCGATAAAAATTACAGGCTTGACATAATTCCCATCAATGGCAGCATTACGGACAGCAGGATCACGCCGACGATCAATGACAGAAGAACAACAAGCGTAGGTTCCAAAACGGCCAGAAGATTGTTCATTCGTGTATCGATCTCCGTCTGATACTGTTCTGCAATTTCGTTCATGACATGATCTAAAGTTCCGGTTTTGGAGCCGATGGAAATCATTCTGGCGTACATCCCGGTGAAAATACCGGCAGTCAGAAGAGCGTCGCTGAGATCTTGTCCTTCTTGCATTGCCTGTTGGCAGCGCGTGATTTTTCCCTGAAATACAGGATCTTCATTCAGTGCAGTAATCAGTTCCATGCTGCGATCCGGATTGAGTCCGCTGCTTAATGTCAGAGCCATGCCGCTTGCGAAACGGCAGGCAGCAATATCTTCATGTATTTTTTTTGTAAATTTTAATTTATAGCCGATTTTACGAAATAGATTTTTGCCGGAAATCGTGCGTGTTCCGTAGAGAAACAATCCTGCAATCAGAAGAAGCAGGAAAATAAATACACCGGAATAGGTGCTGATCACCTGACCGATATTCATAAGCACCCGGGAAAATCCGGTCATTTCTGTTCCTAACTGGATAAAAACCTGATTGAATATCGGCATTACTTTGACAAGAAGAACGATGACAACAACTGCCATCATTCCAATCATGATCATTGGGTAAGTAATGGAGCTGCGGATGGTTTTATTGATCGCATCTTCTCGTGCATAGTGATCGGAGAGTGATTCCATGACTTCATCCAGTGTTCCGGTTTCTTCTCCAATCTCCGTCATATGGAGCAGATAAGGAGGAAAAATGTCTGCAGATAAAAGCGCCTGATGCAGACTCCCGGTTTCCATTGCTTTGTCGAGAAGCAGTGTCAGAATCTCCTTTTCATCGTTGGATGCTGCATCCTCTAACATCATGGTGAGACCTTCTATTGCAGAAATACCGGATTTTAAAATCAGAGCAGTCTGTCCGCAGAAGGCAGATAATTCCAGATTGGAAAAAGGTTTCATAGTATTGTTCCCTCCTGTTTAATAAGAATATTTCACAATATAGTTTCTTCCGTCACCGATATATTTCCCGACGGAGGAGTTGCTGTTATTTGCGGCAAGTGTAGGGTCCATCAGAGACCAGTTCTTGCCGTCGAATTCGATGATATTGTTGACCCAGCCGATTTCCTTGAGGTAGACACTGATCCATGCATGGTAGGCATCTCCAGAATAGCCGACTACCAGTTTGGTAGGAATATTCTGGGAGCGTAAAAGCGCTGCCATCAGTGAGGCGTAGTCGAAACAGATCCCGCTTTTGGAACTAAGAGTCCGGTCAATGACCGGCAGGTAATCGGATTGTACGTTTGCTGCCAGTTCATCATCGTATGTAATGTGTTCGATGACGTAACGATAAATCTGTTCCACGTAGTCCAAATCATTGGAGGCATTTTCGGAGATCTCGACTCCGAGAGCAACAGCCTGACTGTCCGGTGTAAACCAGACATATTGATTGGGATAGAGGAACGGTTTGAACTCATCGGTCAATGTTACGGAAAGTTCCTGAGAAAAAGAAATGGCGTATTTATTGTCCGTTACATTTTCCAGAACAGTGAGCAGATAAGTACCGTTTCCACCGGATAACGGAAATGTTTCGTAATTTCCCGGTCTTAGATTGTAACTGTATACAGTGCCGTCTGGAACGGTAATCTGTAGTTTTACCTTCTCTACGGAACCGGAATAAGAAATCATTACATAGCCATCTGACGCGTTAGATGCATCTATAGAAACAATATCATTTCCATATACTTCAGATCCGGAGGGAGAGGGGACTAAGACGTCGGTTACGGTAGTGCGGTGTTCTTCGGTGTGATTTTCTGAGTCTTCAGCACCTTTTTCACCTGTACAGCCAGTAAAAAAGGAGGCGGCAAATATTAGAAAAAATACACTGATTAACCGTATTTTTTTACACATACTTACAACCTCCTGAATGATCGTTATTATAGTTGGATAACAAGTTTTATGGAATTACCTCTGTATTACTTTCGCCAGATGTTCCCTTGCGGCTTTGAGATAGCGCTTGACAGAGCTCCGGCTGACGTTCATAATTTGGGCGATTTTGTCAAGTTTCATATTATGATAGTATTTTAATAAGGTAACTTGAGATTCTGTAAATGGCAGGTTCAAAATCTGTTTCATAAGGTACCGCTTTGTATCGACCTGTATGACGGTGTCTTCCGGAGAATGGGAAGACCGGGTGTTTTTGCCGGATTCTATATTGCTGAAGGCAGTCTCTGCTACATCCATTTCCTGATTGTAGCGTGTCTGCTTTTGGTGGAGATTGTAGCAGACATGAAAATTGATCTGATTCAGCCAGGAGACTAAAAGTGTCGGATCTTTGAGACTGTTCAGATTTTTCAGAGCAAGCATGTAGGTCTCCTGTAAGGCATCTTGTGCCAGATATTCGTCTTTTAAATAGCGGAGGGAAAATTGATATTGTCGTTGGTAAGTAGCGGCGTATAATTCGGCAAAGGCTTCATTGTCGCCCTTTTGGGCACGTGAAACCAACTGACCGATATACTGGTAATCAAGAGATTTCATACGTCCGTCTCCTTATGGATGAACTGATTCGAGACACCTTTCGAGGTGACTAAAGAAAGTATTGCATTTCCACATGACAAAATCCTCCCCCGACAGATAATTTACTATATTATAGCACAGGAAATGTGAAAATCCAGAGTTATTTCCTGTGAAATTCCTATGAATAAGAAAAAAATCTGAAAAAATTAAAAAAATGTGAGCCTTTTTGAAAAATCCCGTCCTCTTATATTTTGTAGTCTATAATATGAGGCTGAATAAAAAAAGAAACAAAGAAAGAGCATTAGAGGGATTTTTTTTAAGAGGGAATATGGAAACAAACAGAAAAGAAGATTGTGAACTAAAAGTCAAATTATTTGGTAATTTTTCGCTGATGTATGGGGAACATTCGCTTTTGGGAAAGAAAGTAAGTGAAACGCAGTTTACACTTTTGATGCAGATCTTGCTCTACTATCACAAAACCGGTGTGAGCCGGGAGCATTTGGAAGAGTTACTGTTTGGAGACAGAGATGTTAAAAATGTTCATCATACGATGCAGAGTGTGATCTATAACGCAAAGAATCGACTGAAAAAGGCAGGACTTCCGGATGTGAATTATATCCGTCTGGAGAAGGGTGTCTTTTACTGGAATGAAGAGATTCCGGTTCATACGGATACGACACAGTTTGAGGAATTATGTGAAGCGGCAGAAAGGACCGAGGATAAGAAGGAAAAATTATCCTTGCTTTTAGAGGCGTGCCATTATTACACCGGTGAGTTTATGGGGATGTATGGAAGCATCATCTGGGTTGCCGGGCAGGCAAGGAAGTATCGGCACAAATTTTATGATTGTGTTGAAAAAGCGGCAGAGATCTTAAGGGAGCAGGAGGATTATATCCGGCTGCGGAAACTGGGAGAATATGCTGCCGGGATTGCTCCGTTTGCAGATTGGGAATGTCTGACGATGGAGGCGCTGATCGGACTGGGCAAATTCGAAGATGCGGAAAATCTGTATGCCGATACAGTGGATTATTATTTTAAAGAAAGAGGAATACAGCCTTCTGAGAAATTGATGCAGATGTTTGACCGGATGGAGAATCAGATGATTCACCCGATGGGGATGCTGGATAAGATTCAGAAGAAACTCATCGAAGACGATGAAAAGGATGGCGGTTATCTCTGCTCCTATCCGGTGTTCCGGGGGATTTACCGTATGGTTACGCGGATGATGGAACGAGGCGGTCAGTCTGTATATCTGATGCTGTGTACTGTCGTGGACAGTAAAGGCAATCCGATGAAGGATGGGGAACAGTTGGATGAGCTTTCCGAACGGCTGGCAAATGCAATTTGTCGTTCTATCCGTCATGGAGATGCTGTCAATCGCTATGGAAAAGGGCAGTATCTGGTGTTGTTGATTAATATTACGTTGGAAAACTGTGAAATCATTAAGCGCAGAATCGATGCCAATTTCCTTACAGGGCGTCAGCGCACCGGTGTGCAGTACCACGTAAGTGCGGTTCAGTGCGAACCATATTACAAATTTGATAATGAAATGTATGAAGAAGAGCGACGTTGATCTTGAGATTGACGTCGTTTTTTTGAAAATAAATCAGGAAATATAGGAAGACAGCCCGAGTCAAAAAAATAAATCAAAAATCAACAAAAAATATGAGGAAACCTATTCTTTGTTCTTTTTTTGATGGTTTCTTTGATTCTTAAACTGCTATAGTAAATACATAATAAACAAAATGGTTATGAATATGCATATGAGGGAGATGAGCGATATGGGAAAAAGAAGTGAATGTTACATCGGTTCACCAGCCGGTATCGTATTGTGCGTAGATCAATATAAAGAAAGAAAAACAATTGGAAAGTTTTATCATGCATATAGCAGAGAGGGAGTCGTGATCAACAGCATGGAGAACCTGTTGTTTTCCATGGAACATTTTTTTGATGAACTGGGATTTCCCTTTCCGAGTACGAATCAACGGACATTTTTAAAAGGACACGAAAATAATGAGAAAAGAGGAAGGATGGTAAAAGTAATGCGGGACGAAGAGCTATTAAAAAAACATGGAGATATTGGAACTTTTATCATTCGTGTGCAGCATCGGCAAAACAGTAGCTGGCAGGGGCTGGTGACCTGGATGGAAGAGAACAAGACGGTGTCCTTCCGATCTGCATTGGAACTGATAAAGATTATAGATGAAGTAGTTAGCATAGATACAGATACAGATACAGATAATGAAGATTCACAGTCGTTGCTCAAAGATTAGAAAACGTGGGATAGGAGGTTTGCAGATTATGAAAATGATAAAAAGAGGAATTGCCTTTTGTTTAGTGATCATGCTACTGATGGGAATCGCGTTTGATAATGGCTTCGCGATTATGAATCAGGTAAAAGCAGCTGATGAAGTTGTAGAGAATACAGAAACAGAAGGTACAGCACAGCCGGAAACAGAGGCTGTAGGAGATACAGCAGAGAATACAGTAGAGAATATCGATGCGGTGGCAGAAACGACAGAAGAATATACGACAGAGGATCTGACAGCAGAAAGTTATGCGTTGGAAGAACCAGCCATGCAGGAGATGAGTACAGATGAGACAGTGACAGAAACACCTGCATCGGAAACACCGACAGCAGATGGAACTGTAACAGAGGAACCGGCAGCAGAGGAGTCCACACAGACGGAACAGATGCCGGAGACAAAGAAACAAGACGCAATGGAGCTGAAGCAGGAAGTAAGAGACCAAGATGGAAACGTAGTTATGACAGTGGTCGCTAACATTGCGGAAGATACATTTGATGCGAATACATCAGAAGTAAGCATGAAAGTCAGCGAAGTAGATGCAAGTCTTACAAAGACAATCACAGAACTTGCAAAAGAGAGACTGGCAGCAGACAAAGAACTGGGAAGTTACTTCTTATATAAAGTAGAGTTTCAGGTGAACGGAACAACCGTTGAACCGGGAAAAGAAGTAGAACTTACTTTCCAGCCGACAGATTACAAAGTAGATGATGTGAAGAAAGCGAATGTCTTCTATTATAATGAAGCATATTCAACAGCCGGCAACCAGGCGGAAGAGATCGTTGAGATCATACAGAAAGCAGATCAGATCGAAGAACTTCAAAATGCCGGAGCAAGCATTGAGAATATCGATGAGGAATATGATCTGACAGAGATCACTCTTCACAATAATGGCAATGCCGACAAGATCATCACAGAAGGAAGACGTTCAACAGTATATGGTTGTTATCTGGAAGAGCAGAAACCTGAAGAGGTGACAGGAGGAACAACAGAAGAAACTCAGGCAGAGGAAACAGATGCAAATTCAGAAAATCAGCAGCCAGAAAAGAAAAGAGCAATTACGTTAAAGACAACTTCTGATAATGAAATTCAGAATGCAGAGACGAGAGCAGGCAGCTCCCCGGCATTTACTATTTATTGGTATGAGGGAAAAGATGCGAATTATGCAAAAGATTCTGTAAAAGTTTACTATGTTGATGAAGAGGGGAATCCATTAGACAACAAGGTAAGCCTGCAAGATAAAAATGAATATGGAAAGGATAGTCCGGTTACGATTGCTGATGTGTATGCAACAGAGATTTCGGGTTATACATATAGTAAAGCTACAGTAGCTGCAAGTCCCGAGGCTGCCCTAACGGAAACAGAAATTTATAAATTGAGCTTGAAATTTAGTTTGTCGGAGTTTACTTATAAGATTCAGTACTCTACAAAAGGAACGTATTGGGGTGAGGAATGGAATAATGTTCCGGATGATGAAGCCGTGTATCTGGTATATACCAAGAATTCTTCCGGCGGTGGCAGTACCGGCGGCGGTTCCAGTGCAACCGGCAATCTGGCACATCGAAAGTACGTAGAACCAAGGGACGATGGTACATTTGATTTGACATTAGATGTTACAGGTGCAATCGGTACGGAAGAAAATCCGGCAAAAGTAGATGTGGTATTCGTGCTTGATCTCTCAGGAAGTATGGCTAAAGATGGAAAAATTGGAGAGGCAAAAACGGCAGTAAATACTTTAACTACAAATGTAAGTAACAATAAGATGCTGGATTCAAAATGGAAATTGGTGACATTTTCAAGTGGTGCGCAAACACAGACGGAGAATTGGATAAATGCTGGAGAAATCAACGAAATCGTACAGCGCTATACAGGTGAAAATTGTAAGGGCGGGACGAATTATGAAGCAGGATTGACTCATGCCGGTAATGCAATTACAAATGCTCGTGATGGTGCAGTGAAGATTGTAATATTCTTAACAGATGGTCAACCGACATTTCATGGAGAAAATACAGAAGGTGGTGGAAATAAAACTATAAAGGAAGATTATGAAGGCGCTTTGACTGGAGCTAGAACAATAACCTGTGACAGATTTTATGCAGTAGGTATGGGCTTGCCAGCTGAAGTATATAAACCTAGCAGGCTTGCTCCTTGGTTATCAGGCTTGGATGTTTTGACAAATGTTGCAAATGCCACAAACAGTAGTACGAAACAGGCAATTAATGTAGGTAAGGGTGAATCGCTGGATAGTGTGTTTAATGAGATTTCCGGTTCTATCACAAACTATACTGCAAAGAATGTAACAATTGAGGATACACTTACGAATGAAGTTGATCCAGTTGATAATTCTGAGTTAGTAGTTAAGGTTCTGGATAAAGATAAGAATGACGTAACAACAACAGAACAACAGGCAGGAAGTATTCAAGCAGTTTATGATCCGCAAACCAAAACAGTAACATTAGATTTTGACGATAACTATGAGTTGAAGGATGGATATACATATTCGGTAACTGTAAACATTAAAACAAATCAAAATGCAATTACCAAATATGAACAAAATAATTACACCTATCCAGATACAGGAGAAGCGGATACCGGTGCAACATCAGCAGGACAAAAGGGAATTTATTCCAATGTAGAAAATGCTGCAAAGGTAACATGGACTACCAATAATGAAAATAAAGAAGGAGCGTATAACCGACCGGTTGTACAGATTCCAGCGAAAGATATTCCGGTAGAACAAAAGAAAGAGCCGGTAAACTTTTTCCTGAATTTGTCCAGTTCAATCTTAGACACAGATGGAAATATTAGCGGACAGTCAGCAGCGGCATTTACCACCAGTGTTTCAGGACATTTTTCAGCGATGGATGATAATGTTCAAGGAATCGGCGTTGGAATACATGAAGATTTGAGAGTAGTAGTACCGCAAGATCACGATCACAATAAACAGACATCCAGTGGTGTTTATGGTGTAATCGGGGGTACATCAGAAACCAATGCAAAAGCGGTTGATGAAAAGATTCGAAAACTTGAACGTGGAACAAATGGAAATCAATCCGGTACAACCGATGAAACATATCAAATTGTAGATGGAAATGGAAAACCAGCGTTCCCGACAGATGAAGAAATCTTCCAATATATCAGAGATCATTGGAATACACCGAAAACAGGTGTTAATAAAAATCAAGATATCACTGTTAATGGTGTTCCGATAAATAAAGATAAGTTAACAACTGATAACTTTGCTATTCGGTGGTATGTATTTAAGGATCAAAAAGGTACGGAATACTGGCATATCGATGGAATATTAGTTCCGAAGAGTGGGATTCTTACTGTCACCAAGACATTTACAAATGCAGAGATTGCGCAAGCTGTATATGATCAATTCAAAATTAAGGTGACAGGAGATTTCCTTGGGGATAGTGCAAGTACAACAATTGAAAAAACTCTAGAAGATGCCGGAGAACCTGTGATAAATGAAGATGGAACAATAACATTTACATGGAATCTGGCAGTGTTCGGCTCACAGTATACTGTGGAAGAAGAGGGATATAACCTCGGTTCCAACAGCAAATGGGAATATGAATCTACCGAGTGGACTTATACGGATTCAAATGCTGAGGTAACTAAGGGTATAACGACTAGTGCTACAGTAACTACAAAACGTACTGCAGAAGATGAAAGTGCAAAAACACAAACGCTTGCTTTTACAAATAACTATAGTTCTAAAAATGAAGATACTTTACCTTATATTTCAGTGAGTAAAACATTTAAAGGACTATCTTCGAACCAAATTAGTAAGTTGGCTAGTCAGTTTAGTCTGATAGTTGAGAAAAACGAGGATAAAAATTTTAGAAAGGTATTAAGACTTGATGATAAAGATGTAATAGTTACTCCAGAGTTTATTCTAAATGATGTTATCCAGGATTATACCTATACTTGGAAAGTAGAAGGATGTACAACGGGAAGTTATACAGTGACCGAAAATGGAGAAAACGTGGATGAATATGATGTAACAACAGATGGAATTGGAAATGATGTAACGGTTACAGAAGGAAATTGGACATTTGATCCGAATATTCAAGAGGTTACATCTAATTCTGAAACTGATTTTGAAATGGCAAATGATGGGATGATAATGGCTACTTTAAAAGCAAATGGGGGATATCTTATCTGGACGAATCAGCGGTTATCTGTTACACAGAAAGCAGCAGTGATTGATGCAATTAATACACTTGAAGAGTTGAAGACTTTTAAAACTGGTGAGGCTACAGTAGAAAATACTCGTTTCTATTATGGGGATTCTTTGAAGGAAGGTATCACCATCAGTGATGGAACATTGAAGTATGATCCGGAATCAAGAAAATTATCTTTTTCCGGAAAGAGTTTATGGCAGCATGTTTGTACAGGAACATATTCAATGACTGGTATGCAGAATGCAGATATTGTTGTAACGAATAGTTATCAAGAGCAGAAGACAGCAATTGATCTTGTGAAACATGGAACCACTTATGACAATGACAATGCATTGGATGGGGCGAAATTTACTCTTTATGAAGGAACATTGTCAGGCGAAACAATGAGTTGGGAAAACGATCCAGTACAAGGCTATGAAGGATTTGCCGTATCAAGTACAGAGATCGAACTGGATTTGCCGGCAGGCTACTACAAGTTAAAAGAAATAGAAGCACCGGTTGGATATCATTTATTGAATGAAGAGATTGCTTTCAAAGTTGAGAACAGAAATGTAAGTTTGATTGATCCAACAACAGGAAATGTGATTAATACAAAACCTGAGATGTGGAAACTTGTGAATGAAGAAGGAAAAATAGTTCTTCACATTAAGAATGAGATGATTTACGAACTTCCACAATCCGGTGGATCCGGAATCTATTGGTACCTATTCGGTGGAGTGCTGCTTATGATGTCAGCGTCACTGATAGTATATAAAAAAAGACGCAGGGAGGTGCTGGAAAGAGAATAAGATGAAAAAACGATTTCCGGCGGCTTCCGAGTCGAAAACAAAAAATGAGGGTGCAGCTAAAAAATGAGGAAACACCTCGAAAGAAAAGGAGAAACATTATGAAGAAAATCAAAAAAATCTTAGCAATGGTCATGGCAATGGCAATGATTATGGGTCTGGGAATGACCGCAAACGCAGCAGATGAATTTGGCACTGATGAAATTAAAGTAACAAATTTAGCAACAAAGGGAACAAATACAGTTACGTATTATAAAATTTTGACACCGGATGTAACAAAAGATTCAGGATATAAGATTGTAGATGGTGTAACAATTAACGGATTTGATAGTGCAGAAACCTTTCTTAAAGCAACTGTAGCAGCCCAGAAAGCAGCGTTGGCTGAAAATAATTTAGGTGTACCTCAGAATGGTGGAGGTGTTGTTGGTACTACATGGAGCGCAACTGTAGAACCTGGTTACTATGCTGTGTATGTTAAAAGTGATGCAAACATTGTATATACAAATCCAATGATCGTATCTGTTCAGTATGATAAAGCAACAGAGAAAGAAGATGGTTCAGGATATGTATATAGTCTTCCAGCAAAACAAAAGAACAATGAAGTTGTGGCTAAATATACTTCTTTCCCGGTAGAAAAAGAAGGTAAGGATGCAGAAGATGATGTTGTTGAAATCGGACAGACAGCAACATATACAATCAATACATTCATGCCAGCAGGAGATAACGTTAAGACTTTTGTTCTTACAGATACATTGACAGGTGCTGAATATATCAAAAATTCTGTAAAAGTTAAAATTGGGGAATCCTCACTTGAAGATCTTACAAATATTGTATCATATAACGATGCGGGTAATATGGTAATTACCTTGACTAATTATCTGGAAGGTAATGCAGGTAAAGAAGTTGTTATTACATACGATGTAACAGTAAAAGCTATAAAAGTTGATAATAATATTGTAGCAACGGATGGAGATCACAAATTTGGTGAGGCTACAGAACACCTATATACAGGTTCTATCAAACTTACAAAATATAAAGATGCAGGGGTAACACCAATGGCAGGCGCTAAATTCGTTGTATTCAAAACAGCAGGTGATAAAACTCTGTATGCAGTAGTAGATGAAACAAATAATATCCAGAGCTGGACAGAAAACAAAGAGAACGCTACAAGATTAACAACAGATGAAGACGGTGTGATCCAGGTAAACGGTTTGAACCTTGGAATATATGGTTTCGAAGAGGTTGAAGCACCGGATGGATTTACAATCAATACAGATAAGCCGAAAGTAGAAGTGAAAAGAGAGAATACAACTGCAGAGGCAGAACTTACTCCGGTAGAAACATCATTGAACGATACAAACATTATCGGTCTTCCATCTACCGGTGGTATCGGTACAACACTTTTCACAATCGGTGGTATTGTGATCATGGTTGCAGCAGCAGCGCTGTTCTTTGCAAATCGCAAAAAAAGTGATAAATAATTTTAGACATAACAGAATTAGAAGACATTATTAGAGTGGAAAATCCGGGGCAGGAGCTCCTGTCCCGGATTTAAAAAATACAACAATAAGGAGAGTCCGGATGAAGAAGAAAAGCAGTATGATTGTAATTAGTCTTATATTTTTAGCCGGGTTGTCCTTGCTGCTGTATCCGTTTGTTTCAAACGCATGGAACACATATCGACAGGAACAGCTGATCAAAGGGTACGAATCGGTTGTTGAAGAAAAGGAAAAAGACGGAGCGATTGATTATGATGAAGAGATGGAGCGGGCAACTGCTTACAATGAGGCTCTTGTTCCAAGCATTTTGCCTGATTCCTTTGCAATTGCAGCAGCGGCAGACGAGCCGGATGCAGAGTACATGGCAGCGCTGAATCTGTCGGGAGACGGAATTATGGGCGTTGTGGAATGTCCGAAGATTGATATTTCACTTCCGATTTATCATACCAGTTCCAAGGAAGTTCTGGAGAAGGCAGCAGGACATTTGGAAGGAAGTTCACTTCCGGTTGGCGGGGAAAATACCCATGCCGTTATTACAGCACACAGAGGACTTCCGAGTGCAGCATTATTTACGGATCTGAATCGTATGAAAAAGGGAGATCATTTCCTGATTCATGTATTGAATGAGACGCTCTGCTATGAGGTGGATCAGATTCTGGTCGTGGAACCGGATGAGACAGATGCGTTGGCAGTGGAAGATGGAAAAGATCTGGTAACACTGCTTACCTGTACACCGTATGGAGTAAATACCCAGAGACTAATGGTTCGAGGACATCGTGTTCCGTATGTGGAAGAAGAGGTAGAGGAAGAAAAAGTACCGCTTAGCCAGTTTAGTCTCCACACAAGTTATTTCCTATGGGTTGTTGTGGGATTGCTCATTACGGGAGTATTTATTTTAATATTATATTTACGAGATAGAAAACTTTCTAAGAGAGAGCGGAAACGGCGCTCGAAGAGAAAGAAGGAGCGGCGGTTATGAAAAGAAAGATAATGAATATTTTATTCGCCCTGCTGTTTCTCGTGGGATTTTTGATACTGGCATATCCGACCATTGCAAATCAATGGAATACATATCGGCAGGAACGGCTGATTAGTCATTATGATACGGTGATGGAGAAGTTGGAGCCGGAAGACTTGACAGATGAATGGGCGCTCGCTCATAATTATAATGATTCATTTGCGGCGAATGATATTTACAGCGATGCCTTTGGAATCGAAGAGCAGGAGCTGGAAAATACGGAGTATTGGAAGGTGCTGAATATTGCCGGAGATGGAGTTATGGGGTATTTGTCAATCCCGAAGATCCATGTAAAACTTTCCATCTATCATGGAACTTCAGAGAAGGTTCTGGAGACAGGCGTAGGGCATTTGGGAGGAACAAAACTTCCGATCGGAGGCGAATCAACGCACAGTGTTTTGTCGGCACATCGGGGGCTGCCTAGTGCAAAGCTCTTTACAGATATTGATCAGTTGAAAGCAGGCGACCGTTTTTATATCCATGTATTAGACGAGAATCTGGCGTATGAAGTAGATCAGATTTTGCCGATGGTAGACAAAGATGACATGGAGACACTGAAACAGGTGCTGCAAGTCGAAGAAGGGCAGGATTATGTAACCTTATTTACCTGCACGCCATATGGTGTAAATACACATCGTCTGTTGGTCAGAGGCCATCGAGTTCCGTATGAAGGAGAACTGGAGGAGAAAGTGACACCGGTAGATACCATGGTAGAGTCTATACAGAATTATTATATGTTCTATCTGCTGTTGGGACTGGCGGTTACAATATTGGTAATATTAATCATAAGAAAGAAATACCATTCGCAAGGAGGGGAATAACTTGAGAAGAAAAGGAATTATGAAAAAAGGAGCAGCGTTGACGCTTGTATGTGCAGTAGCCTTTTCAGCATTTGCCCTGTCAAATTACAGGTCTTATGCGGCAGACCCGATAAATGTTGAACAAAACTGTAGTTTGACAGTGAATTTGGAGTCGGGCGGCTCAGAGTATGAAAAAGATTTGAAAGAGATGAAGATTCCGGTCACACTCTATAAGGTAGCTGATGTCGATGCCGGAGGCGATTTTACAGAAATCGCAGGTTTTGAGGGACTCGGTCTGGATCAGGTCAGCAGTGAAACAACGGCAGATGAGTGGAAGATCATGGCAGAGAAAGCGGAAGAGAAACTGACGGATACAACGGCAAATGCCGGAACGTTTGAGGTTCAGAATGGAGTAGGCAGCATAAGTGATTTGGCTACGGGTATGTATCTTGTAGTACCTGCAGAAACTTACAATACGGATTATTCATATCTCTATCAATTTACTCCATATCTGACAGCGCTGCCGGGAAATAATTATTATGAGAATGAAAATGATGACTGGATCTATGATACGCAGATCGGCTTGAAGGTTGAAAGAGAAATGCAGTATGGAGCGCTGACAATTTCAAAGGAATTGACCGGTTTCAGTCAGGTTACACAGGAAGGATATTTTGTGTTCCAGATCGAGGGCGAGAAGGATGGCGTAAAATACAGTAATGTGGCATCGCTTTCATTTGACAGTGATGGAACTAGAACGACAGTTGTCGAGCATATTCCGGCAGGAATGGAAGTGACTGTGACAGAAATCTACAGCGGTGGAAGCTATAAGCCGGATGGTGCTACTTCAATTAAGGTAGAGATTAAATCTGATCAGGCAGTGCAGGCAGGAATGCAGGGTGCATTTGTAGAATTCTCAAATACATACGATGGGAAATTGATTCCCGGAACCGGCGTATTGAATCAGTTTACTGCGCCGGAAGATGGCGGGGACTGGACCTGGAGTAATTCTACGATGGAATATGAGTAAAGGAGGCCAGAAAGCATGAAACGATTTCGAGGAAATAAGAAAGTCTGGCTGACAGCCGCTGCAATTGCTCTGGCTGGGGGAATCAGCCTAAATGGAGCTATTGCATATTTTACGACTTCTGTATCGGCAGATGGCGGACATACGTTAAAACTTGGAAGTACAACGAATATTGAAGAAGAATTTGGAGATTGGACGAAAGATATCAAGATTACCAATACCGGTGATGTGGACTGTTTTGTTCGTGTAAAAGTATTTGCGGGCAGCCAGTTTACATTGGAAATTGGAGGAAATGGCTGGACATCCGGAGCGGATGGATATTGGTATTATAAGGATCCGATTGAAGTGGGAGCAATGACGGAATCATTATTTGCAAAGATTCAGATTCCGGAAGAATTTGCAGAAGATTTTAATGTGGCAGTAGTACAGGAGAGTACACCGGTGCTGTATGACGAAAATGGTGAGGCGTATGCTGACTGGGAACTTGCTGTAAGTGAAGGAGGAATGTAAGAATGAGAAAGAGAAGGAAACACTCTCGTCTTCATAAATCTACAATTGCACTTTTTGCAGTTGCCGGTGTTCTTCTTGCAGGAAGTGCGATCGGAAGTACAAGAGCGGCGCTTACATATTATAGTGATTATTATTCAGCACAGCTGGGGACGCAGGAGATCGGAACAGCATTGCTGGAAAATGGTTCTGATGTGACTTCTGAGGAAGGCGGCGTATTGCTTGGCGATATGCAGGATATGAAAATTGATCTTGGGAAGAAGTATCAGGAAGAGCTTGCAGTGACAAATACAGGAGATATCGATCAGTATGTACGAGTTCGAATCTATAAGAGCTGGACGGATAAGGAAGGCAGAAAAGATCCGACCCTCTCTCCGTCTTATATTGATTTGAATATGAATCCGCAGGGGGGCTGGCTGGAAGATGAAGCGGCTGCAACTGCAGAACGTTCAGTTTGGTATTACACAAAGCCGCTGGCTCCGGAAGAGGTAACCTCTCTTTTGACAGATACTGTTCGGATTGATCAGCAGGTAGCTTCTAAGGTGAAGACGGAGACTGAGATTGTAGACGGAAAACAGGTAACGACAACGGTATATGCCTATGACGGATATACCTTTCATGTAAAAGCGGAAGTGGATGCAGTACAGAATCACAATGCGGCAGATGCAATAAAGAGTGCATGGGGCGTAGATGTGACGATGGATGGAAATATGATTGCGGCAGTAGAGTAGGGAGGAGATAGTCATGAAAAAAAGTATATTAAGTCTTATTCTGACCGTTGCTTTAGTGGCCGCCGTACCTATGGGAGTTTCGGCAGAAACAATTTCCGGAAGTGATGCGTGGGAAGTGTCTTTTAACGGGAAAGGGCTGGAAAGTAATTTTAAGAATACAGATCTGGATGATGTAATCTACGAAATGCAGCCGGGTGATACTGCAGCAATGCAGATTCAACTGACGAACAATCACAAAAAGGATGCTGACTGGTATATGTCCAATGAAATTGTACAGAGTATGGAGGACAGTACGGCTGCATCAGGTGGAGCATATGGATATCTGCTGACCTATACAGATGCTCAAGGAAAGGAAACAGTGATTTTTGATAGTGAGTCTGTTGGTGGAGATGATGTAGAAGAAGGTGAAGGTCTTCATAAGGTGAGTGAATCACTGGGCGAGACATTTTATCTGGGGCGTCTTACAAGCGGAGCTTCCGGTGTGGTTGGCTTGAAGGTTACGTTGGATGGTGAGACGTTTGGCAATGAGTATCAGACTCAGCTTGCAAAAATGGATATGCAGTTTGCGGTTGAAGAGGCGCCGGAGGATCAGATCGTGACAACGGAAGTGAAAAAGCAGCCGGGAGATGGAGCAGTGATTATTAAAACCGGAGATGATTCGAATGTGATGCTCTATGTTTCTTTGGCAGCGCTGGCAGTGGGATTGATACTGATCATTCTTGCATTTAAGAGACGACAGAAGGAGGACCGAAAGTATGAGAAGAAGAAATAAAATGATAAAGGGACTCTTATCTGTGATGGTGCTGACCGGGGTTTTGGCGCAGGGAGTGATGGCGGCTGAACCGACAGGGCCGTCTGAGGAACATCCGTATACATATACGGTTACACTTTCTGCAGGAAAGCAGGGCACATTTGCCGATGGAGATACCATTGTTCGAGAAAATTTGAATTATGGAGATTATGTAAATTTTGACTGGAGAGATCAGCTGACACTGAAGGATGATAAATATTACGCAAAGGGAATCCGCCGAAGTGGTGAGGATAACAGTAATTCTTTTATTACAGATCAGGTGCAGGTGACCGGAGATGAAGATTATGTGGTTGCCTATGGTGTGTTGGGTGATATGGTTGCCTATACAGTGCAGTATCTGGATGAAAATGGAAATGAGCTGGCTCCAAGCAAAACATATTATGGTTCCGTAGGGGATCGGCCGGTAGTTGCATTTCAGTATATTGAAGGGTATTTGCCGCAGGCATACAATCTGACAAAGACGTTGAGTGAAAATGAGGCGGAAAATGTATTCCCGTTTGAATATGAACCTGCTTCTGAGATTCGAAATGTTACGGTGATTGTAGATGACGGTACAACTGTTGTTACAACGCCGGGAGCAGGAACTCCGCAGGGAAATGCCGGTGCAGGTGGAGCAGATGCCGCTGGAAATGCCGGAGAAAATGCCGGGGAAAATGCCGGAGATGATACGCAGGAAGTGGATGACGAAGAGGTTCCAAAAGATCTTGTAGATCTGGATGATGAAGAGGTTCCGCTGGCGAAGGAAGATCTGGAAGACGATACGATCAGAGAGACTAGCGTGATGCCGATTGTTTTTGGTTCACTGATTGCTCTTATTGCAGTTGCGATAATTGTTGGAGCTGTGGTATATTATAAAAAGAATAAGAAATAAACGGATTTGAAAGCCTGTCGCAGCAGCGGCAGGTTTTTAAAGATTTATCCGTAATTCTATACTTTCTATACTAAAATATAATAAAAAGAGACGGCAGGAAATGTATATGGCGACAGAAAGAAAAAAGAGACGAAAAGTAGATCCAAATGAGAGACAGAAAGAGAACAGAGGGCATCGCAGAGCAGGACGATGGCTGAATGGAATTGGGATGGTTCTGTTATTGCTTGTTATTGTGGTTTGTATTCCACTTACTGTTCCAAGGATTTTTGGATATCAGGTGTATAATGTGATCAGTGGAAGTATGGCACCTGCTATTCCCACCGGAAGTCTGGTATATGTGAAAAGTGAGCCGGCAGGAGAGATTGAAACGGACGATGTGATTGCTTTTTACAGTGCAGCTGATACGGGAGCGATCATTACGCACCGGGTGTTGGAAAATCATACGGTATCCGGAGAATTTATTACAAAGGGGGATGCCAATGAGCAGAAGGATCCGCTGCCTGTGGAGTATGAATATCTGCTTGGGAAAGTGGTGTTAAGTGTTCCGGTTTTGGGAGAGATTCTGGCTATGGCAGCTTCTGCGCAGGGGAAGATTGCAGTTGCCTGTATGATAGGTGCATCTATTTTGTTTTTCCTTTTGGGAAGCCGTTTTAGTGATGTGTGATTTTTTTGTTTTTCTCTTTTATTTTTCGCACAATTAAAGTATAATGTACATATATATCAAGAATGAGCGGCGAGGTGTGCTATGAAAAAGAAAAAGAACGTAAAGAAAGAACTGCAGCCGTACGAGATTGGGGAACTGGACCAATATCTGTTCGGGCAGGGAACACATTATGAGATTTATAAAAAGATGGGTGCTCATGAAGTTACGAAAGATGGCGTGAAGGGTGTGTATTTTGCTGTATGGGCACCTCATGCGAAGAGGGTATCGGTAATCGGTGAGTTCAATGAGTGGGATTTCGATGCAGATTATATGGAACGTCAGGAGCCGATGGGAATTTATACTTGTTTTGTACCGGGTGTAAAAGAAGGGGAGCTGTATAAGTTCTGTATTGAAACTCAGCAGGGAAAACGTTTATTCAAGGCAGATCCTTTTGCAAATTATGCGGAGAGACGTCCGGGAACAGCATCCCGCATTGCAGATATTTCTCACTTTAAATGGACGGATAAGGCGTGGATGGATGCGCGGAAGCTGTGGGACAATAAGGTGAATCCGATGTCTATCTATGAGGTGCATCTGGGATCCTGGATGCGTCATCCGGGACGAGAAGACGAAGGTTTCTATACATATCGTGAATTTGCTGTTGCAATTGCGGATTATGTAAAGAAGATGGGATATACACACGTTGAGCTGATGGGTATGGCAGAGCATCCGTACGATGGTTCCTGGGGATATCAGGTGACGGGGTATTATGCGCCGACATCACGTTATGGAACACCGGAAGATTTTGCATATATGATTGATTATCTGCATAAAAATAAAATCGGTGTTATTTTGGACTGGGTTCCGGCACATTTTCCAAAGGATGCGCATGGACTGGCTGATTTTGACGGAACTCCGACGTTTGAATACGCAGATCCGAGAAAGGGCGAACATCCGGATTGGGGAACAAAGATTTTTGATTTTGAGAAACCGGAGGTGCAGAATTTCTTAATTGGAAATGCGTTGTTCTGGATAGAGCATTTTCATGTGGATGGACTTCGTGTGGATGCTGTTGCATCTATGTTGTATCTGGACTATGGAAAACAAGATGGACAGTGGGTTCCGAATAAATATGGAAGCAATGAGAATCTGGAAGCGATTGCTTTCTTCAAACACCTGAATTCTGTTGTGTTAGGCAGGAATCCGGGCTGCATGATGATTGCGGAAGAGTCTACTGCATGGCCGAAGGTAACCGGTGCACCGGAAGAGGATGGTCTGGGATTTAGTCTGAAGTGGAATATGGGCTGGATGCATGATTTTACGGAATATATGAAACTGGATCCGCTATTCCGTAAGAATGCACATTATATGATGACGTTCTCGATGGAGTATGCTTATAGTGAGAATTATATTCTGGTACTTTCTCATGATGAGGTTGTTCATCTGAAGTGTTCGATGCTCAATAAGATGCCTGGACTGGGATTTGATAAGTTTGCCAACTTGAAGGTTGGATATGCCTATATGATGGGACATCCGGGTAAAAAACTTTTGTTTATGGGACAAGAGTTTGCACAGCTGCGAGAGTGGAGCGAAGAGCGTGAACTGGATTGGTATCTGCTTTCCGAGAGACCGCATCAGGCGATTCAGAACTGGGTGGAAGATTTGCTTCACTTATACAAGAAGAATCGTGCATTGTATGAGTTAGATACAGAACCGGAAGGTTTCAACTGGATCAATAAGGATGATTTGTTTAGGAGTATTTTCAGTTTCACACGTCATTCTAAGGATAAGAAAAAGAATTTGTTGTTTGTATGTAACTTTACACCGATGGAACGTCCGGATTATCGCGTTGGCGTACCGCGAGGCAAGCAGTACAAGCTCGTATTGAACAGCGATGACGCCAGATATGGTGGCAGCGGGGAGGAGCGCCCGTTGGTTTATAAGGCGAAAAAGGGTGAGTGCGATGGTCAGCCATATTCATTTGCATATCCACTTCCGCCGTATGGTGTTGCAGTATTTGAATTTTAAAAGTCTTATCTTAAATTAGTTAAGTATTCATTATAATAAAAAGTATTTTGTATAATAAAATAAAAATATTTTGTGAAAAATGCCGGATTGCTTTTTGGTGATCCGGCATTTATAATAAAAGAACTTCTTCGGACGTATCTTATAGCGTCCGGTCGTTTTAAAAACAAGTTCTTGTTTTTAGAACACTCTATAAGTATCTAGTAAGAATCCGGCAGTTCTGCCAGAAACTCACAAGATTTTATATTTTGAAAAGGCTTTTGCGAAAAAGAGGGATATGGTAGAATAAAGGAACTTGCAAAACAGATGTTTCGATTGCAGCGAGAGGGAAAATCATGCGAAGAGATTGCGGAGATCTGTGCGCTTTCTGTAGCTGAGGTGAAGAGTATGCTTCTGGGTGAGAATTCCTGAAGTTAAGTAAAAAAATAGAAGAAAAAGGGAGTTCCTTTTCCTTCTATTTTTTGATAAGACTCTATTTTGAAATCAATCTAAGACGCATTTTGTTTCATTCGTTTTATTACTTTCAGACGAGTGAATTCTTCTCGTTCTTTTTCTTCCAACGCATTTGTAATGGAGTATACAAGATTTGTATACATTGGAATTGTAATATTTTGAAGTGCATTTGCACGTTTTTGAGTCTTTTTAATGTTGCTTGCCAGACGATAAGCGGCATTTTCTACCATTGAAAGTTTTACCGTCAAGTCTTTTACTTTTTGAAATGCTTTTGTAGCGGCATCAATGGATTCACGCGTTGTACTAAAGGAGTACGTAGGCATTTCATTTGCAGGTGTATATTTTACATGGGGAATCTCGGTTCCCATGATGCTTCGGGTCTGGATTGTGATGGAGTTCTCAATCGGGACAGTATAAGCAAGTTGGGAGACCATACTGATTCCATGTTCAATATTAGCACGCTGAAGACATGCATAGGCATAGGTAAAGGTGGAATCAATTTCATTCTGAATATCGCGGGCTTCGTCAATCAAATCCATCAGCTCACGAATCAGGATATTCCGCTTTTTGTCCATCAAATCATACCCTTGTTTTGCCAGGGTTAGTGAATTTTTGGCGAGCATTAAATTTCCTTTTGTGGGAAATGTACGCGGGTCCATGAAATCCCTCCTTTTATTAGTCTTCTTTTACAGTTGGCTTATAGTATTTTGCCAGAATCTTGGTATCTACACGATCCAGTTCTTCTTTTGGAAGAAGTCCCAACAGTTCCCAGCCAAGATCTAAAGTTTCTTCAATAGTACGGTTTTCTGTTGGTCCCTGCCCAATGTAGCGGGTCTCGAATTCTTTTCCGAATTCCAGATACTTTTTATCGATTGGTGATAATTCGTCTTCACCAATAACGGAAGCAAGATTTCGTGCTTCTCCTACTTTTGCATAAGCAGCAAAGAGCTGGTTCGCAAGATCCTGATGATCTTCTCTTGTATATCCGGCACCGATACCGTCTTTCATCAGTCGTGACAGAGACGGCAGAATATTGATCGGCGGATAAATGGATTGACCATGCAGTCCACGATCCAGTACAATCTGTCCTTCGGTAATATATCCGGTCAAGTCAGGAATCGGATGTGTGATATCGTCGTTTGGCATTGTCAGAATCGGAAGCTGTGTAACAGAACCGTTGACGCCCTGTACAATACCGGCACGTTCATAAATAGTGGCAAGTTCGCTATAAAGATATCCTGGGAAACCTTTACGGCTAGGGATCTCTCCTTTTGAGGAAGAAACCTCTCGCATGGCTTCAGCAAAAGAAGTCATATCTGTTAAAATAACCAGAATATGCATATTCAGTTCAAATGCAAGATATTCTGCTGTTGTCAGCGCTACCTTTGGCGTAATCAGACGTTCCACTACCGGATCGTTTGCAAGGTTCAGGAACATTGCTACGTGGTCGGATACACCGCTTTCCTCGAAGGTACGGCGGAAGAAGTCTGCAACATCATGTTTGACTCCCATAGCTGCAAAAACGATAGCGAACTGCTCTCCGGAGTTATCACCCAGAGAAGCCTGTTTTACAATCTGTGCAGCCAGCTGATCATGCGGCAGACCATTTCCGGAGAAAATCGGGAGTTTCTGTCCGCGGATCAGAGTTGTCAGTCCGTCGATCGCAGAAATACCGGTACGAATATAGTTACGCGGGTATTCGCGGCGCACCGGATTCAAAGGAAGTCCGTTGACATCACGTTTTAAGGTAGAGGTCAGCGGTCCCAGATCATCAATTGGCTGACCGATTCCATTGAATGTACGTCCCAGCATATCCGGGGAGAGTGCAATCTCCATAGGATGTCCGGTCAGTCGTGTGTGTGTATTTACAAGGGACATATTTTCAGAGCCTTCGAATACCTGAATGACAGCTTTGTCTTCGTAAACTTCTACAATACGTCCGATTTTGCGTTCTGTACCATCTACGACAAATTCTACGATTTCGTCGAAGAACGCATCCTGAACGCCCTCAAGAGCAATCAGAGGGCCGTTGATACTACTTAAACCTAAATATTCAATTGACATGGTATCATTCCCTCCTTATGCATTCTTTTCCAGCACGCACTGGTAAAATTCGTCAATATCTTTTTTGTATTGTGCAAACATTTCCAGACGGTCGTTTGGAACATCGTATTTGATGGCAATGACCTTTTCGAAAATATTTTCTGATTTAAGGACAGACATCGGATGTCCCATTGTAACCAGTGCACGCGCTTGTTTATATAAATATAAAATTGTATCCATCATGAGGAACTGTTTTTCCATGGAGACACAAGTATCATCCTTATGGAATGCATTCTGCTGGAGAAATCCGAGACGGATAACACGTGCAATTTCCAGAATCAGTTTCTGATCATCCGGAAGTACGTCACTTCCGATCAGTTTTACAATTTCCAACAAGCTGCTCTCCTGATTGAGAAGAGCCATAATCCGGTTGCGGTAATCTACAAATTTTGGAGATACATGATCCTGATACCATGGCGCTAAGTCTCCCAGATATTCACTGTAACTTGTAAGCCAGTGGATGGCAGGGAAATGTCTGGAGTAAGCCAGACTTTTATCCAGTCCCCAGAAACAGCGGACAAAACGTTTTGTATTTTGTGTAACCGGTTCAGAGAAGTCACCACCCTGTGGGGAAACTGCTCCGATGATTGATACGGAACCGTCAGTGCCGTTTAAGTTGTGCATCATACCGGCTCTCTCGTAAAATGCTGAAAGCCGGGAAGCCAGATAAGCCGGGAAACCTTCTTCCGCAGGCATTTCTTCCAGACGTCCGGAAAGCTCTCGGAGCGCCTCAGCCCAACGGGAAGTAGAGTCTGCCATGATTGCAACATCATATCCCATATCACGATAATATTCTGCCAGTGTAAGACCGGTATAAATAGACGCTTCACGAGCGGCAACCGGCATGTTGGATGTATTGGCAATCAAAGTGGTTCTGTCCATTAAAGGATTGCCTGTTTTCGGGTCTGTCAGTTCACTGAACTCTTCCAGTACCTGTGTCATTTCATTACCACGTTCTCCGCAGCCGATATAGATAATAATATCGGCATCAGACCATTTTGCAATCTGGTGCTGGGTCATTGTTTTTCCGGTTCCGAATCCACCCGGAATAGCTGCTGTACCGCCTTTTGCAATCGGGAACATTGTATCAATGATACGCTGTCCTGTTACAAGCGGAATAGAAGCAGGGAAACGATGATGTGTCGGACGAGCGGTACGGATCGGCCACTTCTGCATCATTGGAAGTTCTTTTTTGGAGCCGTCGCTCAATTCCAGTGTTACGAGTGGTTCCAGAATGGTGTAATCTCCATCCGGAACAACAGCTGTGACGGTTCCTTCCACATCCGGCGGAACCATACATTTGTGTACAATTGCACGTGTTTCAGGAACTTCTGCGATGATGTCTCCTCCATGCAGATAATCACCGACAGAGACCGTCATGTGTGCAGACCAGCGTTTGTTGATATCGAGTGAATCAACACTGACACCACGTGTGATAAATGCGCCTCCTTTGTCTGCAATCCGTTCCAAAGGGCGCTCAATTCCATCAAAAATATTATTCAGAATTCCAGGTGCAAGTGTAACTGATACTGCATCACCGGTAGCAGTTACCTCTTCGCCCGGTTTCAATCCTGATGTTTCTTCGTATACCTGAACGGTTGTCATGTCTTTATCCAGAGAAATGACTTCTCCTACGAGTTTTTCGCGGCCGACGTAGACCATTTCAGACATACGAAATCCGGTATTGCCTTTTAAATAGATGACGGGACCGTTGATTCCGTAAATTTTTGCAGTTTTAAGCAATGCCGTCACCTCCCGAGAATAAAAATCTGTCGTATTCATTACGCAGTTGTGTTTTAAATGAGTTATCAATCAAAATATTGCGTCCGCGGATAACAGCACGAACGCCGCCGATGAAGTCTTCAGCGCTGACGGTCAGTCTTACACCTGTAGCATCTTCCAGGTCAGAGCGTTTTTGCTCATCAGAAGGATTGATGTAGATCGTCATCAGCTCTCCATCAGCAAAAACAATTGCCTTGCGGATGCATTTGACGAGAAAATCTTCATAAGCATCTGTTTTCATGTAAGCATCAATGAGAGACAATGTCTCTTCAAATATTTTATCTTTTAATTCCTGCTGGACTTTTCCTTGTTTACGTTTGAGCTCCAGCTGGGCTTTGGCAGTGGCTTGATTTAGCTGCTGTCTGGCATTCACAGTCTCACCTTTGATGCGAGTTTCAGACTGCAGCATCGCCTCCTCTTTATGGTCTTTTAAAACTTTTTCCAGAGCCGCGCGGTAATTATCAATGATCGCATTGCCTTCTGCGCGTGCCTCCTCCATGGAGACTGTCTGTAAATGTTCGATTTTTTCTTCCAGAGTCAAGAGGATATCCTCCCTTCTATAATTTTACTCCGATTGCTTCGGTTACATAGGATGTGATAAAGTCCTTTTTACGGCCGGTTCCATGCCTGTCAGGAATTTCAACCAGCAGTGGCATTTTTCGTTCCAGACGAAATTGATCCAGAATATCGGGGAATTCCCGACCGAATTTTTCTGTCAGGAGAACAATGCCGACAGTCTTGTCTTTCAGAACCTTTTCCAGCGCTTCCTTCAGTTCGCTGCGTTCATGAACGACAACACCGTCTACGCCTGCGAGACGCATTCCTGTATAGGTATCGACATTATCACTGATCAAATACATTTTCATATTACAATTTACCAAGGATCATGAAGGAGATGATCAGTCCATACAGACATACACCTTCTGCAAGTCCTACGAAGATCAGTGACTTACCAAGTACGCTGGAATCTTCGCTGATTGCGCCAAGTGCTGCACTTGCAGCGCTTGCTACGGCAATACCACCGCCGATACAGGATAAACCGGTAACCAGTGCGGCTGCGATATAGCCAAGACCAGTTGACAGAGCTGCTCCGCCGTCAGCAGATGCAGCGTGTACTTCCGGGCCGCCGAGCAGCATGATGGAAGCAATGGCAAATGCTCCGAAGAAGAAAAATGCATTTACACCGATTGTTCTTTTGTAACGTTTTTTGTTCTTTTCACCGATCAGATAGTATCCGAAAGGTACGATAATGCTTAAGATTAAAGCTGCAATAAAAATGAGTTTTGTTGTCAAAGTCATGATAAAATCCTCCTTAAACTTGAATGTAAATCTTTTGATTTAGTGTTTTTTCGCTTTTTTTGGTGTTGATTTTGTATATGGATTAAATGCGCGGCCGGAACCTTTATAGAAACGGCTGAACATTTCATAATATTCCAGACGAAGTACCTGAATACCAACGATCAAACCTTCCATTCCACATACAAAGAGATTTCCAAGTATGACAATAATCCAGTTTGGATTGCCTTCTTCAACTCCGGCCAGCATCAGCACCACTTCCATCATTGCTGCATGGCTGACAGCGAATGCTCCGATACGGACAAAGGAAAGTGTATTAGAGAAGTAACTCAGCAGTGTTTCAAACAGTTCGAAAAATCCCTGAACTAAGAACATTGCTTTGCTTTCTTCCATCTTATCAGTGCGCTTCTGGAGCTTCTTGGTCAATGGTTCTTTGAACAAGATCAGAAGAAGCGGAATTCCGAACATTACTGCCATGACGATACCGCCCGGAGTTTTGTGTCCGGTCATAAATAATACGATCGTTGCTACTACGGAAGCATAAAATACCAGTCCGGCAGCACCGTTAACATCAAACCATGCAGCTCCGGGATCATGACTTCGGAGAGCATTAATAATATGAAGAATCATTGTAAAGATAATGACACCCATACCAAATGCGACTGCAACAATAAATACAGTATTTAGTTTTCCAATAAACGGCAGTGTTGTCATGCTGTTGATCGGCCGCAGCCAGACCGCATCGATAATGTCTTCAAAGCCGAAAATACTTCCAAACATAAAGCCGAAGAATGTGGAGAAGATACCGGCTGTACCAATGATTCCGGCAAGAGGAATCTTCTTCCAGAAATACAGCAATCCGCCGCCCAGAGCCAGTAAAAGACCCTGTCCTACATCTCCGAACATGGCACCGAATATAAAGGAATACGTCAGACCAACAAAGATTGTCGGATCCATCTCATTGTGTGCCGGGAGTCCATACATCTGTACATACATTTCAAATGGTTTGAACAGTTTTGGATTTTTCAGTTTTGTAGGCGGTTCGCCAAAGTATGTTTCTTTGTCTTCTTCTACCATAATGAAGATCTTATCATCATTTTTAGTTTCTTCTAAGAACTTTTCAACATCATCTTCAGCCATCCATCCGCAGAGAATGTAAGAATCCTCTTCATTATCCTGCATACGTGCCGCCATCTTACGGACATCAAAGTTCTTGGACATTTCTTCTAAGCGCTGATGTGCTGCAACTAGCTGCGGAGCACGATCGGCCAGCATCTGAAAGACTTCTTTGTTCAGATCGTTGATCTTTTTCGTTGTTTCGTCAATCTCTTTTTCCAGTTCCCGATACAAATCTGCCGGTGTACCATCAGAAACCAGATTGAGGGTGATCCGTTCAAAATGAAGAGAGCGGAATACCGCATCTACTTTCAAGGATTCACCAGGGGATACAAAGTAAGCGCCGTATACAGAGCTTTCATCCCGTTCTCCCTCTACGAAGATCGCTGTCAGATCATTCATCAGATATTTCTGCATCTTGTGATAATACTCAATCGGAATCCGGCCGAACCGGTAATTGATGTATTTGTAGTTCATGACATCCTGGAGCTTGCAGTCCAAAGGACGGAACGGAGCGATGTCGCGCTGCTTGTTGCGGCATTCTTCAATATCTTTTTTGTAGTTTTCTTTTTTCTCCTGCATGTTTAAGTAATCCGTATTTGTTTTGCGGACCAGCTCAAACATTTCATCCAGACCAAGAGATGTATCCGGAGTGATTTCATCCGGATTCTCCAATAGACCAACGAATTGGTTTGCAATGGAAAGAGAATCCCGATATGGATTCAGTTCCACAAATGGACGGAGATTATCGACTGTCTTTAATTCGGACAGAGCTGATTCGAGCTGTATCTCATACTTGGAGAGATATTGCTCGGTTACGCGGTCGATATCATCCCGGGGTCCGGAAATGTTGATAAATTTCATTTTTACAATCATTGCGTTTTACCTCCCACATAAGCCAACGTTTCGCCTGGTGACAAACCATAGCGAATACACTCTATTGCAGTGGTCAGCCTTCTTAGTTCGTCTTCCTTTAGAAATAGATAAGTGTTGATCGTTGCAATGGAATAAGGGTTTTGCCGACGATCCATTTTGTATAGGTGGTTCAGACATTCTGAATACATCTGTTCAATGGTGAGCCCGCCGGAAAAATCATAATGCTGTGCATAAGAAGTTTTCTGAAATGCAGTGATCATGTCTTCCGCGGATGCGGTTTCCACAATTTCCTTGATCAACTCCGTTGATATTTTGTAATGAATTGGAACAAGAAGAGAATAGATATCTGCGGGAGCCATATTGTAATGTTTTTTCGCGCGGTATATCCACTGCAGGTTCAGAAGATCGATCTTAGTTCCGCAGTCTCTCAAGTAAAGTTCCAGTTCTTTTTTGTTTTTCAGTACTTTTTTGCTTTCCTTCCATATAGAAGAAAAATAGTACTGATCCAGTGTCAGGTCATAGTCAAACAGTGTGATTGACGGTTTATCCCGCAATTTGTTCAGCGGTTCATAATATTCAGTACCTTTGAGATTGTCAACCAGCTCATCGGTTGTACGAGACGTGATGAGTTTGTCAATGGAGATCTGAGAATACTTATCAAAAAAAGGCTTTTTGTAGTTCAGATCAAAAGGTTCCTGATAATGATTGATGACGATACGGAAACAATAATTGATCAAGTCAATTTCGTAGCGTCTGATATAAAGCTTTAAAAACTTCCTCTGTGAAAGGGTACAGAACTTGTAAATCTTAGAATACTCATAGTAAAGCTGGCGGGTTAAGATCTTCTCAATATCACCACGGTGAAGTTGAGCATCGTCCAGCAGATTAAGCACATAATCGTAAGAAGAATTCTCTTTTAAATAAGAAACAACTTCCGGTACGCTATGTAGATTTGCAATTTCTTCGAAGTTTTCCGGCCTTAACAGTTTGGCTTCCATGGCCCGCACTTTGGTTACAATTCCACTGTAACTAAGTAGAGTTCCCATAAGTTTACACCTCTGTAATCCGTTTTAATATATCTTGTGCATAGCGTGTGTGATACTCGTTATACTGTCGTTGCAGCTCAGTGATGGAGTCGTCATTCTCAACGCTCTGCTCGTTCAGTAAGGCGGATGTTCGTGTTTCAAGATCATCCCGAATCTGCTGAATCTTGCTCATTGTTTGACTTTCCAGTTCCTGATCAAAAGCATTACGCTTGGCACGATATTCGTGATCCAGCGATTCTTTCTGCTTTTCAGCATTGGCAACAATGGCGGAAGCTGCAGATTCTATCTCGGATATTTTTTTGATAACAGATTCCATATTAACCTCCTGTCGTAGATTTTTTTAAATCATAAAAAAGCACATAATCATACATTCTATGATTTAATGATAATATAATACAACTTTATCAGAAAAAATCAACGGTGTTTAAGAAAAAAAATCGGA
>ENA-ORSX01000445-ORSX01000445.1-human-gut-metagenome-genome-assembly--contig:-NODE-445-length-44628-cov-4.857627_pt1 | contig 44628 bp, 44 predicted proteins | sample MGYA00241904_ERZ509172 | MGnify/ENA primary metagenome ERZ509172 (study PRJEB26280, sample SAMEA2338795) | human gut metagenome | biome: human gut; feature: human-associated habitat; material: faeces... | reverse complement strand
AAAGAACGATTGAAAGAAGAAAATCATCTTTCCTATATACCGCGTTGGAAAAGAGGAGAAATGTAACTAAAATTCAAAACTTTTTCCCTTTTTCACTACTATCTGTACAGCAAACGTCCATTTGCTAAGTTGAAATAGAAAAATTTTAACTTCTTTTCATGCACCATATAGGGATAGCAAGTATCGGTTTGCTAAGTTGATGATGAAAAAAGATTGTTTTTCTTTCCACGCCCTAACTCCCCATACACTACCGTTCCTGCCAAAAATGGAATGAAAGATTTTCTTTGCTCCATATAGGGAACGGAAACTACGGATTGTTAAGTTAAAAATGAAAATAGTTTCTTCTTTCACACCATATAAGGACAGCAACCACCGATTTGATGACCTGTTTTCAAAAAAAGTTTCGATTTTCTTTCCTCGCACCATATAAGGAATAGAAGTCTTATTTTGTTGCAGGTTTTTCAAAAAAATTTCAATTTCTTCTTACATTCCGTATCTGTACACCAAAGGAAGATTTTATGACCTTATTTAAAAAGTTAGATTTCCTTTCCTCGCACCATATCTGTACACAAGTAGCCGTTTTGTTGCAGATTTTTTGAAGAAATTAAAAAATACCGTCATTCCTTTGTGGAACAGCGGTATCTTTCTCAATCATATCTGCTATATCTGTTGTCATTTGTTTGATTTTTAATTCCTGCTTTTCTGTTAGTTTTGTATGTCTGTCGATTTCTTCCAGATAATTTGCTCCTGTTTTCTTTTCAATCTCTTTTATCATCAATAAAGAGGGCATGACCTGTCTTTCTAACCAGCGTTTTGTTTTATCCATATTGACAGCAACAGGTGTCATAATAAATGGAAGTGAAGTCGTTACATTATCTAAAAATATATCCCATAAAATATAATCGGGAAAATCTATTTGTGTGAGGATAAGATTTGCTATGGTCTGTTCGGGATTTCTTGAAAAAACAAGTTGTTCTATCGTTTGTTCTGCTTTTCCATTTTTCAAACGAATTTCAAAGCGGTTCTTAATGTCTGTTTTTATGCCCTTGCTTTTTTGTTCCTTTTCTTTTTCATACAAGCAAAAGTAAATAGAACTACTCTTTGAACCAATATAAAAAGTTTTTGCAGTATCTCCATGTGTACCCGATAATTTCCCGCTGTCTACTGCTTCATGGGTTCTTGAACGTTTCCACACCTTGTTGGCATAATAGCGTTCCCTTAGAATTTCTATATCCAACAATCCGCCCATATCATTGACCGCCAAATCTATGCGTTTAAAAACACCTTGACAATCTATACAACAGCTTAAAAAGGAATACCAGTCTATCCCTCTTGCCTGTAAAACATATTCCAAGTTCCGACACCCCATACCTCTTAATTCCAATAAAACACCCATAGAACTATCTTTAGAAGCATTTACACTAATATCCCCATAGATATACTGTTCTTCATAACCAAACATTCCATAATCTTCATGTATAAAATATTCGCTTTTCATTGCCAGTACATTTTTTATAATCTCCAATGCGTCTGTGGTAGGAAAACGAACACGCAGGTAGTCAATCGTTAAAGTGAAAGGCTGAGTACAATTACAATAATCAAGATAATGTAAAAGTATATGTTTCATTTCTTTACTGGCTTTTGTTTTTCCGTTTTCAATTTCATTTAAGTTCTGCCTGCTGATTTGTAGTTCCAGTGCCAGTCGTGATTGCGAATAATCACAGGCATTTCTCTTTTGTTTTAATGTTTCAATAAATTTTATATCATTCATGCTTTATTCCTCCAATCAAAAAAGGCATATACTCATAGGAGCATACACCTTGTATCTTATATTTGTTTTCTATTGATATGCTGTTTTAGACCTGTCGGGTAGAAAAAATAGGGTGTGAAGTGAAATAAGTTCTTATAACCTTATAAATCGTTGCATATCAGCAGTTTTGTATTTATTTTTGCTCTTGTCTTTTGTAAGAGTACCCCCCTGTTAGATAACGGGGGCTTAATCTTTGCTCGCCACAAGCTCGCTCACAGACGAAGTGAACCAGACACTCGCCAGCAAGCTGGCGTGGCTCTATGTCTTCGACCGCCACCGTGTCTGGATCACTCCGCCTGTCCAACTAATAATATAGCCTTATTTAAAAATAACATTTTACTTAGGTACATCTACTGAGTAGCTTAAACAGTCCCCTCTTTTATTGCTTTTTAAGTCATTATAATACCACAGATACATAATTCTGTCGTATACATTGATTTCAATTACGCCGTCTAGTTTTTGTCCTTCCACTTCCAATGAATAGATTTCTTTATCATGGGCATAGCCGAAAACAAAACGAACATTTGGATAATTTGGATTTAAGTCTTGTAGCAAATCACTCCATTTTAAAGAAGAATGAACGAGTTCTGTAATATCATCTAACAAAATTCTATCTGGTTTCGTTGTAACTGGTGTAGCATTCATAAATGCGTATTGTGTATGTCCACTCTGTATTTGCTTTTTACAACGAGCCATTACTAAGCCTTGAATATCATCGTTATCATTTCCAGCCCGATAGAAAATCGTATCATAATTTTCGCCTTGCCATATATGCAAAGTTTCATCAACATGGTTAAGGAAATCGGCAGGAACGGAAAGCTCCTCGTTTTCATCATTCAAAGGGGAGTTTAAAATTGCTTCTTCGATAGTGTCATAATATATAAGCGTTGCATCACTTTTATCATAATTACTCACAGTAAATTCTACATATTCATTATCTTTATTTTCTTCTTCTGGAACATAAGTATATCGACCATTTTCAATATGGTCATCATATTCAATATCAACAAATAACCCAATGCCTATCAGAGCTATAAAAATCAAAAAAATTGCTCCAATTATGATTAACATTATTTTCAAAAATTTTTTCATGGTATACACTTCCTTAATCATTTCAAGTTCATCTATCACTATTTTATTATAGTATATCATCAGAAAATTGAGCAGTCATTACTTTTCTGCTATCTGTTAGAATATTTTTTATCCCATGCCTTATCAAGAGTGCAAGCATTGCTTACGCAACAAGCTCTTGACAATTCATGCTCTAAAAAATGATAGATAATCAAGCAGAAAAAGAATAGTCATGCTGTGTTATAGCAACAAAAAGACATCTCATATCTTGTATGAAATGCCAATTTTGTTTTTCTTTATGCTGTTTTCTTTGTCGTATCAAGGTTCTTTCAATCGTAGTAAATTAGTGGTAAATTTCTTTTGTATTTTCATTCATATTGCTTAAAGTCCCTGTGTTTATGCAGATAATCAGATTTTTATCTTTTTTTTATATAGAATAACGAAGTGAAACCATTTTAATTTTATCCTGCTGTAACTGGTCCTCTGCCCTCACGTGAAAATACAGCCATATCCATGTGCATAACCGCCAAAAGAACCCATTCCATTTCTAATTCCGAATCTATTGTTTCGATTGCATATACTGAAGTGTTAGAAATTTTTTCGATTTTTGCAACACATTGATGTGTTATATTCTCTATTGTCCATGAATATTTTTTTAGGGGACGGATAAAATCCGTATTCCCTTGACAACAAAAATATTTTTTACCATTGATAACAAAAAAATCACGTTCATTTTTGTTTTTTGAAAAGCCATAAAAACATGCTTTACCAACTTCCTCGTTATCTTTGTATATTTTGTATTTTAATTGCAAGAAGAAAGCTTTAACTGTATTAGCGATAGGGATGTAATCTAACACTCTGTAATTTCTATTTATTTGTTTCCATTCCCATGTGTGTTCATCTACTATTTTCCATTCAAATCGTTCTGTCGTATCTCGATAATTTGTATAACCTACTAATTGAGGTTTTTCTCGCACATAAAAGAGATGTTCATACTTTCGTCTTTTCTTTTCTTCTTTTCTTATTAGAGTGTACATTTTTTCCCTGCTTTCTAAAATCAAATAAACTTTAACAATGATTACTTTATACTATATCATTCGGAAAATGAAATGTCATTCTTTTTCTGTTATTCAATAAAATTTTATATAATAGAGTGAAAACACACTATTTCAAGTGCAAATCTTTTATATGTTAATAATTTTTGCAAGCAGGTAAACACAGGTTATTCCTTAATATCCTTTTGTTTGGGAAACTCCATTTTCCCAATTAGAAACAGTCTGTCTGGAAACATTAAATAAATTTGCAAAATCATCTTGGCTTAAACCATGTTTTTTTCGCAGATTATTTATTTGTTCTCCTATATTCATTTCAAATCTGTCCTCCTTTCAAACAGCATTATCATATTTCTTTCGCTGGAAGTCTATCAAAATCCTTTTACATCTTAGCAAAGTTTCTTTTACAAAACGGAATATTGCTTTGACATATACAAATATAGCGTATTTGCGTAAAACAAATTATAAAGCTCTTTAAAAGAAGAAGCAATAACAATCTATACAACTGCTTATTTTTAACTTTTCTTATAATTCACAATACTTTCAGTCCCTTCCTTAATTTCTGGCATCCACCCCAGAAAAGAGGCACAGCCACCACAACAAGCATTGTCTCTGCTCCCAGATAAACGGCGCAAATTCTGGAAAAGTCTTTTACACGCCCGTCCGTGTTTATCTGCTGTATTCCATTTAAAATCTCTTTCCCATAATACGATACATCGAAAATATTATTTTCCGGTAAGTAGATAGCCGGTATTTGCACAAGCTGTAAAAGCAATGCAAATCCAATTACCGCAAAGAGGAAAATTCCCACTGCGAAAATAATATTTAATCTGCGCTGTACTGTATTTTCCTTATTCTCATATACAGACATCAGCTTCTTATAAGAAAAAACGCACAAGTACAAAACAAACCACAGTCCTGCGAAAAAGACTCCCAGAAGCAATATGCTGTCTCCCAACTGATGTAACCGTCCCAAATCGTTTATCTCGCCTTCCAAAGGTGTTTTCATCATAGCTGCTGTTTCCTGTTGTTGCTGTCCCGCTGTTTTTCCTTCCTCTGCCTTTATCAACAAATGTTCTGCCAATGTTTCCGAGTTCTCCGGTATCTTGCCGTAAATAACAGGAATATCCGCAGAGCCTAGCTGCGTCAGAACGTCTCCGTCCTCATAAACTCCGCAAACTGTAAATTCTTCTCCATTGATATACAATCGTTTCTTTCCTTCATTTTTCTCCTGAAACAGCTCTTTTAAAAGACTTTCCGGTATAACTACTGCATTTTCTTCAGACATATCTGCGGAAAAATATTCGCCCTCACAAAAATGCAGCTTTGCATATTCTCCATAATTGGACGTTGTTTCCTGATAATAGGCAGAAACCATTTTGTTTTCTTCTTCATCTGTAACCGATATGTTTTCTCCTGTTCCCGCTGCTGCAAATCCCCCCTGTCCTGCAAAAGAAGAAGCCTGTGCTGCGGAAATATTCAGCCCCTTCGTATCATATAGCTCTATTGCTGAGGGTGTGTGATTTTTCAAATTCCCGCTGACAAAGGCTGCTGCGAAAAAGAAAAATACAGAAACAGAAAGTTGAATAATGCCACATATAAAAAATCTAAGTTTCCGTTTTCTCATTCTCCTACACACCTCACAGTCTCATAGTTAGACAAACTCCGACTTGGATAAATTGCCAGCCTCCGCCCTTCTAAATCCGTATTTTCCAACTGAACAAAATCATAATCTTCACTATATACTTCTATTGGGACTGCCTTTACATATTCTTCTGCACCCCATGTTCCTTCTCTCCTTTGAATGAGCATCACACAAGGTTTACCATCTGAGTCCGTAAACACGCCGGCAGGAGAAATCTTCACAACCGTAGTCCCGTCCTCCAGCTTTTCGGCAGGAGGCACTTCTATGGTACGGACTTCTGTCAACAGCACTGCTTCAATTCTATGTGCCGCAACCGTACACAAAACCAAAATCATAAAAAGCGCTGCTGTCATTCGTACTGCAAATTGTCTTGAATTCTTCATAGGTTCTGTCCTTTCCCCTTTATTTTACTCCTGAAAGCTCAATGCCCTGCGTCAGTTCTTCATGAAAAAAGAAAAATAATAAAAGCATGGGCAATGCTGCCAAAACACCGCACACAAAGGACAATGCAAAATTAACTTCATTGACACTGGCAAGAAATACAGAAAGGGGATATCGCAGCGTATCTCTTAAAAAAGTCATAGGCTGCTCTACCATATTCCATGAGTCTACAAAGGACAACAGAAATACACTGATAATTCCGCCTTTTCCTATGGGCATAACAATCCGAAATAAAATTTGAAAAGTTCCTGCGCCGTCCAGCTTTGCCGCATCCAAAATCTCATCAGGTATTCTTTTAAAAATCTGTGTCATGAATACCGTTCCGAAAGGCAGAAACGTCATAGGTAAAATCAAAGCAAGCCATGAGTCCAAAAGCTTTAATTCGTCCAAAATAATATAATTAGGAACAAGCGTGACCTGTATCGGCATCATCATCAAGACCATCAGCAGAAAAAGAATTCCCTTTTTAAAAGGGATGGGATATTTGGCAAATGCAAATCCTCCCAACGCACTGACGAAAATCTGCCCTGCTGAAATGACTATGCACAGAAAGAGGCTGTACCAGAATTTCATGAGATAATCCGTGCTTCTCAAAAACACCATATAATAACCTTCCAGAGAAAAAACATTCGGTATGATATGAAAAACAGCCTCCGCATTTTCCTTCTGATTTATAACAGCTCCATAATATTTCTCAATTTCAGCCGGAGACATAAAACTGTTGCATACGGTATAGATTGCAGGGAACAACACCAAAACACCTAAAAAAAGGAAAAAAATCATACTTAAAATCTGTGATTTTCTTTTCATTCTCATTCCTCCCTGTATCTGTTTTGGAGCAGATACAATCCACATAATAGAAAAAGCAACACCAGAAACAGCATGATTGCCGCTACACTTAATTTCTGATAGTTCAAATTTTCAAAATTGTTGTTCAGGAAATGCTGTATCATATAAATGCTGTCATGCGGGTGTTTTCCACCCAAAAGAAACGCCTCTCGATAAGATTTAAAGGCATTTACAATACCCATAACTGTTGCCAGAAAAAAATGTGGGGACATCATTGGCAATGTAATAGAAACCAGCTTCTGCATGCTTCCTGCGCCTTCCACTTCTGCTGTTTGATAAAACTCCTCCGGAATAGTATTCAGACCGGACAACAGCAAAATCACACTATACCCAAAGCTTTTCCATATATACAAGCCCAGCAATACATAAAACGCATTTGGTCCTTCCAGCCATTGTACAAGAGGTACTCCCATGGATATCAGCCAGTTGTTGACAATCCCTGTCTCCGCAAAAAACACTTGAATAACCATAACCACACTGGCTATGGGAAGCACCAACGGTAATAAAAGGATGTAGCGGAAAAAACGACTTCCCGCTAACCCTTTCTTTATCAGCAGTGCAATAAAAAAACTCAACACAAGATTTAAGGTAACGCCAATAACCAGAAAACGCAGTGTATTGACGGCTGCCAGTTGGAACGCATAGGAAGAAAAAACCTCTTTGTAATTCTCAAAGCCTACAAAGTAAGCCCCTCCCACGCCAAAAGTAAAGGAATATTTCACACATATAGCAAATGGCAACAAGAAGAAAACAAAAGTTCCCAGTAAAACCGGCGTTGCCAGCAACATTCCTATAAACTTTTTTCGCCTTTCCAACAAATGATATCTGTTTTTCATAGCACGCCTCCTCTTATTCATCGAAATAGAAGCGCAATTCATCTTTTAAATTATCCAGCTTTTTCTCCACAGAACTTTCTTCACTTGTCATAAAGACCGCATCAAAAATCAGAGAATTTTCATACTGGCAGAAGCGAGCTGTTGTGACCTGTTGTGTAATCTGAAACAGTTCCTCTGCCTTTTTAGCCGCTTCTTCTTGATATTCTTCCGTTCCTGAACTCAGCCGATACTTGTATGCCGGTACAACAGCATTGTTATTCACAGGAATAGCTGTAAATTTCTTTCCGTCTCCGAATTTCTCCCAGCCTGTACTTCCCTGCACTTCATCGGATAATAAAAATCCTAAGAAATCTCCTGCCTGTGAAGCGTAATCACTATTTGCCCGAACTGCCGCAAATACATTGACCTGTGCGTTTACTCCCTTTTCTCCGTTTGGAAACGGAAGGAATTTAACATCTGTACCGGAAGCAAAAGACCGTTTCATAATTTCCGTTAAAGAACTCTCTACGGAATGTCCCATAATCATCACATTGGGTAATTCCGCCGCTTCATCAAAAGAAAGCTCCTGTCTCTCTGCTAACAGTTCTGTCATATTCTGCAATTCTTTCGAAAAAGTAATTGTTTTTTCTTCATAGTCAAAAACAGGCGTTCCGAAAAGTCCCGCTATATACTCTGTTATATAAAATTCTGCCGGAAATCCCTTCACTCCTGTATGAGAAGAAACCTCTTTTAGAAATTTATCCGGCTGGTCAGATGACGGTGTCCAGTCTCCCAGCATCTCCCCTGTCACAGCAATTCCCGGCAGCATATATCCCAATGGCAGAAAATACTGTTTCCCATCAACTTCCCCCGCTTTTAACACAGTTTGATTAAGTGGCATATCTGCTAATCCTTCTATCACGGTATTCAAATCTAAAAATACCCCGTTATAACTGCTTTTTACCATATCCGGCAATACAATATTCTCTTCATCCAAAAGAAAAACATCAGGACCTTTGCCAGCCATAATCTGCACCTGCATATCCTTCATGTCTTTCTTTATTTTTTCGTTTTCCTCCGTGGGTGCGTTGTTCATGTGCGGAATAACTTCAACGTCAATTTCTGTCTCCGGATGAAGCTGCACATACTTTGTGATTGCCATGGTATAAAATTCTTTCTGGCTTTCCGAAATCGCAATAATCATCTTGGAATGGTCTCTGGTGTCCTCTGCCACCTCCGGCGCTTCCTCCTTCTTATTTGCCTCTGAAGGATTGGAAGATTTACAAGATACCAAAGAAGCTACACACAATAATCCTGCCATAATAAGCGCTAATTTTTTCTTCATATACGCTACCTCCCCATTGGTTTACTATTGAAACTTTATTGATTTTATCGTATCAATTTTGTATTGCTTTAGCAAGGTAAATTCCTGTAAGATAAAAAATGCCCTTTCTGTATAGCAAGCCCCCGGCTTCTCTATACAAAAAGAGCATTTATTTTATTCTACTTCCTGTGTTCCTTCTCCGAAGTAATAATATACTTCGCCGTCTTCTAAATCAATTCCTTTTGCCTCTGCCAGCTCCTGCACTGTCACCAATTTGTAGCCCTTCTCTACCAATTCGGGAATTAATCGCAGGGACGCTTCCACAGACCATTCGTGAATATCGTGCATCAAAACAACTGAGCCGTCCTGCACATTGTCCATAACCTTCTGATATGTGGCATCTGCACTTTTCGTTTTCCAGTCCTTTGTATCCAGACTCCATTTTATAATCGGCATGCCTGCCAATTCCTGAACGCTTTCATTTAAGCTTCCGCCCGGTGGTCTTAAGCTGTCTGCCGGAACACCTGCTGCATTTTCAATAATACTATTTGTCTTACTGATTTCCTCTGTTACCTTCTCAGATGCCAAGCTTGGAAGCATCTGATGGTCGTATGTATGGTTTCCCAACTCCATGCCGCTGTCATACAGTCTTTTTATAACATCAGGATATTTCTCTGCATTTTCACCCAGCATGAAAAAGGTCGCCTTCGCATTGTTTTCTTCCAGACAATCTAAAAGCTTATCTGTGTATTTTCCCGGTCCGTCATCATAAGTCAATGCCACCATAGGCCGAACCTTACTGCTATCATAACACCCTTCTTCGTCAAAATAGTAGTCTTTTCCGTCCAGCTCCATCCAACCGGTTTTTACATAGCCGTTTTCATCAAAATAGTATTTTGCTCCGTCAATTTCCTTCCAACCCGCTTCAAAGAAGGTTCCGTCTGCATTTCGATACCATTTTCCCGTTTCATCTGTCTGCCAGCCAAAGATAGTCATATCTCCTGAGAGCTTCTGAATATCCGAAGCGCTCATAACAGGCTGCTTAGCCGCCGGAATTTCTCCCTTTTTCGTCTCAGCCTTAACCTCTTTGCTGATTTCTGTCGGTTTTCTCTTGCCAAAGCCTGAGGTTAATGCCGTAACCCCTTTTGCAATCAGAAAAATCGCAAGCACTAACACTCCTGCCATGGCAACAATTCGCATAAGCTTCCTGCGCCTAATCTGCTTCAGACGTTCCTGTCTGCGGCGCATCATACGTGCTTGACGGCGGCGCTCATACTCTTCGTCATCAAACTCATCCCCAGACCGATATCTTTCATCGTAATCCATAATATACTCCTCTCTTTTGTAATATGCTTTTATTATACACAACCCACATCTTCTTGTATAGGGGATTTCTGACAAATTTTCCTTTTTTTGTCCAGTTTCTTTCTTATTCCGACACGAATTTCCCCTGTGTAAATTCATCTACATTTTCAGCAGTTACTTTATAATAGGGCAAGTACACATAGCGTTCATTTTCAAAGGGAATATCTTCCATTCCTTTCCCTGTAAGCAACGCTGCCGACAGTTTTGCCATAGCCTTCGCCTGTCCCTCTTTATCGTTGTATACCGTTCCCCATAACTCCTGATTTTCTACCCCTTGTAAGCCCGCCTCTGTCCCGTCAATTCCCAGAAAAGCAGGCAGGACAGATGAAGTATAATTTAATTTTTTATAAGCATCCACAGCGCCTAAAGCCATATCGTCATTATTGCTCAGTACCAGTTCAATCTTGCTCTGATGTTCCCCGATAATCTGCTCCATTCTGTTCTGCGCCTGCGCTCTGTTCCAGTTTGCAATTTTACAACTGAGCTTTTCTACTTCAATCCCGTTTTCCTTCAATGTATTTACGGCATTTTCTGTCCGAATAATGGCATCCTGATGTCCCATTTCTCCTTCCAGAACCACATACTGAATTTTTCCGTCTTTGTTTTTATCAATCTGGCTGTTTTCTTCTATCATTTCCACCGCCAGCTCTCCCTGCAATTTACCGGACTGCTTTGCATCTGCCCCTACATAATACAATTTATCCCATTGGTGCAAATCCTCTGCTACCGGCTCTCTGTTAAAAAAGATAATAGGCACTTCGCTTTCTCTTGCAAAATCAATAATCTCAGAAGGGTCTGCCCTGTCTACCAGATTTACACATAAAATATTACAGCCCTCATCAATCAGCTCCTCCACCTGATCGTTCTGATTTTTCTGCACGCCTGCTGCATCCCGTATGGTGACGGACACTTCCAGCTTATCGCTTTCTATCTCCTTTAAGCTTTCTTTAAAAAGTCCGATTAATTCATTGAGATACGTGTCGCTTTGGTCATAATATGTCACGCCTACATGGAGCTTTTGCGGTGTTTCTTTCTCCTTACAGCCGCCTAAAAGCAGAACGGATATGCCAAGCAAAATTCCTATCCCCGCTAATTTTCTTTTTCTCATACGCTACCTCACTCTACTGGCTCATGGTAAAAATAACTTCCTGATTTTCCTTTGAAAACAGATTTTCTTTTCGCATAACTGTATAAGAAATCTGCGGATTTTCATCCTCATAAAATCCTTTCTCAAGCTTATTCACCAGCTCTGTCAGACTCTCATATCCCACATGAAACATATCAGGAACAACCAGACACTCTACGGCTCCTGTATCCAGATAATATACTGCTTCTGTGGAATTTCCAATTCCATAGGCAATAGCTCCGTGAAGGTTATTTGCCGCAGCACCTTCTCCCGCAGCAGTAAGACTGTCATCATCCAGTGCAATGATAAAGTCCACCTCCGGTTTACTCTCCCAAAAGGTATTTCCTTCAATCTCCGGCTTTTTTGTATCTGACCAGATAAGCTTAGCTCCTGTATCTTTTAAGGTTTCCGTAAATCCCTTTTCTTTTTCTGCACTGCTTCTGCTTTCTTTTCCTGTTAAAATTCCTAGTGTTTTTCCTTCCAGATTTCCGCCATAATCCTTTAAAAGCTCCTCTGCCAGCGCCTTGCCCATTGCATAGGCATCCGGCTGTATTACAGGAAATTCCTCTGTATCCGACAAAGTATCGTCTATCAGCATAATTTCTGCCTTATTGCTGAATTTTTTTAATATTTGCTGCGTGTCTTCTCCCGACACAGGCTGTATAATCACTCCGTCTGCACCGTTTTTAATTTCTTCTTCTATTAGCTTTTTTTCTTCTTCCTGACTAAGAGCTGCACCGGTACTTACCATTACCATTTCTGCGCCCTTGTCTTCTGCTGCCATCTTCAATCCGTATTTAAAAGCAGACCACTGTTTATCATCTGCATTTTCTACAATTACCGATATCTGATAACTCCTGTCTACGTTTTTCTCCCGCAGCATAAGAAACGCCAGAAGAAGCACCATAACACCCAGCACAGCCTCTATGAAGATAAACATTTTCTTATCCTTCTTCATTGCTTTTCCCCTGTACTCTTGATAATATGACCTTTTTCCAGTATTTTACAATTTTCCTCCGTATAAGGCACTGCCGGAATACGGATAGAAACTCTTGTTCCCTCATCCGGCTCACTTTCCACCAAAAGTCCGTATTCCTTCCCGAAAACAATCTGAATACGACTGTTGACATTGACTAATCCCACACCGGAGCCATGTTTGTGAACACGATTGCTGTCCGTTAATACAAGAGCCGCTTCTTCCTCTGGCATACCAAGTCCATTGTCACAAACAGCCAGAACAATCTTGTCCTCCTGCAGCCTTCCGGTAACTACAATTTCTCCGCAGTCTTCCATACCGCTGACACCATAATTTATGGCATTTTCCAATAACGGCTGCAAAATCAATTTTACCGTGCAATAAGAATACAGCTCCTCAGCTACATCAAAAGTAACAGAGAAGGAATTCTTATATCGTACTTTCTGGATATTCATATAGCTTTGAGCGTGCTGCAATTCATCTTTGATGCTTATGACTGTTCGCCCCTTAGAAAGACTGATGCGAAATAGCCTTGCAAGCTGTGAAATCATAAAAACAGCCTCGTCATTTTTCTCGCCTTCAATCATCCATGTGATAGACTCCAGCGTATTATACAGAAAATGAGGATGAATTTGACTTTGCAGGGCATCTAATTCGCTCTTTCTTCTCTCATTTTGCTCTAACACAATTTTCTTCATCAAATCGTCAATCTGCTCATAAGATTTCTGGATAGAATATCCTAAATGGCGGATTTCCTGCGAGCCTCCGATATAGATTTCCGGTTTTTCCCCTGCTTCGTACTCTCGTACAGAATGGTTCAGCTTTAAAATCGGGCTGGAAATTCTAAGAGAAACCACACGGTTAATGACTACCAGCATCATCGCCATCAGTAAAATTAACATTGCCACAAAATAGCGGATATTTACCATACCGTGATTAAACGTAGAATAGGGAATAACGCCTACCAGCTTCCACCCTGTATAACTGATGGTATTTACCACTACTTTCCTGTTCTCCCCATTAAAGGACTCATTGTAGACCCCGTCTTTATAGGACGCTGCCTGTCTGTTATTCTCCTCATAAATGCCGTCGCTGATTTGTATCTGTCTGGGGTGATAGATAATCTCTCCGTTGCTGTCACATAGATAATAATACTGCCCGTTGTTTACCTCATTAATCTGCTTCATCATTCTGGAAATACTGGAAAAATCCATATCTACCAGCAATACGCCGGATTGTGGAATACCCTGATTTGTCAGTTCTACCACTCGGCTTAAAGAAATTACCCAATAATAGCTCTGGGCTGTATCGTTAAACAGATTTTGAATGTGCGGCGTGGAAAAGTGCATATTTTCCATTTCTTCTGTGGCTTTTAAATACCATTCCTGACCGGTTACGTCAGGATCTTCCTTCTGTGCAGCTACCGGTTCTGCCGTAATCAGACTTCCATAATCGTTATACAGCGCAATACTTCTTAGATTTTCCTTATTTGCCTCGTACAAAAGGTTCATGCCGCTTTGAATTTCCTGTTTGTTGCTCTCAAAATCATTTTCTTTAATTACATTATAATAAACCGTATCGGAAATCTGGCGCATACTCATTAAATATGCTTCCATATTTTCCCCTGTCTGTTCCATAAGCTTCTGGGTACTGTTTATGGTTTCCTCCCTTGCAGAATTGGAAAACCGCAAATACAGAACAATTCCCAAAACCAGCATAATGGAAATCGAAACAATCGAAAATGCCAGCATAATTGTGGTCTGGATTTCTCTTGGCTTCAGTTTTTTCAGTTGTCTGAAATACTTATTTTTCACTTTCCTTGTACTCCGTTCTGTACTTAGAAGGAGATACTCCAAACCTCCGTTTAAACACGTAGCTGAAATAGTTTGGATCTGTATATCCTACCTTCTTCCCGATAATATAACTTTTTTCATTGGTTTCCAGTAAAAGTCTGGAAGCTCTGTCCATGCGGTAATCTGTAAGATAACCAATAAATGATTTTCCCGTTTCTTTTTTAAATACAGTAGAAAAATAGGAATTGGATACCCCCAGCGCCTCACAAATGCTGTCCAGAGAAAGTTCTTCATTTACATAATTATTATGAACATAATCCTTTGCCCTTTCCACAAAAGATTTTCTGGAAGTATTTCGCTCACTGAGCAGCTTTTCGTGGAGAGAAACACTGATGTTTGTAATCCATTGCTCCAACCTATCCGGCTCCATATCTGATATTTTCCCATACAGTTCTCCCATATCTTTGGAAAGCTCATCCAGCACAATATCATTATTGGCGGCAAAACGACAGAACTCGCTGAGAAGCTCCATAATATCCAAATGATGCTGCTGTAAAGACTTCTCCTTAAACGAAATACTGTGAAGATAGGTATGCACAGCCTCCATAATTTCCGGTTCTTCCTTTAATCGTATCATCTTGAATAAATAGGACAGCTCTGTTTCATGGCTGGAACCGGGCCTATTTTTCTCACAAGGCGCAACCTCTTGAATATTAATCGCTCTGGAAGCGCCGTAAAGGACACGATAGGAAATCGCATCTCTGGCGCTGCTGTAAGACTGAGATAAATCCAAAATATGCTCACAGACCTGTCCGATACCAACCGTCACATTTGCTCCGATTATTCGATGTACATAACGGCAAAAACGGTCACATTCATCTGTAAGCTCTGAAATTTCATTTTCTTTTTTCAGCTGCGCAATTAAAACGGTCTTTCCCAGATAGGAAAAGCACTTTGCCTGCCACTTTTCACCCAGATATTCCTTTGCCTGCTTTTCCACAGAAGCGGATAAAAGCAGCGGATTGATATCCTTTGGTACTTGAGAAGATGATGTGTGAATAACCAGACAACAGAAAAAAGGACCTGAAAGAGAAATCTGATAATCTGAAAGATATTTCTCCAGCTCCTCTTCATGAATATGACCTTCAATCAGCGTGGTATAGAAATTTGCCTGTAAAAGTGGCAGTGACTCCAGATAATATTTCTTTAAGATTTCCGCATTTCGCTTTTCACTGATTTCCTGATCCAGCTTTATCTTTAACTGGGTAAATACATTGGTAAGCTCAATGGAATTTACCGGTTTTAAAATATATTCCTCTACTTCCAAATGTACGGCTTCTTTGGCATATTCAAATTCGTCAAAACCTGTAAAAAGCAGAAGCTTTGTACCCGGATAATCTGCTTTGATATGCCCTGCCAGCTCCATTCCGTCCATATATGGCATATTGATATCTGTCATCACCACATCCGGCTGAAATTCTTCTACCATTTCCAGCGCTTTCACACCGTTATTGGCATATCCGATAACAGAAAAGCCAAGACCTTCCCAGTTGATTTTCTTCATGATTACCTGTATTACATCTTCTTCATCATCTACTAAAAGCACTGTATATGTATCCATATTTCTTCTCCGTATTTTTACTCTTATTTCGCATTATTATAACATAAAAGAGCCAGACCTGCATCTGGCTCTTTTACAAAACTGCTTATTTCATTATATACAACTATTTCTTCTGAACATATTTCAGACAGTCAAGTGTAACTGCTACAAGGATAATGATACCTGAGAATACGAACTGCAAGTTTGTATCAATACCAAGGATTGTCAGAGAATATGTAAGCGCTGTAAAGATAAATACACCAACAACTACGCCGGAGATTTTACCAATACCACCTGTAAAGGAAACACCACCTACTACACAGGCTGCGATGGCATCCATTTCCCATCCCTGTCCATAAGCTGCGGAACCGGAACCAACCATTCTGATACATTCAAGCCATGAACCAAATCCGTAAAGAACACCTGCCATAACGAAAGCGCCTACGGTTACACCGAATACAGAAATACCGGATACAGATGCTGCTTCAGGGTTTCCACCTACTGCATACAGGTTTTTACCGAAAGTTGTTTTATTCCAGATAAACCACACAATAGCAATTGCTGCAATAGCCCACAGAATAATTGTTGGGAAGCCGTTTACTTTTGGAATAACCATGTTTGGAATTGCAGCTTCAATAGCACCAAAAGATACACCTTTTGTTGCATAAGTAACAATACCGAAGATTACCAGCATGTTTGCCATTGTTGAAATAAATGGGTGCATTTTAAACTTTGCTGTAAAGAAACCTGCGATTGTTGTAAAGAAAGTACATAAAACAATACAAACTACCAATGCTAAAATAACTCTTGCAATAACAGGCATGCCTGTAAAATCAAAAATATGACCAAATACACCACCTGTATTGATACCTTGGTGCATAATAATTGTTGCTGCTGTCATACCCATACCAACCATACGGCCGATGGAAAGGTCTGTACCTGCTAAAAGGATTAACGCTGCTACACCTAACGCAAGGAACATACGAGGAGATGCCTGCTGAAGGATATTCAATACGTTATTGTAAGTTAAAAGCGGTGAGCCTTTTACAATCGGTGTAATAATACACAGTGCAATGAAAATTAACAGGATTGCAATATACAAACCGTTTTGCAGAAGGAAGTTTCTGCGGTTAAACGTATATTTGTAGTTTTCCCATTTCTGTGCTCTTGTTTCCATGAAAGTAAACTTTGACATACGCAGTAAGTCAATTAAGTGGAACTTATAAGAATACGCTGCATGTCTTCTGTCTTTTGCTGCCTGAAATTCTTTTTCCATTGTCATCTTTGCGTCAAAGAGTCTGTTTTTATAAACATAATTCTCATCTTTGATTTCCTGATGGTCGGAAAGCTTTGCCACAGCAGCCTTGTGTTCTTTTTCCAGCTCTGCTACTTTTTGCTGATGACGTGCTTTTGCAGCTGCTTTTTCTGCTGCACAGCTTGCTTTTACAGCCTGATAATAATCTTTATCAAAATGCTCTTTTAAATAGTTTTCTGCATCTGCAATCAGCTTGGAAACTTCGTCTTTATTTTTTGCTTCTACTGCTTTTGCTTTTTCCAGTTCTGTTTTGCATTTTGCAAGTCTGTCTTCTTTTTCACCTTTTGTAAGAGTACGGTCTCTCTTAATGCTGTCCATAACATTCTGGATTTCTACGATTTTATCTGTACCGTCTACTCTTAATTCATCAATTTTTTTCTGAATTTTACCAACATAATCCTCGATGGGCTGACGCAGTTTCATTTCCTGCTCAGCAGTAAGGATATTACTATTTTCGTTTGCCATATCTATTCTTCTCCCTCATTATAGGTATTTTGCGCTGAGTCTTAAAAGTTCTTCCTGATTTGTTTCTTTTGTATTTACAATTCCTGAAAGATGTCCGTTAGACATGACACCAATACGATTTGTAATACCCAGAATTTCAGGCATTTCTGAGGAAACAACGATAATTGTTTTTCCCTGTTTTGCCATCTGAATAATCAGGTCGTAAATTTCATATTTTGCACCAACATCAATTCCTCTGGTCGGCTCGTCCATCATGAATACCTGAGGACTGCGTTCCAGCCATTTTCCAAAAATAACCTTCTGCTGATTACCGCCTGAAAGACTGGAAATCATATCATCCGGTCCCATACATTTTGTGTGCATAATTTTGATTTCGTTGGCAGTTGCTTTTATCATTTTGGAGTCTGAAAGAGCAATACCTGATTTATACTGAAGCAGGTTTGCAATGGTTGTATTGAATGTCAAGTCACATTTCAGGAACAGACCGTTTGCCTTTCTTTCCTCTGTAATCAGTGCAAAGCCGTGCTCCATTGCTTCTTTTGCGCTGTTGAAGTTCATCAGCTTATTATTAAAGTAAACACGTCCTGCCGCTCTGGTTCGGATACCAAAAATAGTCTCTAAAAGTTCTGTACGTCCCGCACCTACCAGACCGTAAAGTCCGAAAATTTCTCCCTCTCTTACATCAAAGGTAATATCCTGTAAGTGAGGCTCAAATTTTGTAGACAAATGCTGAATGGATAAAATAACATCCTTTGGCTTGTTGTCTACCGGTGGGAAACGATTTTCCAGAGAACGACCAACCATGGCTGCAATCAGTTCATTCATATCTGTATCTTTTGAACTTTTTGTCATAACCAGATTACCGTCTCTAAGAACTGAAATCTCATCACAAATTTCAAAAATCTCATCCATTTTATGAGAAATGTAAATCAGAGAAATTCCCTGCTCTTTTAACATTCTCATCATCTCAAATAATTTATCTACTTCCTGTACTGTCAGAGAAGAAGTAGGCTCATCGAGAACAATTACTTTTGCATTATAGGAAATTGCTTTTGCAATCTCACACATCTGTCTTTGGGATACTGACATATTACGCATAGGCTGTGTCAGGTTTACTGTCATGCCCAGCTTTCTGAAAAGCTCGGAAGCTTCTTTTTTCATTCTTCCCTCATCAACGATACCGGCGGAATTTACCGGATAACGTCCAAGGAAAAGATTGTCCATAACGTTTCGTTCCAGACACTGGTTCAATTCCTGATGAACCATGGCAATTCCGTTTTCCAGTGCATCTTTCGGTCCTGAAAAACTAACTTCTCTACCGTCCAGAGTAATTTTTCCTTCATCTTTCTGATAAGTTCCAAAAAGACATTTCATCATTGTTGACTTACCGGCGCCGTTCTCACCCATAAGCCCCATAACCGTTCCTTTTTTCAAGTCCAGATTGATATGATCCAAAACTCGATTTCGGCCAAAGGACTTACTCATATTGCGTATCGATAAGACAACTTCATCTTTCTTATCTGCCATTCTTTTCTACTCCTGTATCTCTATATTGGTATCTGACAGTATGTGCCACTGTCAGATTTAAAAGAGGCTGTCGCATTAAGGGCGTATCTAATATACTGCCTCAACACGACACCCTCTATCTTTCATCTTGCCACAGGTATTACTGCTTTACTTACTGCAATAATGCTGTATAAGAAGCTGCATTGTCTGTTTTAACCATGTTAATTGCGAACGCATCGTACTGACTTGGGTTTCCAAGACGGTTTGTGATATTGGACTCTGTCTGTCCGTCACCACCGATGTATTCAACATCAAGGTTCAAAAGATCGTCATATTTCTCAAGAAGTGGCTGGTATGTAGAGCTTAAGAAGTTATCAGAAGCGTTGTAAATATTCAGCCATACTTTCTTTTTAGGAGCTTTGCTTTCGTCTAACTGTTTCGATACAGGCTCAAATGTCTTTGTGGAGTCTGTGAATTCCTGATAGTTATCAGCTGTTACAGCTACGTTTAATGCGTAGTAAGAACGTTCATCTTCTTTGTATACATATTCTTTATCACTAAGAACGTTTCCAGCTTCGTCTGGTGTTCCGATACCTGTATCAATGTCAACACCGTCTAAAGAGTTACGAAGAACACGAAGTGTTAAGTAAGCCTGTACGTCCGCATGCTGGCTGATTGTTCCGCCGTATCCTTCTGCGATAGCTGCTACTGCATCACTGTTAGCATCGTATCCGAAAGTAGGAACTTTGTTTTCTTTTGACCAAGCATTGAACATAGACATTCCCATACCATCGTTGTTAGAAACAACAACATCAATCTGATCGCCGAAAGAAGAGGACCATGTTCCGATTGCGTTACCTGCTGTTGCTGCATCCCATGTAGCACCTGCGGAGTTCTTCATTTCCTGAGAACCTAACTCACGAACTACGAATTTCTTTCCGCCTGCTTCTAAGGAACCATCCTGAACTGCTGTCTGCTTTCCGTCTACGTTTGTTCCAACCGGTTCACTGTTGATAGCGCCGTCTTTTTCTACGCCTGTTCCAAGAGCTTTACGAACACCTCTTGTACGTGCGATAGAGTCGTTATGTCCGATATCACCGATTGCTAAAACGTATCCGATTACACCGTCACCGTTACGGTCAATCGTATCTGCGTTTTTCTCGATGTATTCTTTAACCATCTGTCCCTGAAGTTCAGCACCCTGATTTGCGTCAAATCCTACATAGTATGTATCTTTGTTGAAGTTAAGAGCATTCTTGTCTAATTCACCTGTTGAGCTGTTAGATGGCTGACGGTTGAACCATACTAAAGGTTTGTCTTTATTTGCTACATCAGAAGCTTCTGTTTTTCCGCCTTCTTCTGTTTTTCCTGTTTCCTCTGTTTTGCTTCCTTCTTCTTTTGCTGGTTCAGAACCACATGCAACAGCAGAAAGTCCTAATACTGCTGTCATTGCTAATACTGCTAATTTTCTTTTCATTGAAATATTCTCCCTTCGCTGCACCATTTTCGTCCGTGCGTTTTATTGATATTGACACTATACACAATATTTGGAAAAGAAAACATAGAATTTTTTTCGTTTTTCATTGAAATTTTTAAGTTTTTATTAGGCATATCGCATAATATTATAGTTTTTCTTGTCGAAATATGTGCATTACGTCTATGTCTTTTCTATCAGTTTTGCCTATTCATTGTTGCTCTTGTTGGTCTTTGCTATGAGATTTTCAAGGGTAAAAGAAAATAGCCGCCACTACTGCGAATAGTGACGGCTGACCTTATAAAAGGTTAAGCTACTTATTTTGTTATTATCTATCCCATTTATCACACAAAGAATTAATCTGGTCTGCAAATCTTGCTAAGTCTTTATTTGTACCTCCTTCGTTATGGCGGATTACTGCCATTAACCGCTGTCCTGCTGCAAGTAATCTTGCAAATACTCCGGCTGCCTTTCTGCTCTTCGCTTTCTGTTCTGCATGTTTAATAACAATACCTACTGTCTCTCTTGTTATTTCATTTGTCGCCAAATCAACCTCTGTGCCACTATACGGTGCAAACGCCTGATAACCTAGCTCATCCTCCAGTCTCTTGGCAAATAAATCGCAAACCTGATCATCTCCATGAGCTACAAAGACACGTTTTGGTTTTTCTTTAAAGGAAGATGCCCACCTCATAAGTCCCGCATTATCTGCATGTCCGCTGATACCGGGAAGTCTTACAATATCTGCATTTACATGAATTTCTTCACCGAAAATATGAACGTCCTTTGCCCCTTCCACTAAAGAGCGTCCCAACGTTCCTACTGCCTGATATCCCACAAATAAAATCGTAGAGTCACTTCTCCACAAATTATGCTTTAAGTGATGCTTAATACGTCCTGCATCACACATACCGCTGGCTGATAAGATTACCTTTGGCGTTTCATTAAAATTGATTGCCCTTGACTCATCACTGGTAATAGACAATTTCAGTCCCGGAAATGCAATGGGATTTATTCCTTTATTGATTAACTCCATTGCTTCTTCGTCATAACATTCGCTGTAATGTTCTTTAAAAATACTAGTTGCCTGTACTGCAAGAGGGCTATCCACATATACTTCAAATCCTTCAAATTCCGGCAACAAATTATCTTCTTTAATTTTTCTGAGGAAATACAGCATTTCCTGTGTTCTTCCTACTGCAAAAGAAGGAATTACCACATTGCCTCCCCGCTTAAAGGTTTTCCTTAAAATATCCACCAATGCCGTTACATAATCCGGCTTTTCCCCATGGCTTCTGTCGCCATAAGTAGACTCCATAACCACATAATCCGCACTGTCCAGATATTCCGGATCTTTAATCAATGGCTGTTCTGTATTTCCAATATCTCCTGAAAATACGATTTTCCGTTCTTCTCCGTCTTCTGTAATCCACAACTCAATACTGGCTGAACCCAACAAATGTCCTGCGTCTACAAAGCGTACCTTAATACCTTCTGCAAGTTGTATTACCTGATTGTAATTACACTCTACAAACTGCTGAATAACCCCTAACGCATCCTCCATGGTATAGGCAGGCACAAATTCCGTCTGTCCGTTTCTCTTTGCTTTACGATTTCTCCATTCTGCCTCAAACATCTGAATATGTGCACTGTCACGAAGCATAATATCGCACAAATCACATGTCGCCGCAGTTGCATAAATCGGACCTCGAAATCCTCTGGCATGTATCAACGGAAAATTACCGGAATGGTCAATATGTGCATGTGTCAGCAATGCAAAATCCAATTCTGACGCAGCCACCGGAATATCCTGATTTTCATACTGGTCGGGTCCCTGTTCCATACCACAATCCACAATAAATTTCTTGCCTGCTGCCTCTAAGAAGTAACAACTTCCGGTAACCTCATGAGCAGCCCCTATAAAAGTCAGTTTCATAGAAAAACCCCCTTTTGTGGTAAAATGAATGTTGCTATATTCATTATACCCCAGTAAAGAGGGTTTTGACAGGACTTTATATATTTTTTAGGAAATTTAATAAATTGTGGGATTAGTTAATATAGATACCATCTGTAGTTGGATCTTTACTTTCAGTTATACTTCCGTCTTGTGCTATGCAGGCTGCTTTTACCCGATAGTAATAACCTCTTGTCACCTGCACATTATAGCTTTTACTTAATAGTGCTGTATTATAAGCGGTATCAGAAAAAGTTCTTATGTTATACCAATTCCCTCCTGAATATCTCTGCAAGGTTAATTTTAAAGTCATTTTATCGCAAACAACACTTCCAAAAACAGCTCCGTACACATTAACACTGGAATTTCCATTATCTGTTATTTTGGCAGTTCCCTGATTAAGAATATTTCCTCTCGCATCTGCACCCAAACTAATTTCTGAGCAATTTTCGTTTATAAATAAAGAAGTATCTTCCGCCTTATTTAAATCATTTCCACTGGCAAATACTGTTATATTTATAGAAAAAATCAACGTAAATGCCATTATATTTCTTACTATTGTCTTAATATTTCTCATCTTTCTCCTTTATATAGCTAATATAGAATATTCTCTGCTATATTCTCCATTTCATCTTTTTCTATCTTCCCCAAAAATTCATAATAGCAATTTCGATATTCCCACTTTAAAGAATACATTGGCATCTCATCTTCTTTATCTTCAATTTCCCATAAAGTAATTTTTAAATCTGGTATAAAATCATTCTGAAATGTCTCAATTAAAATACCACTATCATTCTGACTTAAAAATGAAGACCTTTTTTCATTCGGTAAAGCCATCAAGAAGACAATCTGTTCGTCATAAACATATTGTAAAATGCCTGTTTCTGCCCCTTCATCAATTATATAATCCTGATATTTCATTTTATCCGGCATATAAAAAAATCTGGGCATTTTCATATCTAAAGTATTCTCAATTTTCTCACACGCATACTGCTCCGTCCTGTCACTCTCCAATACTTCATTATTATTCACTCGTGTATTCACATCATTTCCAAACAGCTCATTCATCTCCCTCATGATGTACGCTCTGTTTGCCTCACTGGTCATGGAAATGCCGAATACTCCAATTAGGACTGCTGCTGCAACAGAAGCCCAACGTACCACTCTTTTTCTCCCTGTATTTCCCTGTTTGGTATTGCTTTTGTTCTTATACCACTTTGCATTTTTTAATTCTTTTACTTTATTGGTGTGTTTTTCTCTATCATCTACATTTGTTACATAATTGTTTGTGTTTTCAATTGACTCACGTCTTCTGATTTCGGCCATTAATTTTTGAAAGCCCTCTTCTGTAGGTTCACATTCCAAAGATTTTGAAATTTCTTCCGCCTCTTTTTCGATTTCTTCCGCCTCTTTCAAAAATTCCTCCAAAATTTTCTGATTTAATTCTTCATCATTCAAATTTTTAGTAAAAAAGGTTTCACATTTTTTCTCATTTTCTTCTGATTTCCCCATGAAACTCCTATCTTTCCTTGACTTTTTTTCATAACTGTATCATATTATCTTATAGTTACTATTTTGAACTAATCAGGAGGAACACCATGAAACATATCGTACTTACCGGCGGTGGAACTGCCGGACACGTTACCCCAAATATAGCTATGATTCCACGTTTAAAAGAACTGGGATACAAAATTTCTTATATCGGCTCTTACGAAGGTATGGAAAGAAAGCTCATTGAAGAACTTAACATTCCTTACTATGGAATTTCTTCCGGTAAATTACGCCGTTACTTTGATGTCAAAAATTTTACTGATCCGTTCAGAGTTATAAAAGGTTTCTTTGAAGCTAAAAAATTAATGAAGCAGTTAAAACCTGATGTTGTATTCTCTAAAGGTGGATTTGTCACAGTGCCTGTTGTAATTGCAGCAAGCAAAAAACATATACCTACCTTTATCCATGAGTCTGACATGACACCGGGACTTGCAAACAAAATATCCATTCCTTTTGCAACAAAAGTTTGCTGCAACTTTCCCGAAACGGTTTCTCATCTTCCTGAGGACAAGGCTGTTCTCACAGGAACACCTATCCGTCAAGAATTACTGGAAGGAAACCCAGAAAAAGCTCTGGAGTTTACAGGTCTTTCTAAAGATAAACCTGTTATCCTTATCATAGGTGGAAGTCTTGGTGCTGCTGCTGTCAATGATGCAGTCAGAAAAATCCTCCCTGAATTATTAAAAGATTTTCAGGTAATCCACCTCTGCGGAAAAGATAAAGTTGATGAAACTTTATCTAACGTTAAGGGATATGTACAATATGAATATATCAAACAAGAACTTGCTGATTTATTTGCTTTAGCCGACCTTGTTATCTCCCGTGCAGGTGCAAATGCAATTTGTGAGCTCAGTGCTTTAAACAAGCCTAACCTCTTAATTCCACTTTCCGCACGTGCAAGCCGTGGAGACCAGATTTTAAATGCCCGCTCTTTTGAACAGCTTGGTTATAGTAAAGTTCTGGAAGAAGAAGAACTTACTAATGACGTATTATTAAGCGCTGTCCGTGATTTGTATGAAAACCGGGAAGCTTATATTACAGCTATGTCTTCCAGTAAGCATAAGGACTCTATTCAACAGATTGTCCAGCTCTTTGAAGACGCAGTAAACAAGACCTTATAAATCTTCAAACTTGTGTCTGTAATACTTATTAATCCAAACTTTTATCCTGTGCCTTTTGGCTCTCAGACTTTCTACTGAAATGCCAAGGGCACGGGCAGTTTCTAATGCACCTTTGCCTTCTACATTCATTTTCATAACAATTTCGTACCACTGACTATTCTTCTTTTCCAAATCTTCCAATAATTTTCCCGTAAACTCTTGCATAACAAGCTTTTTCGTTGTTTCCTCTTCCACAGATGATTGTTTTTCTAAGCGATTTGAAGTCCACATAATTCCTTCTTCTGCGAAAAGCTCTCCTTCATTTGAAGCTCCGGCAGTCACTTCATGTACCTGATATGATTTTCTGCAAAAGTCAATGGCTTTTCTCTTTGCATTTACTATCAACCATTGCTTGTAGTATTCTTCCTGTATAGTATCTGCCTTTTTAAAGAATAAAATAAAAACTTCTTGGCTTACGTCTTCCGCAAAGTCGATATCACGCAAAACACTATACACTACCATTTTCACTATTTGATAATGCTGACGATAGATTTTTCGAAATTTCTCTTCTGTCATTTCTTTATCCAACTTCTAAATTTTAGACCTGAGAAAATTTTTTCAAAATCTCATCTCTATCTTCTGGTTTAAGAGTGCCCGGTTTCCATGTAATTCCCACACCATCATTTTCATTTCTCGGAATTAAATGCACGTGGAAGTGAAATACAGTCTGCCCCGCTGCCGTTCCATTGTTCTGAACAACATTGTAACCATCGCAGTTCAACACTTTTTTCATTTTCTTTGTCACTTCTTTTGCTAATATCAAAGCTTTTCCTGCCAAATCATCAGGTAATTCATACAAATTCTCAAAGTGAGCCTTTGGCAGAATTAGAGCATGCCCTTTACTGGCAGGTCCCAGGTCTAAGATTACTCTAAAATCCTGATCCTCATAAAGTGTTGCGGCTGGTATTTCTCCGTTTGCAATTTTGCAAAAAATACAGTCTTTCATTTTCATAATCTCCTTTCACTTATATATCCGAATAAAAACCTGTAAATATTACTTCTGTTTTGTCGAATTTTGGCATATAAAACTATTTGCTATTTAAAAACAGGGATGTTACACTTGTTTTTGAAAAAATAAAGAGGGGGTAACCATGAACACTCAAATAAATCAATCCAGTCAACATATTACTGCAAAGGAAGAACCTGATTATCGTCAATTGTATGAGGAGCTTCAAGTACAACAACAATTTACATTATCTCATGTTTCTCACGAAATCCGTAATCCGGTAACATTAATCAACAGCTTTTTACAACTGCTGGAGTCTCATCATCCCGAATTAAAAGAAGATAAATACTGGGGAAAGATTATGGAAAATATGGATTTTCTGAAAACGCTTCTTAATGAATTTTCCAGCTTTAATAATTCCGGCAAGCTAAATATCCAGGAATTAGACCTCTCAGAGCTTCTGGAAAATCTGGCTGCTTCCAGTTTACCTACTTTAGAAAGCTACAACGTTTCTCTTGTTTTAAATATTGAGCCAAATCTGCCTGTCATTCAAGCAGATAAAACGAAAATGTCCCAGCTGATTTTAAACCTTTTAAAAAATTCTTCAGAGGCAATTAAAACAGAGGGTATTATCCATTGCTCTTTAACCTCTCAAGAGAATTATCTTGTTCTTTCTGTTAAGGACAACGGAAGCGGAATTCCTGTTCTGTATCAAGAAGACCTCTTTGAACCATTCATTACTCATAAACAGGAGGGCACAGGTCTCGGACTGCCTATCTGCAAAAGAATTGCAGAAGCCCATAATGGAAGTATTTCTTTTCAATCCGTTCCTGAAAAAGGTACTGAATTTACCGTTCTACTACCTATACGACAGCCTTTATAATCTTCTTTGATACACCCTGCGATAACAAAGGACAGCTAAAATAAATCCACTTATCAATCCACCAAAGTGTGCTGCATTATCCACACCTGTACTTGTCATTCCAAAATATAGACTTAATCCGGCCATGACAATTAACTGTCGAGTGGTAAAATTTTCAATTCGTCCTCTGTTTGCAATAACAATATAGATGAGCGCACCGATGACTGCAAAAACTGCACCGGATGCTCCTGCCGAAATAAAATATTTGCCGTTTTTTATTTCCAGATATATGGACAATACATTTGCCCCTATACCTCCGAGGAAATAGATAAGCAAATATTTTATTTTGCCTATATTTCTTTCCAGACAATCTCCCAAAAACAATAACACCAGCATGTTATTCCCCAGATGCTGAATTCCAAAATGCAAAAACATGGATGAAATCAGGCGATAATACTCATGAGACTGCAAAACTGCTGGTGTATAGCAGCCACCCCAGCGTAAAATGTGGTAGGTATCCAAAGATGAGCCGGTTACTTCTACCAGTAAAAATACCAGCAAATTAATGCCAATCAAAAGAGTATTAACCGGAACTTCTTTTCTTTTTCTCAGAAAATATTTGATTTCATTTTCCGTTTTTTTTCTTTCCATTCCTGAATAATTATTTTCTGTATTCATCACTCTTCCTTTACTTCCATAGCTATCTATCTTTTTATCATCCCTATTTTACCATATTTTTCCAAAATCAGCATTACATTTATCAATATATAAGTACCTTTTTTCTGCAAAAACAATCGTATTTTCTTCTTTTAATAAATATTCTGTCTCCGGTTGTATGATTTCTCCGTCTAATTCCGTTCCGTTTCTGGAATTTAGGTCAATTAAAAATGTCTGATTATTTCGACAGATAATTTTTGCATGAACACGACTGATGGTAGGCACACTCAGACAGATATCAACCCTTCCTCTTTGACTTCCTATAATTGTATGTTCTTTTTCCAGAAAAAATTTCTTTCCCGTTTCTATTTCTAAAAGATAAGATTTCCCTTGGACTTCTGACTGTAAAAGTACAGTTTTCCCAAAATCCTCCGACATCTCTTCCTGCCTTTCCTCTTCCCCCATTATTCCTGTTACTTCTTCCCTTTCAAAAGTCTCCGGAATATGATTTTCTAAATCTTGCTTTCTATATTTCAAAAAATAAATCAATCCGCCTACGGCAATCACAAATACTATAAGAAAAACTGCTGCAATCCCTAGATAACGTATTCCTATGTTAGATAAATATCTTGCCAAAAAGATGACAACTCCTATTACCAAAAGAATTCCTACTACAAATATTTTCTTTATGGGAGGTTCTTCTTCCTCCTCTTCCTTATAAAAATCATCCAAAATTTTCTGTCTTTCTTTTTGCTCCTCCTTATTTTCTATCTCAAAATCAGTGTTTCTATTTTCCGTTTCTCCATAAATAAGCTTACATATATCATCCGGTTGAAGGCGATTTTCTACTGCAAGTTTGTGCATACCATATCCGATGGTTACTGCGCCTTTATCCTTATGCTCGATTTTAGGCAGTAAATATTCTGTAAGAACACAAAACTCCTGTTCTATGGTATTTTCTTGCTCCGGAAACCAGAAAAAGGAGTAGGTATCTTTGTCTAAGTTTTTGTATAAATACGCAGGATTTAGAAGCAGAAAATCTCTATTCAGCAAATATTCGTCTAATTTTTCTAAAACCGAAACTATTTGTAAAAAAAGCTCTTTTAATGTATCCTTATCAAATTTTCCTTTCTCATACAGATTTTCAAGACTCTGACTCCCTGTAATTTCATAATAAAGATATTCTTTTCCATTTATCCGCTGCACTTTACAAGGAAGTAATCCATGCACCTGATTTTCCAGCAAAATACGAGTTTGATAATTATCCTTTAAAGGGTTTTCCAATGGTAAAACGGCAAAATTACAGCTCATATTCCTCTTAAAGGTAATCTCCAAAGTGCTCCCTCCCTTCTTTTATTTTTTCATTCTATATTTTGTGAAAATCTGCGGTATTTTTGCACCTTTTCAATAAAATTCACCGGTTTTATTACCTTACTTTTCCACTTTTCCTTCATGCTCCAGTTCAAATTTGGGAACGGAATGTAAAACTCCTTTTGAAACCCTACCGATATTTCTTTTTTTCCTCCGCTTACCGTATAGGACTCCTGCATATCCGCTGCTTTTTGTTTTGTTTCTTTTACTGCGGTTTCTTCGCTTATCACCGCTCGACCGCTTCCATACACAGAAAGCTCGCAAATTTGTGCTGTCTCCCAAACCTTTGTCTGCGTGCCCAATATCAAAAACAGAGAAGCAAAAATTACCAGAAGCCATACACCGCTTATCAATGCCATTTCTACCGTATAACTTCCTTTTAATCTTGATTTTTTTATATCATCCACATATACGCACCTGCCATCCCCATTGTTAAAAAAGGGAGAAACGGAATTTCTCTGTCTTTTCTCCCTCTGTTTCTCACAAAAATAAAAACTGCCCATAAAAAAGCGCCGAAAAGTGCCATTGATAAAATGCCCAATGTATTCCAAATTCCTACGGATAGCCCCATAAGCAAAATAATCCAGCAGTCTCCGTAACCTACTGCCTCTTGGGATGCTTTACTGATTATAAAGAAGAGAATACCCGGAATACTTCCCATAACGGCAAATACTAATTTTTCATATATATTTCCGCCTTGCAAAAGCACCTCCCCTATAAACGTTCCCATTACAAATATTCCGTAAAAACCAATTTTCCACAAAGCAACTGTCTTTTGTTTTCCGTCTTCCACACTACACAGCAGAAGAATGCACAAATGCACCAGCCATTTTTCTTTCACACATTTATCCTCCACACCTGTCACAAATATTCAAGTGTTTTACCTGCGATTTCTTCACCAGCTTTACATGACGTGTCAGTCCGCCACACTCCTTGTCCTTATGATAGCGGTTTCCCGTGGACGTAACGTAAACGGTTGTCGGCTTCTCACCTGTTTCCATACATCTCTCACAGCTATGATACTTTTCTCCATATATATTTTTCTTCTGTTCTGCATGAGAATAAGACATTCCCTGTACCGAAAGCCTTAAATGACTGCAAGAAGCGTTGGTATGATAAACACTTTCCCAGTCCGTAACATAGACCATTTCTTCTTCCTGAAGCATTTCCTCCTTAGGCGTATATCCAATCCATGCTCTTGCCTGCCCCTTCACCTGAAGTCTCACAGGAAATGTTTGAAAAGGTGTAAAAGGAGCTTGATAGAAAAAGGAAGCTTTCAAAGAAATCCTTCCATTCTCGTATACGGACTGTGCCAGATTTATCCCGTGAACACCGCCTACAACCCCAAGCAAGGCTTCACCTGTAAGCTTTTCCTGCACTTTCCTCTTCGCATAGATTTGGCAAACAGCATTACTTACTGTTCCCATCGGTGATTGTGTATCGTCCTCCTGACAATACGCATACATTCCCAGTTCTTTTGCGCTTTCGCACAAGGTGCTCTGTATCACTGTTGTTATTCTGTATAAATCTAAAAGTCCTGCCAATATTACCATGGCAAAAAAGAAAAGAGGCAGAACAACCGCACACTCCACAGTCAAGCTCGCCTTTTGCCGAAGAACTCGCACCTCCTTCTTTTGTTTTTTCTGCTTCATGGTTTTCTACCTCCCCTTCTGCCATTTTACATATCATAAGAATACATTCTTTCTGCCTGCCATATCTTATTCTCAGGCCCTGCAATCTGAAAGCTGACAGCAACGGCATCGATACACGCATCAAAAGCAAACTTTTCCTTTCCCTCTTCCTGCCGAAGATTAACTTCTATCACATCCATAATTCGCATTACCAGTTCTTGTTCCGGCACACTCATCAGTAAAATCCGCAGATATTCCTCATAATCCGCTCCTTTTTCTGTGCTTATCCCCGTATCTGCCCTCAAATCAGAAAGCTGTGTCTTCCAGCTGCTACTATCCTTGACCAAAGGCACACGACCACCGGACAGCAAGACCTTTACATCTGCAATTCCTTCTATGTACGCCCATCCTGCTGCCAGTACCCCTTGCACAAAAGTCATCCCTTCAGGTATAAGCAAAAGAAACGACAACGCAGAGGCGCATGCTGCTAGTTCTCCCCTTTTCTGTGGGTTTGTATAAAGAAATGCCAGATTACTGATTTCACGAAGAAGAAGCAGCTTTTTCACAACAGAGGACAGGTTCTCTCTATCCCCCTCTTTTCCGCCTAAAAGATACTCTATTTCATAAGCTAAGGGCGTTTCTGCTCCGTCTGTAAAGCTTTGAAACTTCTCAAAAGCATATTCCTGAATAAAAATCTTATCGGCAAGTCCCTCTTCTGTTTCCAGCTCCGGAAAATCCCCCATTCCCTGCTGCCTTTCCCGCTTTGATAAAGCAGCCGATAAATCGATGGTTTTTTCCGATACATTTACACCGGAAGGTAAAACAAAAGATAAAAATCCATTTTCTTTAAAGCTTTTTATAATTTCTAATGGATTATTGGTCTCTGAAATTTCCGGCATAGGCGTTGTTTCTTCCGGATTTATTTCCTCCATTCCATTGTTTTTTATGTTTTCCTGTTCCTCCAACACTTGTTTTTCTTCCTCTGTTTTCTTCAGCAAAGCCTCTATGCCTGCATTGCCTAGATTTTCTTTCATATAGCGGATTATTTGCTGCTTTACCGCTGCTCCGTTCTTATCTGATGCCGCCCGAAACCCGTCTGCGGCACATATCTGTACCGCACATTTTGTCAGTCCTGAGTCTAAAACAGGTTTCATGTAGTCCTCTAAATGATTTAATACCTGAGCTATCTGTATTCTGCCGGTATTATAAGATGCGTCCAGAAAAAACAGATTATACCTTTCTAAAAGCTCTCTGTCATATTCCGAAAAAAGTGAATATAAGCCTGCATCCATACTATTAACAGCCTGCACTCTGGCACAGGCTGTTCGAGATGACTGAATGCTGGCTGTAATAAGCGATAACAAAACCAAAAGCAAAATACTCATAGCTGCGGTCATACTTCCCTTTTGCTTCACTCTCTCACCTCTATATGCTGTTACTCTGCTTTGTAATTTTAGATAAAATGCTTTTCACCAGACTGGTAAGCTGCTCCTTGAAAATCAAAACCAAACCGATAAGCACCACAAGTATAAGTATAATTTCTACCACGCCGACAGCGTCTTCTTCCTGCCAAAATTCCTTTAATACTCCCATAATTCTTACCTCCTGTTATAAAAAACTAAAAAATGCCGGTATCATTAAAATCATTAACACAACAATCAGTTGCAGTACCATAGGGAGCAAAAGCTTCGTAGACGCCTCTTCCCCTCTTACCTTTGCACTGCGCTTTCTCTCGTCCTCTGCCACTGCCTCCTCCCTTTCCAAAAGCTCCAAAAGGTTTTGATTTCCCTTTTTCAAATTCTGCACTAATAAAACAGACAAAATTTTATACTGAGAAATCCCGCACCTTGTTCCGAAACGCTCATAGGCCTCCGCCTCATATATACCGCTCTGCATTTCCTTGCAGGTACGGACAATTTCTTCATAAGCGCTCCTTTCTTTTTCATGATATTTTTCCCTGCTGCGCAGATACCCGTCTGCAATTTTTTCCATAGCCTTTCGTATGGTAAATCCGGCTCTCAAAAACAACACCAATTTCTGAATAATATCAGGATAATCTCTTTGCATTTCCTTTCTCACAAGCTCCTGCTGCTTTTTCTCCTTCTGCAAGGGATAAACACCCAAGCCCAATATCAAAGACAGCATACAGATAATTCCTCCGGTCTGTGTTCTCGTTTTCCTATAACGAATTTCTTCTCCCTGTACTGTTTGGGGAAGATATAAAGGTCCTGAAGGATTTTCGCTTAAAAGCTCTGCTTCTTTTTGAATTTCCTTCTGCATTTTTTCTCTTTCATTCAATTTCGGTGGATAAACCGTAATCTCAGCATTCCATATATCTGTTACTTCTCCAAGAGAAAGAAACGCAGCCACTTCCACACTTTCTCCCTTTTCAGAAATACCTTCTTGCGGTATTCCCTCCCAGCTCAATATATCCGGATTTCCTGTACTCCATGATATTTGTACCGGATTTTCTTCCAAAGCCTGCGGAAACCGAAAGTCACCTCCTTCTTTCTTTGCCTTTTTCAACCACTTGTCCAACTCTTTTTTGGCTTCCTTTACATAGTTTTCCATCTCCTTTTCTGTGTATCTTTCTTCCTCTACATAAACTGTAATTTCCTGTGTCTTTCCCTGTGTTTCGGCAAGAAGTGTCTCCTCGTACCCGCCTTCTCCATAAGGATTTCTTTCCAGATACTCCATACTTCTTTCTTTGTCTTCTTTTATAAAAATTCCTATCCCCAAAAGATTTCCAAGCAAAATTACCGACACTGCCATACAAAAACTCTTTTTGTCCTTTCCCCATTCTTTAAACGTCAATCTGAGTCAACCTCACTCCCCATTGAAATGCCGCAGTATACAAAAGAAGGCAAGCTGTCATAACACAAATCCCCACAGGATTTCCATATAACACGCTTAAAAATTCCGGAGAAGTAATCTGCATATAAAGAATAATCCCCAGAGGAATAAAGCTCATAATCTTCTGTTCCATTTTTCGAGATGCCAAAACAGCATCAATTTCCTTCTTCACCTGAATACGCTCTTCAATAGACGAAATACAACGGTTTAAAATTCCTCTCATATTTCCTCCCATTTTCTTTGCCTGTATCAATACATCTGTAAAATTCAAAATATCTTCTACTCTGCTTCGAATTCCCAAATCATACAGCAATTCTTCTAAGGGTATACTGTGTCCCAGTTGTCTTTCTATATAGGCAAATTCCCTTGCCATCTCTGCTTTTTCTCCATACAGTCTTTCCAAATCTTTTCTTGCTTCCCTTATGGTGTTATCTAAAGAATAACCTGCCGATATCCCCACCTGCATAGCATTTAAGGCATCTTTAAACTGATAATTTAACCTTTTCTTTCTCAGACGGATTTGTTGTTTTTTCCTCTGATGTATGTACCAGAAAGGTAACGGAAGCATAAAGAAAAAAACTGCCGTGCTCTTATAAAACAAATAATTTATTCCCATGCAGGCACACACTGCTTCCATAAGATAAAGTCCCCACTGCTGTATGGAAAGATGATAAACATCATAATCAATTTTATTCACAGGATAATTCCTGCCTTTGTAAGCTTTTCGGTGTGATAAAGCTGTCCTCTTTTTTCTAAATTTCTGTTTCTGACAAATAACGGATTTAATACAACCTCACCTTCCTTTGAAATTTCTTTAATCTCACAGATTTCCAATACTTTTCTGCTTTTATCTGACATTCTTCCTAAATGTATAAAGATATCAAAACCTGACACAATCTGGCGGCGAATAACCGGTATAGGCAAATCTATTCCCATCAAAACCATTGTTTCCAGCCTGCTTATCATATCCTGACAGCTATTGGCATGAATGGTGCTCAGGCTTCCGTCATTTCCTATATTTACAACCTGCAAAAGCTCTGCCGCTTCCTTTCCTCTCACCTCCCCTACAATAATTCTGCTTGGTCTCATACGAAGGCAGGTTCTCAATAAATCTCCGATAGTAATTTCCTGAGATTTCTCAATATTCGCCGGTCTACATTCCAGACGAACCAGATTTTCTATCCCCTGAATTTGCAGTTCTGCATTATCTTCGATAGTAATGACTCTCTCATCCTTGGGAATATATTCTGATAACGCATTTAAAAATGTAGTTTTTCCCGAACCTGTCCCACCTCCTATTAAAATCGTATAACCTGCTTTCATAAGCTTTTCTAAAAAAACTGCTGCATCTTCTGTGATGCTCTCCAATTCCAACAAACGTTCCATAGTAATAGGCTTTTCCGGAAATTTTCTTATGGTAAGCACCGGGCCGTCCAGCGCAACGGGAGCAATAACCGCATTTATTCGTTCTCCTCCTGCCAGTCGTGCGTCTACAATGGGCTGCAGCGTATTGATTACACGATTACATTTTGATGCCATTTGCTGAATAACATCCTCCAGCTTTTCCGGAGAAGAAAAGCTCTTTTCAAAGGCTTCGATTTTACCGTCCTTTTCTATAAAAATCTTATTCCATCCATTAATCATAATCTCTGTGACATCATCATTTTCCAGCAGCTCCTCCAGAATATCCATACGCCGTACAGACATAAAAAGTGCATTTCGCAGACTTTCTCTCTGTGCAATAGGGAGATATTTTTTCTTGCCGTGCTGATGTAAAATTTCATCGATTATCTCTAAAACATCTTCATCTAAATCTTTCCATGTATTTTCCAACCTTTCCACCAATATTTTTCGCAAATCTTGAAATTCATCACTGCTTTCTTCTTTCATAATTTTCCAGCACCTTTCTCACAAAGCTTCCCCAAGGTCCCATTTTCAGTTCCTGTACTGTATTTATTCCTTCCATACTCTCACCGATAAGAGAAACTATCCTTATCCTTTCTTTCTCTATAACACCCCAGTTTTCCATCAAGGTATGGAACTGAGAAAGTTTACAGTCTGCTATAAATCCTCCCTTTACAGGCACATAAATTTCACTGCATAAATTCAATACAGAAAACAGCTCATCCACTGCACTGCTGATATTCAATATCAAAACATCATATCTGCCGCTCTTTTTCACAGCTTCAAAAAGCCTGCTCCAATGTGCAAAGGGAATTGATTTAATATCCTCCGGCGACTCCACAGGAGGCAGATAATCCATATCCCCCTGCTGCTGTATCATCCCTTCCATTTCCTCCCATAAATTTTCCTTTCCGCAGCGCAGTGCAAAAAAGAAGTCCGTAAGGTTTTTCTCGTATTCTCTCAAAAATAACTGCTCCAATCCTGCAAAAGCTTCCATGCTGACATACAGTACCCTTTTCTCGTCTCCCAAAATCTGTGCTGCCGTCAATGCAAACAAACAGCTTGCACAGATTTCAGAAGGTGAATAAATTCCCACAATTTTCATGCCCTGTCTTGCATCTGAGCAGAAAGGAACTTGCGTTTTTTCCGTATAGTATTCCATCACCTCCTTAATTACACTTTCCGCCGACTGATACTTATAGATACACTTATACGGCGATTTTTGCTCCTCTTTTTCATCAGAAAGCACCACTACATTTTCTTCTTTTATCTGCTGTATTCGTTCATCTACATCTTTCTGTGCAATCAACAGCATAGGCGGAGGCTGATTTCCCACCGAACTGTAAAATTTTTCCACATCTGTAAAAGCTTCTGCACGAAACGGAAGCTTTTTCTTATTGTTCAAATACTCTGTAAAATTACATGCATAATCCGTATCTGAGTCACAGACTGCAATCATATTTTTCTTCAATAAAATCCTCCTACATAAAGCATAACGCTTAGAAATATCGGTACTGTAAAATGGAAATTTTCAGGCCGACTGCCCTTTTTCCTATAAGCACACAGCACCCTGCTTTGACTATATTCATAAACATAATTGAAAAAATAAGAAAATCGCTCTTTGAAATTCCCACAGGAAATCAGAAATGCGAAAGATAAAAGTCCTCCCAGAAAAAGAGAACAAAGAATAAGCTTAAAAACAGCAGTTACACCTAAAAAAATTCCCAGACCGGAAAATAATTTTATGTCTCCTGCACCTAACATTCGAAAATAAAACAACGGGAACAGCAAAACACAGGGCAATAATAATCCCAAGCCTCCTGATAAGGCCCCCACAATTCCATTTTCTCCCATCTGCCAGAAAAAGCCTGTCAGAAAAAGCACCACAATAAATCCGTTCACCACCCTTTCCATCAGAAAATCCATGCACATGGCAATACCCGAAAAACACAATACAAATAACGATTGTACTGACAACAAATCACCTCTTTTATTTTATAAAATCTTTGGAAAATCCCAGTCGAACGACTGTAAGAATATCTTGAAGTTGTATCTGATTATAGTCTCAGAAAAAGGATTTGTAAAGAGAAATTATTACTAATTTTTCGATTTGGATAGACTACACAAAATTAGCATTTGCAATCTCTGTGATTTTCAGTTAAAATATTGAATAGAAACAGTAATAAGGAGTATAGACTATGGGACTTATTATATTTTTAGGTGACAGTATTACCGATGCCGGCAGGAAAACTTCTCCTAACGAGCTGGGATTTGGTTATGTAAATATATTTTCAGAACGTTTAAAAGCGCAAAGCCAGAACTGGAACATTCTCAACCGTGGTGTAGAGGGTTACGTCGTACAAAATGTTGCAGAAACTCTCCATCGTGAATGTATTTCCTTAAAGCCTGATTATATCAGTATTCTGGTGGGAGTGAATGATATCGGACTGATTGCAAATTCCTCTGCTTCCGAACAGGATAAGCTCTATATGCTGGAAGACAGTATCCGTGCCTATCACGAAATGCTTTTTGATTTATCCAGAGAAACACAGGCAAAAGTCATTATTTTAGAACCTTTTATTCTGCCTCAGCATGAAAAATATGAAGACTGGGTACCATGGCAGAAAAAAATGTCTAAAAACATTCAGAAGCTTGCCCGCAATTATGGCGCTTATTTCATTCCGCTGCAAGCACCTTTGAATAATAAAATTCAGGAACAGGGATATGAAAACATTACTACCGACGGTATTCATCTTACCACTCAAGGACAGCAGCTCCTTGCAGATATTGTAAAGGACTCTTTCCGTTTATAAATTTTTTCAAGATTTAATCTTTCAAAAACAAAAGGCGGGATATACCTCAATGTGTATATCCCGTTGCTATTTCAACAAATTTTCCCGATACAACTTCAGCTAAATCTTTTGGATTTAATTTCAATGTCGTGCCAATTCTTCCTCCGCTTACATAGATTTCCTCATACGCAAGAGCGCTTTCGTGAATAATGGTAGCATACTGTTTTTTCATTCCCAACGGACTGCAGCCGCCTCTCACGTAACCGCTCACTTTTGTAATATCCTTTACATGAATAAGCTCTATGGATTTTTCCCCCACTGCTTTTGCAGCTTTTTTCAAGTCAATTTCAAGAGCAATGGGAATAACAACAACATAATACTCTTTACTTTTCCCCTGCACAATCAAAGTTTTAAAAGATTGCTCCACAGGAGCTCCTGTTTTTTGTGCGGTATGGAGTCCGCCAATAAACTCATCGCACTCATATTGAAGAACCTCATAAGGAATTTTATTTTTCTCTAAAATTCTCATTGCATTTGTCTTAATTTCTTTTTCTTTATGCTTTCCCATTGCTTCACTCCTATAATTTCAAATGCTTCATAAAATGTCTGTAAAGTACGCAGCCTACAAGAGCCGCCAAAAGCTCTGCGATTGGAAAGGTAATCCATACTCCGAACAGCCCCATGCTCTTAGATAATAATGCAGCTAAAGGAATAATAATTACCAACTGACGCAGCACAGAAATCACCAGTGACTGAATTCCTTTTCCCAACGCTTCAAATGCACCGGAAAGTACGCAGCCTACCGTGGAAATTAAAAATCCCACTGCAATTACCCGAAGCATTGGTACGCCGATTTTCAGCATTTCCTCATTTGCGTCAAACAGCTTCATAATAAATCCCGGAAACAGCAAAAACAACAGCATACCTGCCAGCATAATTACACCGGTTGCTTCCATGCTTGCCTTTAGCGTTTCCTTCATACGTTTTTTATTTCCCGCACCATAATTGTAGCTCATAATCGGACGCATACCCTGCACAACACCATTTGCCGGCATATATACAAAAGACTGAATTTTAATGTAAAGTCCGAATACTGCAATGGCAGTTGCTGAAAAAGCTGCCAAAACAGAATTTAAGGCTGCTACCAGAATAGACGGCATTGCCATCATAATGGCAGAAGGAATTCCCACCGTATAAATTTTTTTCAAAATTGCTCCGTCCAGACGGAACCCTTTGAAATTGATTTTAATAGACGGACATTTTTTCAGGAAAAATCCCATAGAAAGCACTGCTGCTAAAATCTGTGCCGCAACCGTTGCAATGGCTGCACCCTGCACGCCCATCGCAGGCAGACCAAACCATCCGAAGATTAACACAGGGTCTAAGATAATATTAAAAATAGCTCCTATTCCCTGAAAAAACATAGGCATAATCATATTTCCCGTTGCCTGAAACAGTTTTTCGGAATATAAATGATACATGCTTCCGACACTGAAAAATAAAACAACCTGTGTATATTGGCAGCTCATATCCAAAATCTCAGGACTGTCTGTAAACGCACTGAGAAATGGTCTTGTCAGGAAAATTCCCGCAAGTACAAACAAAAGCCAATGTACTGCACAAAATATCAGTCCGTGGTTCGCTGTTGCCGTAACTTCTTTGTCATCCTTTGCACCCAGCGCTCTGGCAGCACAGGCACTTAAACCAATACCAAATCCACAGGATACTGCTAAAATCATATTTTGCAGCGGATACGCCAGGGAAACTGCTGTCAGAGCGTCTTCACTTACTCTGGCTACATACATGCTGTCTACAATATTATATAACGCTTGTATCAACATAGAAATCATAGGCGGCACAGACATGGAAATCAAAAGGGGCATTACTTTTTTTGTCCCCATTGCATTTGTATTTTTATCCATTTTTGTTTTCCCTCCTTTTCTACCTCATACAGCATAACGATTTCGTTGTTTTTTGTCAATCATTTCATACATACCGCACTGCTTTTCGGAAATACTAAAAGAAAAACAGGAGGCGCATTATGAATAAAAATACAATAAAAAATTCCCATTTTGACAAATTCAACGTAGAAGCCACTTCCATCAATGATTTAGACGGCTGCGCTACAACAGAGGCTACCGGACTCATCCCCGCCATGCCGAAATCCCTCTCGGAAATTGACTCCTATAAAGAAATACTTCCCTACTCTCCTGATTGTTATGTAGAAAAAACAAAAGAAAAAAGAGAGCAGTAAGAGGCTGATTTTCAGCTTCTTCTTGCTCTCCTGCCAAATTATTCTTCTTTTTTAGTCTTCTTTGAGGTTTCCTTGTCTGTCTGACTGTCCTCATTCTCCTTTTGCTTGTCCGACTTACTGTCTGAATTTACAGTCTGCCCTTCTGTCTTTTCTGACGTATTGCTGCCTTCCTTCGTATCTTTTTCTGCATCTCCCTGTTTCGCATCTACTTCTTCGCCGGAAGTCTTCTCTGTGCTGTCGGTTACCGGAGTTGCCACTTTTTCAGCCGCTTCTTTTAAAGCAGCCACTGTAAACTCTGCTTCTTCATCTTCTGTATGAATTTTGTGTTCCTCAGCCAATGCGTCTGTGTAATCAGAAAGCTTATAAACTCCCATTTCTGTAAAATCGTCATTATAATGTATTACCAACGGAACTAAACCATATTCCTCAATAGTTACTTCTCCTGACTTCGCATCCTTTTTCAATGTAAATTCTGCCATTCCTCCCAGAAGATTTTCCAAAGATGATTGATGACTTACAAAATTTCCAAGAGAATAATACACCAGCATTTCTTTTCCATCCGGTCTTGTCAGCTTTCCGTATTTTTTCAAAATATGAGGATGTGAACAGATTACGACATCCGCTCCCTGTTCTGCCAGAAAATCAATTTTTTCCTGAAGCTTTTCGTCTGTATCCTCTGCGTCACTTTTCCCTCCGTGAAGATATACAATACTTACATCTGCTTCTTTTTCTGCCTTTGCCAAATCCTCTTTGATATTCTTTTCTGAATAGGTATCCACCATATAACTTTCTTCTTCCGGAATAGAGTGATTTTCACTTACCATAGAACTGTAATTCATCACGGCAACTTTAAAATTTTTCTTCTTAATTACCTGATATCTGGCTTCGTCAGCTTCTCCATGTATTCCAAGGTCGACAATCTTCGGATAGCTTTTCTTCCAAAACTCTACGGAGTCTGTAATTCCGTCACTTTCTCTGTCAAATGCGTGTTCTGTTGCCTGTGTAACAATGTCAAAGCCTGCTTTTACCAATGCGTCACCTACTTCTGTGGGCGTTGCAAAATCAGGATAACCTGCTGCCTTATCATGCTCCTTAATAAAAGGCGTTTCCTGATTTACTGATGCCAAATCAGCCTTTTCTATGTCTTCCTTAATGTTCTCATACAGAAAATCAAAATTCCACTCCTGCTCTTTACCGGAGTTAATAACAGCGTCGTGAATAAGATTATCCCCTACCGCTACCATCTGAAGCACATTCTCCTCTTCTGCTGCTGCCTCCTGTTTCTTCTGTTCTTCTATCTTCTTCGCCTGTTTTTCTTCATTTTTCTTATGTACAGACGTTCCCACAGCAATGCCGCCAACGACCAAAACAAGTGCGCCAATTCCTGCTAAAATCATTCTCTGGCGCATAATTCTCTGACGTCTTTTTCTTTCTCTGATAATTCTTCTGCGTCTTTCTATTTCCCGCCTTCTGGCTTCTTCTTCCTCTCTACGTCTTCTACGATGCTCGCTCATGATAATCTCCTTCCTTAATCATCACTTTATCTTAACATGCAAATTTCCGCATAAATTTTGTGAACTAATTATTTCACAATTATAATATGAGTTTTAAGTTTATGTCAACTTATTTACGCGCAAAAAAAGAAGATGCTGTATCAAACAACATCTTCCCAATAAATCAACCAATTCCTTTATAAACCAGTCCTAAAATAAATACAATAATTGTCAAAGGCACATAGATGTATTTTGCGGTAGGTTTGAAGATTTTTGAAAGCCCCTTTTTACGTCCTTCTTCCAATTCTTCCTTAATTTTATCAAATCCTAAAATATAGTAGATAGAAATTGCTCCCAGAACTGCACCAAACGGAACTACAATAATAGTAATAAAGTCCATCCATGTTCCTACTCTTGCTTCTTCTTCCATGAAAAGTCCGACAATAAGTGTCAGTGCACCGCAAAGTAAAACTGCATGATTTCTTTTTAATTTAAATTTATGCTGCCAGCTCTCAATCACAGCTTCAAACATATTGATTAAAGAAGTAATTCCTGCAAAACATACAGACAGGAAAAAGATAACTGCAAACAGTCTTCCCATCGGCATCTGTTTGAAAATGTTCGGAATAGTCACAAACATTAAAGACGGTCCTGCGGAAGGTTCAATACCAAAAGCAAATACTGCCGGCATAATTGCCAAAGCAGAAAGCATGGCTGCTATCGTATCAAAAAACGCTGTCTGCATGGATGCCCTTGGAATGTCTTCTTTCTTGCTTAAATAAGAGCCGTAAACAATCATCCCCGAACCTGTAATAGACAGAGAGAAGAATGCCTGTCCCATAGCCATTACCCATGTATCAATATTTGCCAACGCTTCCCATTTCGGTACAAACAAAAATTCATAACCCTCTTTTGCTCCCGGAAGGAAGAATACTCTTACTGCCAATATGGAAAACAATACAAAAAACAAAGGCATCAATATCTTATTTGCTTTCTCAATCTGCGTAGCCGCACCAATGAGAAGCACAATTACAGTAATTGCAATTACAAGTACGTGCCATGGCACATTTCCCATAAATGCAGTCACATCAGCAAAATATTCTGCTGAGTCCTGCTCTAAAACCGTATTTGTAACAGAACCGCATAAAAATCTCAAAACCCATCCGATAATTACAGAATATCCGATGGCAATTCCAAGAGAACCTAAAAGCGGTATCCACCCCAACACTTTTCCTACTTTTTCTTTCTTCTTTTCTTTCCAGCAAAGCTCGTAAGAACCCAGTGTTCCTGTTCCTGCTTTTCTGCCGATTGCAAATTCTGCTGAAAGTCCTACAAAGCCAAACAGACAAATAAAGAAAATATAGGGAATTAAAAAGGCTGCTCCCCCATACTCTCCCAGTCGGTAAGGGAACATCCAGATATTTCCCAATCCTACTGCTGAACCTACGCAAGCCAGTACAAATCCCAGCGAATTTGTAAAGCTTCCATTTTTATGATTGTGCATATTTTTCCTCCTATCTCCCGATAATCTGCCCTTATTGGCAATATCACCGATTGATGCGTTAAATTTTAAAACTATACTTCATCAATGTAGCAAAGAATGCAAGAAAAGTCAACCGGATATCCCTCTTTTTATGACGTTTTTTTTGCAGAAACATGGTATACTAAGTTAAAAAATCAGTTTATCGGCACATAGATGTTGAATTATACTTGCAAGGGGGACTTTTCTAATGGATATTTTCACTTTCATTCTGGAAATTATTGGTACGGTGGCATTTGCCTCCTCCGGCGCCATGCTTGCGATTGAAAAGAAAATGGATATATTTGGTGTAAACATTTTAGGCGCTACAACAGCAGTTGGCGGCGGTATTATGAGAGATGTTATTTTAGGCGTAACGCCTCCTACTGCATTTGCTCAGCCTGTGTACATTTTATTCGCAATCATTACATCCACTTTATTATTTGCCATTGTATATACCAATCCTGATATTATTCATTCTAAAATCAAAAATAAATTTTACGATAAGGTTATGCTCTGGTGTGATACTGTGGGATTGGGGATTTTTACCGTAGTAGGTATTCAGACTGCATCCCGCCATGTAACCGATGACAACGCCTTCTTTTTCTTGTTTATCGGTGTTCTTACCGGTGTAGGCGGCGGTGTTATCCGTGATATTATGGCAAGCGAAACGCCTTATATTCTGGTACGTGAGGTCTACGCCAGCGCTTCCATTGCCGGAGGAATTGTCTGCATTGTATGTCGAAGTACAATCGGAGAGGCAGCAGGACTTGTTCTAGGTCTTATTGTCACAGTAGTTATTCGTGCACTTGCAGCACATTTTCACTGGAACCTTCTGCGTATTCATTGACGAAGTTGAAAATCATGGTATGATAGATATAAAAAATAAAGGAGAGATTTCATAATGAGTAAAATTGATGAAGTAAGAAAAGCTATGGTTACTGCCATGAAAGCAGGTGACAAAGAACGTAAAGACTCCTTATCCATGCTGCTGTCTGCATTAAAAAATAAGGCAATCGACAAACGTGAGGATTTAACAGAAGCAGAAGAAAACGAGGTTGTTTTAAAAGAAATCAAACAGACAAAAGAAACTCTTGAGCTGACTCCGAAGGACAGAACAGAGATGATTGAAGAATGTACAAAACGTATTGCTGTTTACGAAGAATTTGCTCCGAAAATGCTGAACGAAGATGAAATTAAAGAAGTTATTCAGGGCATATTAAGCGAGCTTTCTATCGAAACACCGACCGGAAAAGACAAAGGCAAAATCATGAAAGTGCTGATGCCTAAGGTGAAAGGAATTGCTGACGGAAAGCTGGTAAATCAGGTTTTGGCATCTATGATGGCGTAAAAAGATAACTGTTATCTAAAATCTAAGTCAGGAATATCTGCATATATAGATGTTCCTGATTTTTTTATATCCAAAAGCCAAATTGCAATTACACAGCAAAAAACACCGTCCCCGCAGCTCTCTTGTCTGCAAAAACAGTGCTTTTTCATGCGCCTTCAGGGACTCGAACCCTGGACAAATAGATTAAGAGTCTACTGCTCTAC
>ENA-ORSX01000442-ORSX01000442.1-human-gut-metagenome-genome-assembly--contig:-NODE-442-length-45071-cov-5.616114_pt1 | contig 45071 bp, 38 predicted proteins | sample MGYA00241904_ERZ509172 | MGnify/ENA primary metagenome ERZ509172 (study PRJEB26280, sample SAMEA2338795) | human gut metagenome | biome: human gut; feature: human-associated habitat; material: faeces... | reverse complement strand
AGATGATTATATCTTATTAGCCACTACTGTTACAACTTTATTATAGCACTACAGGGCAGTTTGGCAAAGGTAATTGTTCTATGCACTATATCCGCTATGACGTGCTGTATCAAGCCGTATTGGAACGCTTGCAGTATTGGGCTAAGGCAGTACAGCAGGACGAAGAAAAGGTATTGAACAAGATACAGAAAGTCGGCAATGCAGAGCGAATACGGGAAAAGAAGAAAAAGGCAAGTACATTGAAGAAAGCCGAGAACAGACAAAATGAGATTGACCGTTTATTTGCGAAAATGTATGAAGATAGAGCCTGTGAGAAGATAACAGAGCGAAATTTTGTGATGTTGTCCAGCAAGTACCAAAAAGAACAGATAGAACTGGAACAGCAGATAACTAACCTAAGAGAAGAGTTAAGTAAACTGGAACAGGATATGATAGGTGCTGAAAAGTGGGTCGAGTTAATCAAGGAGTATTCCGTACCAAAGGAACTGACAGCACCGTTATTAAATGCAATGATAGAAAAAATACTCATTCACGAAGCGACAACGAATGAGGAGAATGAAAGAATACAGGAAATAGAGATATACTACCGATTTATCGGAAAAGCAGACTAATAATGAGGGTTCATATCTTTAACTAAGGGAAACTGGAAGAGGATACCCAAGCATAGATTCACTAAAGGAAATATCCAGCTATTTTTCTATATCAATTGATGATTTGTTATCCGGAGAACAATTGATTTTCATAGCAGAAAAAGAAAATAAATCAAATCTCAATCGTGTATGCGATTTGTTATTTGGGATTGTTGACTTGTTTTCGCTGATGCTGATATTTCTTCCGCTGTATCCCGAGCCGATCAATGGATATATCTATTCGGTAAATCTCTTTGGGTATGTAGATAGCAATGTATTCATAATCAGGATCTATTGGACATTGTTTATCAGCTTGACGATTACCGGAATCGTGAAAATACTAATGGTCTATTTCAATTTTGAAAAGGGCAAAAAAGTGGTTACATCCATCTCTGTTGGACTCAGTATCATTGCTGTTTTGTTTTTGGCTATGGCGAGAGAACCATATGCGATAACCGTAACATTCCTGTTATTGCTTATCAAAGTCTTTCTGCTTTATAAGCAAGCTAAGGCAGGTCGATAAGATGTTGTGCCTTACAACTTTCAGTTTTATTGATCCGAAATTAGGGAGGAATTCATAATGAGCGAGAAAACAGAGATTATCCATCTGTTTAAAGAAGCTGGTGTTCTTGAGTATATAGAAAAATGTTACGGTATTTTTCATTGCGAAGGCGATGAAGCTGTACTTGAAGATATTGCTGAATTTCTGGAAGGAAAGGCGATAAAGATTAGTGCTTGAGTTAAAAGATGGATTTGTTCTCTATCATGGAAGTTATTGTGAAGTAAAGGAGCCAGATCTTACCAAATGTGCAAAGAAGAAAGATTTTGGGACTGCTGGGGATAAGGAAGCAGAGGATTTCTGCATCATTGCCTGATAAACTAAAAAATCAATATTGCTTCAAAACAGAAGCCGCTATTAAGTGTCTGAAATTTGTGAAAAATATGCAGAACCGGACATTCATATCCGTAGGAGCTGACGCTGTTTCCCTGCCGTCCGTGGCTGCGGAGCGCCGGACGCTGCCGAGGGGGGATGCTGCAAAAAGTTGCAAAAAAAATAAAATTAGGGCTTGCATAATTTGTCAAAGCTGTGTTATAATACAAACTGTCAGCGCGATGACGCTGATAGAGATAGGGGCATAGTTCAAAGGTAGAACAGCGGTCTCCAAAACCGTCGATGTGGGTTCGATTCCTACTGCCCCTGTTTTTTTTTATACGCATTTGCGCGAAAGGCAGGAGTTGCCTGACGGCAGCGTTTGCGTATGACACGAATGTGTGCCGGGCATACTTTTTATATTCAAAACAAATACGGCTCGTACAGCGCAGGGCGCGCTGCTTATCATCAGAAACGGTCAGGGAAGATATACATTCCCTGACCGTTTCGCATAAAGGAGATAAAGGATGGCGGGACTGGTCGATGAAGATGCTGGCGGATCAGGCGGAGCTTCCTTATGAAACAGTAAAGAAGCTTTTGGGCGGCAAGATAGTAAGGCCGTCGTTTGTAAGCGTATGGCAGATAGCGGCGGCGCTGGAATGTTCGCTGGATGAGCTGTCGGGACGGGAGATATAGATACTGCGGTTACAGAACGTTCATAAAGATTAACAGTCTGTTCAATGGGCGGCGTTAAAAAGGGGATATACTGAAAGTATGGAAACCGTTGACGCTGAGCACCATTGGGGGACGTGCGTATGAAGAAGAAAATATGGGCGGCATTGATGTGTACGGCGCTTTTGCTGAATGCAGCGGCGTGGAAAAGCAGTCGGTTCTGTGACTTTTATGTGGAAAAGATATTTCCGGCATGGAGCAGCATCTCTTCCCGGGTGACGTCGTTGTTTCCGTTCAGCCTGGGCGAATGGATGATCGTGGCAGGTCTGTGCTTTGCAGCGTTGTTTGTGCTGTCTGCGGCGCTGCGCCTGACTGTGAAAAAAAGCTGGTCGGTGCGTCTGTTTGCAGGAATGAGGAGTGTGCTTTGCTGGGGAGGTCTGGCACTTTTCTGGGTGATGACTTGCAATTGTTTTCTTTTATATCATTCTGCCGCATTTGAGGACAGGTATATGGAGGCGGTCCGGGTGAACGGATATTCCAAAAAAGAACTGGCGGCGCTGAGAGATTATATCGTTGTAAATGCGAACGAGCTGGCGGGACGGCTTCCGAGGGACGAAGAAGGATGGCTTATTTATGAAGAAGATATGAATAAGGTGGCTGCGGAAGCAATGCAGTCCATGGGGGAGGAATACGGGAGACTGAAGGGATATTATCCGGAGCCGAAGGAAATTTATTTTTCAGATCTTTTAAGTCAGACGTATATGAAGGGGTATTATTTCCCGTTTTCTATGGAAGCGAATTATAACGAAACGATGTATGTGGCAAATAAACCGAACACGATCTGTCATGAATTCGCCCATCTAAAAGGCTTTATTCAGGAGGACGAAGCGAATCTGATAGGGTATCTGGCATGTGTCAGCTCTGACGATGAAATGTTCCGCTACAGCGGCTATCTCGGGGTGATAGACTATGTGGAGCGGGAATTTAAAAAATCCATTGGGAATAATAAAAAAGAATATGGAAAGCATCCTCAGATATCGGAGCTTGTATATCGGGATAATGTGTTTTTGACAAAGCAGGCATGGCAGGAGGTAGAACAAAAGGCGGTGGTGAGCACTCAGACTGCCAGAAAGGTATCGAGGGCAGCGACAACGGCATCTTTAAAGATAAACGGGGTAAAGGAAGGAATGGATGTTTACGGAGGGGTGGTGAAGCTCCTTTTGGACTATTATGACGGTATCTTATACGGGGATATGCTTACGACAGTAGACGCGGAGGTTTTCGGACAGTAAGCCGTATTGCGGTGTGGGGTATAAAACAGCGCACAGGAGGCATCCTAACAGAGAGCATTTCGAACAGGAGGGAACGTGATGGATTATGTAAATGCATTCTGGGTGGGCGGGCTGATATGTGCGCTTGTACAAATCCTTATGGAAAAGACGAAGCTGATGCCCGGGAGAATTATGGTATTGCTGGTGTGCAGCGGAGCTGCACTGAGTTTTTTGGGGCTGTATGAGCCTTTTCAGGAGTATGCCGGGGCAGGGGCGGGAGTTCCGCTCTTAGGCTTTGGAAACGTACTGATGAAAGGGGTAAAAGAGGCGGTAGATGAACAGGGCTTTATGGGACTGTTTGCAGGCGGTCTGAAAGCGGGGGCGGTCGGAACAAGCGCGGCGCTGATATTCGGCTACCTGGCGAGCCTGGTTTTTAATCCTAAGATGAAAAAATAAGGGACGCGGTCATTCGGTGTATGCGATATCTTTTTTGGACAGAAAATGCCGCATCGTTTTGTCCCACTGCGCGTCCAACGTTTTGTCCATGATAAAGGAGGAAAAGGCGGTGCCCGTTATCAGTCGGATGGCAGAACCGTCATAGCTGACTGTGAGCACGAGCGCGCTGACCTGCTCCGGCAAAAGGGAAGGGTCTGCGCCCTTCATGACGCCGGGGATGTATTCAGGCATCAGATGCAGGACGAATTTGAAACGGGACGGGGTGCGTCTGCCCTTTATCATATCAAAGGCGATGGAGCGCACAGTCTTCCATGGGATGAAGCTGCCGGGGCAGCCATCCTCCCCGTCCTGCGCAAAAAAGGCTGCATTTATGTGTCCATCTATATGATAGGTAACGGCTGCTTCGACAAAAGCCTCTTCCAGCAAAAAGGAATCGAAGCAGTCTCCGGCGAGAAAGCTCGCCATGAATTTTTTCATTTCGGTGATCTGAAAAGCGGTCATGTCATCTCCTTATGTAAAAGTGGTCTGCAACATATTTCAGTATACCAGATTAGAGGAAAATAGCAAATAGTCTTTACAATAGCGGATAAAGCATGCTATTATATGTAGTAATGAAAACTACATCGAAATGTGGTGAAATCTGGAGGACCTTCATGAGTTATAAAATTGTTGTGGACAGCTGCTGTGAATTGCCGGAATACTTAAAAAAAGACCCTCGTTTTGAAATCGTACCGCTGGGACTCGAGGTAGGCGAAGAGCGGATATGGGACGATGAGACGTTTGATCAGCATGATTTTTTGAAAAAGGTGGCTCAGTGCCCCGAATGTCCCCGGTCTTCATGCCCTTCTCCGGAGCGTTATATGAACGCTTATGAGACGGAGGCGGAGAATGTCTATGTTATCACGCTGTCTGCAAACTTAAGCGGCAGCTACAACAGTGCAATGCTTGGAAAAACACTGTATGAAGAGACGCATGGTGAGAAGAACATATATGTGCTGGATTCCTGTTCAGCGTCCTGCGGCGAGACTCAGCTCGCATTAAAGGCGATGGAACTGGAGGAGCAGGGGCTTGCGTTTGAAGCAGTCGTTGTACTGCTCGAGGAGTTCCGCAGGGGGATGGGGACTTATTTTGTGCTCGATAATCTGGAGACGCTCCGCAAAAACGGCAGGCTTACCGGCGTAAAGGCTCTGGTCGCATCCACACTGAGCATCAAGCCTGTGATGGCGGGGACGAGGGAAGGTACGATTGAGCAAATAGGTCAGGGAATAGGCATCAAGAAGGCGCTGCAGAAGCTGGCGGAGACGGTCGTGAAAAATACGGCTGAGCCGGAGAAGAAGGTCCTGATGATATCGCATTGCAATAACAGTGATCGGGCAGAGCGCATCTGCAGGATGATAACGGACAGGATACGGGTAAAGGATGTACTCATCATGGATACGGCGGGCGTCAGCACCATGTATGCCAATGACGGCGGCGTTATCGTGGCGATCTGAGAGCGTCGGCAAAATAATAACAGACAAAAAGGCGGGAGAGAACTGTGTGTTCTCTCCCGTATTTTTGTCACGAAGCAGTCATATTTTTCTGCTATGATGAATAATAGTTCATTCTTCCGACTGTCACAGGTGCTGTGGGATGATATAGCGAAACTTTTATGGAGCGGTCTGGAAAAATCCGGGCTGCTTCAAAATATTTTAGAAAAAAAAGAAATACTTTACATATATATTGACAAACGTAGGCTGATATTCTACTATAAATTTAAGAAAATGCTGATAAAACAGGCATTTGTCCAAAGAGATAAAGCTTTGGGGAGAAAGGGGTTACTTTTTATGAAAAATTATAAATTCTGGTTTGCTACCGGTTCACAGGACTTGTACGGGGACGAGTGTCTTGAAAAGGTGGCGCAGCATTCCCACATCATCGTGGAGGAGCTGAACAGGTCAGGGCTGCTTCCCTATGAAGTAGTGTGGAAGCCGACACTCATCACAAACGAGGTGATACGCCGTTTATTCAATGAGGCGAATGCAGATGAGGAGTGCGCGGGCGTGATCACATGGATGCATACGTTTTCGCCGGCAAAGTCATGGATTTTGGGACTTCAGGAATACCGCAAGCCGCTCTGCCATCTGCATACGCAGTTCAATCAGGAAATTCCCTATGATACGATCGACATGGATTTCATGAATGAGAACCAGTCTGCTCACGGCGACCGGGAATACGGGCATATCGTGACCCGCATGGGTATCGAGCGCAAGGTCATCATGGGTCACTGGAATGATGAAAAGGTGATAAAGCGTCTTGGTGACTGGATGAGAACGGCCGTCGGCATCATGGAATCCAGCCATATCCGCGTTGTAAGAGTGGCGGACAATATGAGAAATGTCGCCGTGACGGAAGGCGACAAGGTAGAAGCGCAGATGAGGTTTGGCTGGGAGATAGATGCCTATCCGGTCAACGAAATAGCAGATTATGTAAATGATGTAAAGCAGGGCGATATCGACGCTCTGGTGGAAGAATACTACGATAAATACGATATCATCGACGAGGGCAGGGATGTAGAAGAGTTCCGCCGTCATGTGGCTGTCCAGGCGGGCATAGAGATAGGCTTTGAAAGATTTTTGCAGGAAAAAGATTATCAGGCGATCGTGACGCATTTTGGCGACCTCGGTTCCTTAAAGCAGCTTCCGGGGCTTGCAATCCAGCGTCTGATGGAAAAGGGATATGGCTTCGGCGCGGAAGGCGACTGGAAAACGGCGGCGATGGTACGCCTGATGAAGATAATGACCGAGGGTGTAAAGGATGCGAAGGGAACTTCTTTCCTGGAGGACTATACATATAATCTTGTTCCCGGAAAAGAGGGGATACTGCAGGCGCACATGCTGGAGGTATGCCCGACCATCGCGGACGGTCCTATCGGCATCAAGGTATGTCCTCTGTCCATGGGAAATCGGGAAGACCCGGCAAGGCTTGTATTTACTTCAAAAGAAGGGGCGGGAATCGCCACATCGCTTATCGACCTTGGAAACCGCTTCCGCCTGATCATCAATGAGGTAGACTGCAAAAAAGCGGAAAAACCGATGCCGAAGCTTCCGGTGGCGACGAATTTCTGGACACCCAGACCGAACCTGACGGTAGGCGCGGAAAGCTGGATATTGGCGGGAGGCGCGCATCATACGGCGTTCTCCTATGATTTGACGACGGAGCAGATGGTCGACTGGGCAGATGCGATGGGCATCGAGACCGTCGTGATAGATAATGACACGACGATACGCAGTCTGAAAAATGAAATGCGATGGAACGCGGCGGCATTCCGATGAGACGGACGCTGGCAGGCGCGGAAGGAAAAGGCTTAGAGCAGCGGAAATGGAGGAAATGATGGTTCAGGAAAGGATTATTGACTGCATCAAAAACGGCAGGGCGGTATTAGGGATAGAGTTTGGTTCTACGCGTATCAAGGCGGTCCTGATAGACGAGACCCATACTCCGGTGGCGTCCGGCGACCACGAATGGGAAAACCGTCTTGAGAACGGTATCTGGACGTATACCCTGGACGATGTATGGAGCGGCTTGCAGGACTGCTATGCAAAGCTTGCCGCAGATGTGAAGGAAAAGTATGGGACGGAGCTGACAACGCTTTCCGCTATCGGATTTTCAGGCATGATGCACGGCTACATGGCGTTTGACAGGGAAGGGAATCTGCTCGTGCCGTTTCGGACATGGAGAAATACGATAACGGCAGAAGCAGCTGAGATTTTGTCGGAGACATTTGACTTTAATGTGCCCCAGCGCTGGAGCATCGCCCATCTGTATCAGGCTGTTTTGAATGGAGAAGAGCATGTGGCGAAGATAGATTATCTGAGCACGCTGGCATGCTACATCCAGTGGAAGCTGACAGGAAAGAGGACGGCAGGAATCGGAGAAGCGTCAGGAATGTTTCCTATCGATTCCGAAAAGATGGACTATGACGCAGCGATGCTGGATAAATTTGACGGTCTGGTCGCTGAAAAGGGATTTGAATGGAAAATACGCGATATCCTGCCGAAGGTGCTCACGGCAGGTCAGAGTGCCGGTACGCTGACTGAAGAGGGCGCAAGACTTCTGGACGTATCAGGAAAGCTTCAGGCGGGTATCCCGCTGTGTCCTCCCGAGGGAGACGCGGGAACGGGAATGGTCGCGACAAAGAGCGTGGCACAGCGTACAGGAAATGTTTCCGCAGGAACGAGCGTATTTGCGATGATCGTACTGGAAAAGGCACTCTCCGCAAGATATTCGGAAATAGATATGGTGACGACGCCGGCAGGAGACCCGGTGGCAATGGTACATTGCAACAACTGTACGTCAGATCTGAACGCATGGATAAATCTGTTTAAAGAATTTGCGGAGAGCTTCGGCGTGGACGTGGATATGAACCGCCTGTTTTCCGTGCTTTACAACAAGGCGCTGGAAGGGGAGAAGGACTGCGGCGGCCTGATCGCATACAACTATTTTTCAGGGGAACCCGTGACAGGACTTGAAGAGGGCAGACCGATGTTTGTGCGCTATCCGGACAGCCATATGAGTCTGGCAAATTTTATGAGGACGCATCTTTACGCTTCTCTTGCATCCTTGAAAATAGGTCTGGACATCCTGCTGAAAAAAGAAGATGTGAAAATTGAGTCCATTACCGGACACGGCGGTCTGTTCAAGACAAAGGGAGTCGGGCAGAGTATTCTGGCGGCGGCGATGAACGCGCCTATTTCTGTCATGGAGACGGCGGGCGAGGGCGGCGCCTGGGGAATTGCGCTTCTGGCGGCTTATATGAAAGAACGGGAAAACGGGCAGAGCCTTGACGAATATCTGGAAAAAGAGGTGTTTGCCGGGATGAAGGCGGAAACGATGGAGCCGGACAGCGAAGATGTGGCAGGATTCGATGCATACACAAAAAAATATACGGCGTGCCTTGCCGCGCAGAAGGCGGCGGTGGAAGCGCTGAGATAGCGGAGGGATAAAAAGATGCTGGAAGCACTGAAAAAGAAAGTTTATGAGGCGAATATGGAGCTGCCCAGGCATGGTCTCGTGACTTTTACATGGGGAAACGTAAGCGGGATAGACAGGGAGTCGGGACTTTTTGTCATCAAGCCCAGTGGAGTGGATTATGACAAGCTCACGCCGGAGGATATGGTCGTGATGGATCTGGAGGGAAATAAAATAGAAGGCAGCTATAAGCCCTCTTCGGATACGGCTACTCATATCGAGCTGTATAAGGCGTTTCCTGAGATAGGCGGTATTGTACATACTCATTCTTCTTATGCGACGAGCTGGGCTCAGGCGGGCAGGAGCATCCCGTGCTACGGCACGACCCATGCGGATTATATTTACGGGGAGATCCCGTGTCTGCGCTGTCTGACGGCAGAGGAGATAGAAGACGCCTATGAAGAAAATACAGGGCATCTGATCGTGAACGAATTTGCACGGCTTCAGAAGGACCCGATGGCTGTGCCCGCGGTATTGTGCAAAAATCACGGTCCCTTCGCATGGGGGAAAGACGCGAAGGAAGCGGTACACAATGCGGTCGTTTTGGAAGAGGTAGCAAAAATGGCATACCGCGCAGAGCTGATAAATCCGAAGGTGGAAGCGGCCCCGCAGGAACTGCAGGATAAGCATTATTACCGCAAGCACGGAGCAAATGCCTATTACGGGCAGGAGAACAGATAAAAACAGAGAGGGTTTCAGGGAGGTTACAGGAAATGGCGACACTTTATATCAATGAAAAGAAGAAAAAGGGCAGGATAGAACCGGAAATTTACGGGCATTTTTCAGAGCATCTGGGAAGATGTATCTATGAGGGGCTGTATGTGAAAGAGGATTCGGGAATTCCGAATAAAAACGGTATGCGAACGGATGTAGTAGAGGCTCTCAAAGAGATGCAGATACCGGTGCTGCGCTGGCCGGGCGGCTGTTTTGCGGATGAATATCACTGGAAAGACGGCATCGGTCCGAAAGAGACGAGAAAGCGCATGATAAATACCCATTGGGGCGGCGTGGTCGAAGATAACAGCTTTGGTACACATGAATTTTTTGAACTGTGCGAGCAGCTCGGCTGCAAGACCTATGTCAACGGAAATGTGGGGAGCGGCACGGTGCAGGAGATGTCCGAATGGGTGGAATACATGACCTTTGACGGCATTTCCCCGATGGCTCAGCTGCGTAAGGAAAACGGACATGAGAAGCCGTGGAAGGTGGATTATTTCGGCGTCGGAAATGAAAACTGGGGATGCGGCGGCAATATGACGCCCGAATATTATGCGAACCTGTACCGCCGCTATCAGACCTATGTGCGCCAGTACGATTCGGCAGCTCCCATCCAAAAAATCTGCGGAGGTCCGAATGTGGACGATACCAGCTGGACGAAAAAGGTGCTGGATACCTGCTATGCCAGCCCGAATAATCCGTCGGCGCACGGGTTTATGGACGGACTCTCCCTTCATTATTATGTACATCCGGGCGGATGGGACAAAAAGGGGAGCGCTACCGAGTTTGATGAAAAAACATGGTACCTTACGATGGAAAAGGCACTCTATATCGAGGAGCTCATCAATATGCACAGCCGTATCATGGACGAGTTTGACCCGGAAAAGAAGATAGGTCTGATGGTGGATGAATGGGGATGCTGGTTTGATGTGGAGCCGGGGACGAATCCGGGATTTTTATATCAGCAGAGTACGATGCGCGACGCGCTGGTTGCGGCGGTGAGTCTGAACATTTTCAACAGGCACTGTGATCGCGTGAAGCTGGCGTGCATCGCTCAGATGGTAAACGTGCTCCAGTCTGTAGTGCTGACAGAAGGCGACAAGATGATACTGACGCCTACTTATCATGTATTCCATATGTACAGACATCATCAGGGCGCACAGCTTTTGGACAGTGAGCTTGCCGGAACGGAAACGGCAGGAGCGGGAGAGAGCAGCGTGCCTGCCCTGCAGGAATCGGTTTCCATGCAGGAGGATGGTACGGTTATCGTGACGATCGCGAACATGTCTGTGGAAAAGAGCTATCCGGTGGATTTGGTATTTATGGAGAAAAAACCGGAAAGCGCGGAGGCAAGGATACTGACGAACGAAATGCATGCAAAAAATACCTTTGAGGAACCGGATGTGGTGAAAGAAGAGGATTTTGACGGCGTGACGTTGACGGAGCGCGGTGCATCCTTTACGATACCTGCGTGCAGCGTGGTGAGCCTGCGCCTGCGCTGAGAGGGACGGATATATGGAAGCGGCAAAGGAAACGCCGCGATGCTTAAAATGCCTGCTGCGGGAGATGGACGAGGAAGCCTATATGAGACAGCTCCATCATTATATCGAGCTTTTGGATGCAGATGTAAGGACCGCGCAGGCAATTTATGAAAAGCGGCTGGAAGCATGTAAGGCCTGCGATTATCTGGAGGCGGGGACGTGTCTGGCGTGCGGCTGCTATGTGGAGCTGAGAGCGGCGGTAAAAAAGAATAAATGCCCATACAAGAGATGGTGACGGAAGAGAAAAAACAGTTGCGGGCTGGTCAGGCAGTGCTTATAATCATTTTAGAATAAGTAAAAACAGTCGGGAAAAGAAGGGGAGACAGATGCTGTACATTAAAAATCTGGAAGACGGAGTGGAGCTGTTTAAGGCGCTTGGCTCCGATGTCAGGATCAATATCATCAAGCTGCTTTTGCGGAATAAAGAAATGAATATGAACGAGATAGCATCCAGCTTAAACATCACGAACGGTGCGCTGACGAGTCATATCAAGAAGATGGAGGACGTAGGGCTGATAAAGGTGACAGGCGATGCGGTCGGCCACGGCAACCAGAAGATGTGCAGCGTCAGGCAGGAGCGGATACTGGTAGATATCGTACCGGAGGAGAGCAGCGATGTGGGCGTTTATGAAGCAGAGATACCGGTTGGACAGTATTCTTCGTATAATGTATATCCGACCTGCGGGATTTCCACCACGAAAAATCTCATCGGAGAGGTAGACGATCCCCGCTATTTTGCACATCCTGACAGGATAAATGCGAGCGTGCTGTGGTTCACAAAAGGGTATGTGGAATATCTTGTGCCGAATGTGCTGCCGGCAATGCAGAAGATAGATGAGATAACGTTTTCCATGGAGATTTCCAGCGAGGCGCCGGGCGTCAACAATGACTGGCCTTCGGATATCACCTTTTCCTTAAATGATGTACCGATCGGAATGTGGACATCGCCCGGTGATTTCGGGGATGTACACGGGCTGTTTACGCCGGACTGGTGGTTTGCGAACTGGAATCAATACGGACTGTTAAAGATGCTCGTGATAAACAGGAAGGGAACCTTTATCGACGGGTTGAAGATCTCAGATGTTTCACTGGAACAGTTTGACCTGGATTATAAAAGTCCGATACGCTTCCGCATGGAGGTGCGCGACGATGCGGCACATGTAGGCGGGATGACGCTGTTCGGGCATGGGTTTGGAAATTACAGTCAGGGTATCCGGGTGCGGATGCGCTACAGCGATATGGAAAAAGAAGGTTTGGTATCAACTGAGGGGAAGCTTTGTAAATAGAAGATTTGAAGAAGCGGACAGCGAAAGATCAGAGCTGTCCGCTTTTGAGTTATATCAATTCAGCGGAGTGCTCCCTTTTCTTGCAAACCCCATCTGCCTATAGTAAAATGACATCAGAAAATATAACAGCTTCAGAAAAGAAAGCAAAGGAAACTGCCATGTCATTGAGATTTGTTACCGGTCCGTCCGGTTCAGGAAAAAGTACCTATGTATATAAAGACATCATTGCCCGTTCAAAAAAAGAGCCGTCCGGGCGTTTTCTTATCATCGTGCCGGATCAGTTTACGATGCAGACCCAGCTCGATCTTGTGACGATGCACGACAAAAAGGGCATCATGAACATTGACGTGCTCAGCTTTGGACGTCTGACGCACCGCATATTTGAGGAGAAGGGCGGCATGGAAATGCCGATGCTGGACGATACGGGAAAGAGCCTCATTATCCGGCGCGTGGCGGCAGGGATGCAGGAAAAGCTTCCTGTGCTTGGCGGAAATCTGAGCCGGACGGGTTATATCCATGAGGTAAAATCCGCTATTTCCGAGTTCATGCAGTATGGCGTGGGCTTACAGGAGCTGGACGGTCTGGTGTCATTTTCCCAAAAGCGGGGGCAGCTCTATCACAAGCTGAAGGACCTGCGTACTGTATATGAGGGGTTTTGGGAGTTTATCCGGGAAAAGTATCTGACGACAGAAGAATCTTTAGAAGTGCTGGCGTCCCTTATTCCCGCCTCAAAGCTCGTAAAAGACAGCATTATCGTATTTGACGGTTTCACGGGATTTACGCCGGTGCAGAATAAGGTCATCGGGCAGCTTCTTAAGTGTGCCCGGGAGGTAACTGTAACGGTGACTATGGATGCCGATACGGAGGCATTTACTGAGGTCGCAGAGCAGGAGCTGTTTGCGTTGAGCAAAAAAACGATGCAGTCTCTTGCCGGAATCGCACGGGAGGCAGAAACGGAAATTGAAGAAAGTATCTGCCTGACGCCAGAGGTACCGCCACGGTTTTCAGACAGCCCCGAGCTTTCCCATCTGGAAAAAAATCTCCTTCGATATCCGGTTCGCCCGTACAAGGGAAAGAGAAACGGGAGTATCAGGCTTTTTGAAGCATCGACCCAACGGGAGGAGGTCCGTCAGATATGTATTGCCATTCGGCGTCTTATCAATGAAAAGAACTATTGTTACAGGGATATTGCGGTGATATGCGGGGATTATGAGGCGTATGCGGGCTGTATCGAGCAGGAATTTGCAGCCTACGGTATCCCGGTCTATCTGGATCAGACCCGGGGCGTGACGCTCAATCCGTTCATCGAATATATCAAGAGCGCGCTTCAGGTGCGGGTAAAAAATTACAGCTACGAATCGGTATTCCACTATCTGCGCAGCGGCCTGGCGGATTTTACGCCGGAAGAGACGGATCGTCTGGAGGTTTATGTGCGCGCGCTGGGGATACGCGGGCGGAAAAAATGGGAGACAATTTTTGTCTATCCGTCGGAAACGATGGTCGATCCGGCAGCAGAGCTGGAGGAATTAAACGGGCTGCGGCAGCGGCTTGTGGAGCAGCTGGCTCCTTTATATGGGAATTACAGGCAGACAAGGGAGTTTGCACGGGGACTGTATGGATTTATCGTCCAAAATCAGGTGCAGCAAAAGCTCAAAGGCTTTGAACTTCAGTTCGCCAAAGAAGGAGACCGGGTGCGGGAGCGGGAATACGCGCAGATTTACCGTCTTGTCATGGACCTCCTGGACCAGATCGTGAACCTGATAGGGGACGAGCCTGCAAAGCCGGAAGAATTTTTGCGGATACTGGAAGCCGGATTTGAAGAACTGCAGGTCGGCACCATCCCGCAGGAGGTAGACAGGGTCGTGGCGGGCGATATGGAGCGGACGCGTTTAAAGCAGGTAAAGGCGCTTTTTTTTGCGGGGGTGAATGACGGAAACATTCCGAGAAATTCCGGAAAGGGCGGCATTATCTCGGACCTGGAGCGGGAATTTCTGACGGGATCGGGACAGGAGCTGGCGCCTTCCCCGCGTCAGCAGATGTATATCCAGAGGCTGTATCTGTATCTGAATATGACAAAGCCATCCTGTGAGCTCGCGCTGTCGTGGGCACGGATGGACCAGACGGGAAAGGCGCTTCGGCCGAGCTTTCTGATAGGGCATATGCAGCGGCTTTTTTCGGGACTTGCGCCAGAGCGTCCGGAGATGGACGGGAAGCTTTCGCAGGTACAGTCTTTGCGCGACGGACGGGAATATCTGGCGGCGGGACTCAGGGAATTTGCCGACGGACTTTTGGATAAGGAGCAGGAGAAGGAATTCCTGACGTTATATCAGATTTATCAAAAGGACGAGCTGTACGGTGTTTGGACGGGAAAGCTGACGGACACGGCGTTTTTTGCATATCAGGAGCCTTCCCTGAAAAAGGCGGTGGCAGCAGCGCTTTACGGGCAGACCCTGTCGGGCAGCGTGAGCCGTCTGGAACAGTTTGCGGCCTGCGCCTATGCTCATTTTCTGAAATACGGAATGAAGTTAAAGGAGCAGGAGGAATTTTCTTTTGAAGCGGTAGATCTGGGCAATATCTTTCATGGTGTGCTGGAGATTTTTGCGGATAAATTAAAGGAAATCGGCAGGAGCTGGTTTGATTTTTCAAAAGAGGAAGGGGAGAGGCTGGTAGAGGAGGCGGTGGATGCCTATGCTGTCACATACCATAATACAGTGCTGTTTGACAGCGCGAGGAACGCCTATATGGTACGGAGGATAAAGCGGATATTGAAGCGCACTGTAACGGCAATGCAGTATCAGCTTAAAAAAGGAAGCTTTGTACCGGAGCAGTTCGAGGTATCCTTTTCCGTGCTGGAAGAGCTGGATGCGGTCAACATCGCTTTGTCGGAGCAGGAAAAAATGCGTCTGCGCGGGCGGATAGACCGGATGGACGTCCGCGAGGATTCCGAGCGGGTATACGTCAAGGTCATGGATTATAAATCCGGCAGCAGGGAATTTTCGCTGGCGGCGCTGTATTACGGGCTGCAGCTTCAGCTCGTGGTATATATGAATGCGGCGATGGAGATAGCAGGGAAAAAGCACCCGGAAAAGGAGATAGTTCCTGCGGCGATGCTCTATTACCGGGTACAGGACCCGATGGTGGAAATGCCGGAGAAGGATGCAGACCCGGAAGAGATAAACCGTCAGGTACTTCGTGCTCTGCGCGCCACGGGCGTTGTGAATGCGCGCGAGGACGTGGTGGAGGGCTTAGACAGCGGGCTTTGCGGCAGGTCCGATGTAGTTCCCCTGGAACGAAAAAAGGACGGAAGCTTTTCGGCGCGCTCGAGCGTTTTGGAAGAGGCGGATTTTAAAACGGTATCGGCGTTTGTGGATAAAAAGATACGGCAGGCAGGGCGGCAGATATTAAACGGGAATATTGCGCTGAATCCTTATGAACAGGGAAATAAGAGCGCCTGTGATTTCTGCGCTTATCAGAAGATATGCGGATTTGACAAAAAGATAGACGGTTTTATCATGCGGGAGCTGGAAAATCTAAAGGACGAGGAGGCGCTTATGCGTATCAGAAAGGAGACGGCGGATGGCGATGAAGTTCACGCCTGACCAGCAGAGGGTCATAGATTTACGCAAATGCAATATTTTGGTATCGGCGGCGGCGGGCTCGGGCAAAACGGCGGTGCTCGTCCAGCGCATCGTGGAGCTGGTATGCGACCCGGCGCATGAGACAGATATCGACAGGCTGCTGGTCGTGACGTTTACGAATGCGGCGGCGGCGCAGATGCGTGAGAGGATAACGAAGGCGCTGACGGAGCGTTCGGAGGCGGAGCCGGAAAACGAGCATTTAAAAAAGCAGCTCACACTCATCCATCACGCAAAGATAACGACGATTCACAGCTTCTGTCTGTATCTGATAAAAAATCATTTTAACGATATCGGCCTGGACCCGGATTTTCGGACCGCGGACGAAGGTGAGATGCGGCTTTTACGGCAGGACGTGCTAAAGGAGCTTTTGGAGGAGCAGTTTGCCCGGGAGCGGAAGGAATTTATAAACTGTGTGGAATATTTTGCTTATGACGGCAGAGAAAAGCGGCTGGAGGAGCTGATAGAAAGGCTGTATGATTTTTCCATGAGTTATCCGTTCCCGGAGCAATGGCTTACAAGGCATCAGAAGGATTATGCGCAGGCGGATTGGGAGACCTTTACAGGGCAGGAGTGGTTTGAGCTTCTGGCAAAGGAGATAGGCGGGATTTTAAAGGATTGCGCCGCGGAGCTGGACCGGGCGCTGAAAATCTGCGATGAGCCGGACGGACCGTATTTTTACGGGACGGCGCTGGAGAGCGACAGGGAGCTGACAGAAAGGCTTTTTTTGCTGTATGAAAAAGCAAAAAAAAGCCGCGCAAAAGAAGATTTTGAGGCGTTGGCAAACGGGTTTTCGGCGCTTTCCCATGCGGCGCTGCGCGCCAAAAAGGACGATTCGGTCTCCGTTGAGAAACGGGAAGCCGTAAAAAAAATGCGTCAGAGGGTAAAAGACCTGCTGGCGTCAGTATCCGAAAAATATTTTTGCGGGACGCCGGAAAGCTGGCTGGAGGACTGTCAGAAGGTGGATGCCGCGTTGGAGGAGCTGGTACGGCTGACGATTTTGTTCCGGGAACGCCTTGATGAAAAAAAGCGGGAAAAAAACCTGCTGGATTTCGGGGACATGGAGCATATGGCGCTGCGTATCCTGTTGCGCGTGCAGGAGGATGGGAGTATCGTACCGTCTCCCACAGCTTTGGAATACAGAAATGAATTTGACGAGATATTGATTGACGAGTATCAGGATTCCAATCTGGTGCAGGAATATCTTCTGCAGAGCATTTCCGGGGAAGACGAGGGGCGGTTCAACCGTTTCATGGTCGGGGATGTGAAGCAGAGCATTTATAAGTTCCGTCTGGCAAGACCGGAGCTTTTCATGGAAAAGTTCGATACCTATCAGAAAGAGGCGTCGGACTGTATCCGGGTGGATTTAAAGCAGAATTTCAGAAGCCGGCATCAGGTGACCGATTGTGTGAACGGGCTGTTTTTGCAACTGATGCACCGGGAGCTGGGCGGTGTGGAATACGATGCGGATGCGGCGCTCTATCCTGCGGCGGTGTTCCCGGAAGCAGATAAGAATCCTTATGAGCCGGAGCTTTTGATAGGGGCCGCAGAGGATGGCGGAGAAGACCCGAAGCGTCTGGAAGCGCGCCTTATAGCAGGACGGATCAGGGAATTGGTCGGGAGATTCCCGGTGAGGGACAGCGAGACTGGACAGCTGCGCGCAGCGCGGTATCAGGATATCGTGATACTTTTGCGGACGACCTCGAACTGGGACGAGGAATTCAAAAAGGTGCTGGAGGAAAACGGCGTTCCGGTGTTCGTGACGTCGAAAACAGGATATTTTGCGGCAACGGAGGTACAGACGGTGCTCAATTTTTTGCGGGTGCTGAACAATCCGCTGCAGGATATCCCGTTATTTGGCGTGCTGAAATCCCCGGTGGCCGGTTTTTCGGATGAGGAGCTGGCAAGTCTGAGAGCAATGGACCAGACCGGGAAGCTCAGGCTTTATGACTGCATGAAGACGGCAGCGCAGGCAGAAGAACCGGAGCCGGGATATCTGGCGGGAGACGGGGCGCTGGGCGAAAAGTGCCGGGGCTTTCTGGAATTTTTAAACCGCTTCCGCAGCCGGGCGGTGTACTTGCCGATACACAGGCTGATGGAGGAATTTCTGGAAGAAACCGGATATCTGTATACGGTCAGCACACTTCCGGGAGGCGCGCAGCGGCGTATCAACGTGGAAATGCTGCTGGCGCGGGCGGAAAGCTTTGAAAAAACGAGCTATTCCGGGCTATTTCATTTTATCCGTTACATGGAGCAGCTGGAAAAGTATGATATCGATTATGGCGAGACGGGCGGAGCGGATGAAAATGCAGATGTAGTGCGTATTATGAGTATCCACAAAAGCAAGGGACTGGAGTTTCCTATCTGCTTTGTATCGGGACTGTCGAAGCGGTTCAACCGACAGGACAGCGCCCAGCCTGTGCTGATGGACATGGATATGGGGCTGGCAGCAGACTGGGTGGACGATCGGGCGAGGGTCCGCCGCAGCACGCTGAAAAAAAATCTGCTGGCGAAAAAGCTTTCCACGGACAGTCTGGGAGAGGAGCTGCGTGTGTTGTATGTGGCGCTGACCCGTGCGGAGGAAAAGCTGATACTGACCGGAACGATGAAAGCGGAAAAAGCAGAAGAAGAGATATCGCCAGAGGGATGCTCTGCTTGGGCTGCGGATACAGGATTTTCCCCGGTTCGGATGCAGGAGGCGGGCAGCTTTTTAGACCTCGTGCTGCCCGCATGGAAAGCATGCGGGAGAAAGATAGCCGTGCAGAAAGAGGAGGAGCTTTTGCAAAAAGAGCTTGGCAGGGAGGCGGCAGGGAGCAACAGCCGTCAGAAGCTTTTACACGCGGACGAGCAGGGACTTTTGGAAAGCGACGGGGCAAGGGAGCTCATGGAGCGTCTGCATAAACCGTATGCGCATGAAGCCCTTTCGGGGCTGTTCGTTAAAACGACCGTTTCCGAATTAAAGAAAGCGGGGATGCGGGAGGAGCTGGAGGAAGGGCGTCAGCTGTTCGCAGAGGAAGAGGTCGATGCATATGTGCCGGGATTTATGAAGGAAGCAGAAGAAAAGGCGGGCGGTACGGCGCGCGGAAACGCTTATCACCGTTTTATGGAGCTTTTTGCATTCGGACAAAAAGGCGCCGGGGAAAACTGGTCAGTTCCGGAGATACGGACGCTTTTAAAGGCGAAGGCAGAGAGTGGAGAATTGACCGTTTCAGAGGCGGAAGCAATAAATCCATACAAGATACGCGCATTTTTAGAAAGCGGGCTTGCGGCGAGGATGGCAGAGGCAGACCGGAAAAAGAAGCTGGTACGGGAGCAGCCGTTTGTTCTCGGTATTCCGGCGAGCAGTATGGACAGCGCATTCCCGGAAGAAGAAACGGTGCTCATCCAGGGAATCATCGACGTGTTTTTTGAAGAGGAAGACGGGCTGGTACTGATGGATTACAAGACCGACCGGGTATCCGATGCAGAAGAGCTTGTGCAGAGGTACCGGGTACAGCTCGAACATTATGAAGAGGCGCTGGAGAGGCTGACCGGAAAACGGGTAAAGCAGAAGCTTATCTATTCGTTTGCGCTGGAAAAGGAGATAGAGATTTAAAATGGAGCCGTTTTATTACAGCAAAATGGACCGTCCGAAGCAGGCGGCTTACCGCGCCATCCTGACAGGACTGAACAGTCTGGAGCCTTCCTTTCTCGTCCCGAGGATGGAGGGAGGAGAGCTGTATGACATATTTTTTCAGCTCAGGCTGGACCATCCCGAGATTTTCTGGGCATCCGGATTTTCATGGAAATATTATCCGGATTCTCCGAATGTGATATTTGTGCCGGAATACCTGTTTGACAAAGCAAAGATACGGGATCATCAGAAGGCGATGCGGGCGCGGATCGAAAAGCTGGCCCGCCCGGCAAAGGAGCTGACAGAGTGGGAGAAGGAGAAGTACATCCACGATTTTATCTGTGAAAATATCCGGTATGACAAGTTAAAGAAGCCCTATTCCCATGAAATCATCGGCCCTCTGGGACAGGGAGTGGGCGTGTGCGAGGGGATAGCGAAATCGGTGAAGGCACTGTGCGACGAGCTGGGGATCTGGTGCATGATAGCCCTTTGCGGCAGCAATCCGGAAAAGGGGATAAAATATCGCCACACATGGAACATCGTCCGCATCGGCGGGAACTATTATCATCTGGACGCAACCTTTGACAATACGCTCGGCAAAAACGCGCAGGAGCCGCGTTACGACTATTTTAATCTGGATGATAAGGCGGTATTCCGGGACCATGAGCCGCTCATCGCTCCGGCGGCAGCGTGTACGGATGGGGAGCATTTTTATTATAAGGAAAAAAAGCTGTCTTTCACAAAAACGGAAGATGTCTACAAACGCGCCTGTCAGGCGGCAAAAAAAGGAAAGCTCCTGACATTTCACTGGCGGGGAGGCTATCTGACGAAAGCGGTTTTGGAGGAGCTTCTGGGTCTTTTGGAAAAAGCAGGAACGGAAAAGGGAAAGGTTCCGGAGGTGAGCTTAAACTGGGCGCAGGCGGTTCTGCGGGTCGGATATACGGACCAAAAAGCCGGGATGAGCGTCGTGATGGAAGAGGCAAACGAGGGGGAAAGGGACGAACAGAATTTTCAATAGGACATTCCAGAAAAAAGAAAAATCAGAAAAAGATTGAAAAATATCGACAGATTGTATATAGTAAAGATTGTGTTTATAAAATTTTTACATATGAGGAGGATTCTCATGGACAAGAAGTTCGGTATCAAACATGTAGTAGCAATCGGTATCGGTACGGCGCTGTTCATCGTGCTGACCAATGTACAGATTCCGCTGGGATTCATTCCCAATACGGCAATGCAGACCCGTGCGGCGCTGCTGGCATTTTTCTCCGCAGTATTCGGCCCTGTGGTAGGCGGTGCGATCGGTCTGATCGGCCATGCGCTGGGTGATGCGGTATTTTACGGAAGCGTATGGTGGAGCTGGGTGTTCCCCGATGCGGTATTCGGTATCATCGTCGGCCTGTTTGCTGCAAAATACAGGGTAAAAGAAGGCAGCTTTGGTAAGAAGGAAATTGCACTGTTCAACATCGTACAGGTAGTAGCAAATGCAGTATCCTGGATCCTTGTTGCACCGGTTCTGGACATTCTGATTTATGCAGAGCCTGCAAACAAAGTATTTGTGCAGGGGGTTGGCGCTACAATCGCAAACGTAATCATCATCGGCATTCTGGGTACTCTGCTGCTGGCAGCTTACGCAAAGGTCGGCGCAAAATCCGGAAGCCTTTCAAAAGAGGACTGATAAATGACTCCTATTATCGAGTTTAAAGATTATACTTTTAAATATCGATCACAGTCTGAGCCTACGCTCCGGGATATTGACTTAAAGGTCTATCCCGGAGAGAAGGTTTTAATCGTGGGACCGTCCGGGTCGGGAAAATCGACACTGGTGCACTGCATCAACGGAATGGTTCCTTTTTCATTCTCCGGGGAAAGCAGCGGAACGCTCACTGTGGGCGGTAAAGACCCTGCGAAAACGGGGATTTTCGGCATGTCCAAAATTGTCGGGACGGTGCTGCAGGATACGGACGGGCAGTTTATCGGGCTGACCGTAGCGGAAGACGTTGCATTTGCGCTGGAAAATGACTGTGTCGCACAGGATGAAATGTTCCGCCTGGTGGATGAGGTGGCAGAAGTGGTAGATATCAAAGCGCTTCTGGATCATGCGCCTACAGAGCTGTCCGGCGGGCAGAAGCAGCGGGTCTCCATGGCCGGCGTTTTAGTGGACGATGTAGACGTCCTGCTGTTCGACGAGCCGTTGGCAAACCTCGATCCTGCTACGGGCAAGCGGGCGATCGAGTTGATCGACCGGATATGCCGGGAGCGGGATAAGACCGTGATAATCATTGAGCACCGTCTGGAAGATGCGCTTTATCGGGATGTGGATCGTATCGTTGTGATAGGAGACGGGAGAGTAGCGGCAGATATGACGCCGGATGAGCTGCTTGCGTCTGATATTCTGGAAAGGGAAGGTATCAGGGAACCCCTGTATGTGACGGCGCTCAAGCATGCGGGCTGTCAGCTGAAGGCTCAGGACCATTTGCAGCATGTGGAGACCATGGAACTTGCCCCGTACCGGGAGCAGGTGCGGGCATGGTTCGAGGAGGTGAAACTTCCCGGAACCAGGGTTCGTAAAAATGCGGCGCTGGAGGTGTTGGACCTGGATTTCTCCTATATTACAGGAAATCCGGTTTTATCAAATATTGATTTCCGCATAGAAAAGGGCGAGATGTTGGCGATCGTCGGCAAAAACGGCGCCGGAAAGAGTACGCTATCCAACCTTATCTGCGGATTTATCGACCCGGATAAGGGAAGGATACTGTTGAATGAATCCGATATTTCCTCAAAATCCATCAAAGAAAGGGGCGAGGTTATCGGGCTTGTCATGCAGAATCCGAATCAGATGATATCCAAGCCGATGATATTTGATGAAGTAGCGCTGGGGCTTCGTGTGCGCGGCGTGCCGGAGGAAGAGGTAAAAGAGCGGGTCAACGAGAAGCTGAAGATATGCGGACTCTATCCGTTCCGCAACTGGCCGGTATCGGCGTTGAGCTTCGGGCAGAAAAAACGTGTTACGATCGCATCGATCCTCGTGATGAATCCTGAGATACTCATTCTGGATGAGCCGACGGCGGGGCAGGATTACCGGCACTATACGGAAATCATGGAGTTTTTAAAAGAGCTCAACGAAACGCTTGGCATTACGATCATCATGATCACACACGATATGCACCTGATGCTGGAATATACCGACCGTGCCATCGTCATCGCAGACGGTCAGCTCATTGCGGATGATACGCCGGCAAATGTGCTGACAAATGAAGCAGTGGCGGACAGAGCTTATCTGAAAAAGACATCTCTTTACGACCTGGCACTGCGCTGCGGTATCGAAGACGCTCCGGGATTTGTAGAAAGATTTATACATTATGAAAGGCAGGTGAGAGCCGATGGCGGGCAGACTTCTGACCTATAGTCCAAAGGATACCTGGATACACCGGCTTTCCGGCGTTTCAAAAATGGTATTTTTCCTGCTCTGGTCACTGACCGGAATGCTGACATATGATACGAGGGTGCTTCTTGTGATGCTCGTTTTGAGCGTGATCATCTTTGCGATATCCAAAGTGGAGTGGAAACAGGTAGGAACGGTATTCTGGTTCATCCTGCTGTTTCTTTGCATTAATCTGGTAGCGATATGGGTATTTTCACCGAATCAGGGTACGGAGATATATGGGACGGAAACAGTGCTCGTGAAACTTTTTGGCAGACATAATATCACGAAAGAGCAGCTTTTTTATGAGTTCAATGTGATGCTGAAATATTTCACGGTAACGCCGGTGGTGCTTTTGTTTATCGTTACAACGAATCCGAGCGAATTTGCGGCGAGCTTAAACCGGATAGGTATCAGCTATAATGTGGGCTATTCTATCGCGATCGCATTGCGGTATGTGCCTGATGTGCAGTCCGATTTTACAAAGATAAAGCACGCTCAGGAAGCAAGAGGGATTGAAATGAGCAGTAAGACATCTCTCTGGGACCGCATTAAAAAGATGAGCTCTATCATTTTTCCGCTGATTTTTTCCAGTATGGAGCGCATCGATGTGGTGAGTAACGCGATGGAGCTGAGAGGGTTTGGAAAAAAGAAAAAGCGTACCTGGTATATGGGAAGAAAACTGGAACGTAACGATTATCTGACGCTGGGATTTGCTGTCCTGTTTATGGCGGCAGCGCTGGCGGTCACCTATGCGGATGGGAACCGGTTCTGGAATCCGTTCGTATAAGGGCGCAAGACGGCAGAATATTCGGGAAAAGGGAGGATGTTATGATATATACGCTGGAAAATGAACGGTTAAAAGTGCAGGTGAACAGCAGAGGCGGAGAATTATGGTCCGTGCAGACGAAAGATGGGCATGAATATCTGTGGCAGGGGGATAAGAAGTACTGGCAGGACAGGGCATTGAATCTGTTTCCGTATATCGCACGCCTGACGGAAGGAAAATATGTTCTGGATGGAAAGACTTATGAAATGTCTATCCACGGCTTTGTGAATTTTTCGGAGCTGGAGGCAGAGGAACAGACGGATACACGACTGACGCTGAAACTTTCCGACAGCGAGGAAACGAGGAGAATGTATCCGTTTGCATTTACATACCGGCTGATCTATGAACTGACGGAAAATAAGATCCATGTGACGTTTGCGGTAGAGAATAAGGATAGCCGGACGATGTATTTCGGTGTGGGCGGTCATCCCGGTTTTATGGTTCCTATGGAAGAGAAATTGTCATTTGAAGATTATTGCCTGCAGTTTGACGGAAATAAAAATCCGGTGCGCGTGGGATTTTCTGAGGACTGTTTCGTAAACGGACAGGATAACGAGTTTATACTGGATGACGGGAAGCTGCCTCTTTCCCATGATATGTTCGATCAGGATGCCATCGTACTGCGTGACATGGCAAAATCCGTGACCCTGCATTCTGCAAAAGGGACGAGAGCGGTGCGTGTAGCTTATCCGCAGATGGACTATCTGGGAATCTGGCACATGCCCTTTACGGATGCTCCTTATGTGTGCATCGAGCCGTGGTCGTCGCTGCCGTCCCGAAAAGGCGTGGTTGAAAATCTGGCAGAACAGCCGGGACTTGTACACCTGCCTGCGGAGGAGAGCTATGAGAACCGGTGGAGTATAGAAATCATATAAGATAGAAAAAGAGGCGGTATCTGCAGTTTCAGCAAATATCGCCTCATATTTATTTCAGATATCAGTTCTGTACGGCCAGTGTCTTTAACTGTCCCATCACTTTTTTCATAGGAGGGAGCATCAGGATAACAATGGTAATAAGCGCTTCCGCACCCAGGTAAAGTCCGTTGTACACAAGAGAGTATACGGGAGCGGACATGCCGTAGTCGGCAGCGTATGTTCCAAAAAAGATCATACCGGATAAAAAGGCGAAGAAGTAACGTCCGAGAACGCCGATCGCATAGCCTTTGATGAGTCCGTTTTTGGATTTGGAGAAAATACCGGATAAGCCCAAAGCACCGAATGCAAAAATGTAATCTGTCAGCATCTGAGGGATGCTCATGATGTAGGGGTCAATGATGAGCTGTAAAAATCCATAGGAAATGGCTGTCATCAGACCTGCTCCAAGTCCGTACCAGTAGCCGATGAGACAGATGAACAGCATGGACAGAAGCGTAACGGAGCCGCCCATGGGCATGTCAAATACTTTTATCATCGAGGTGACTGTACCCGCTGCGATTGCCATTGCGGAAAAAACGAGCTGACGGGTGGAAAAGTGCGGTTTTTTCAGAGAACCGCCGATAAAGCAGGCGAGAAGAAGTATCGCGAGCATGACGAGAACCAGAGCGGTATAGCCCGCAGTGGTGAGCTGATAGGTCGTGCCCCATTCATCTGTAATGGGGATTGCAAAAAATGAAAGCATAAAAAAACCTCCTTGCAATGCACAGGAGGGGTACCGTTAGTCTTTACGGATACAACAGAAAAAACAGCGTATCAAACGCCTGTTTTTTGCAATCCATAAAAACTGCCTCCCTCCGCCGGTATTATCCGGTTCAGGTTGTGAGGGTTAGAATCCTGACGGATTCAATCTCAGCAATCGCTCCCCTGGCATCTTTGTATTTTGTTCGCTTTAACTATAATCCCGGATAGGACAGATGTCAAGAAAAAACGAAATTTTCAAAAATCCCCTTGTATCTGTGCGCGTTTCAGAATATACTGGAACAGATATAAAGGAAATACAAAGGAAAAGGCAGTGAAGCAGTGAAGAAACAGGATTTTAAGAAATGGACATTTGGACTGGCCGGTGGCTTTGTGGTGATCGCAGGAGCGCTGGCCAGTTGCTTTTATGTTGCATACGGGCAGCTGGAAAACAGGCTGACTTCGGCAAACGCAGAACTGGTAAATGCAAAAAAACAGATAGAGACACTGGTGGTGGAAAAGGAGGAGCTGGAGGAAGCGGCCGGAATAGCGGCTGCGATGGCTGCGGAGAACGAGCTTTTGAAAATGGAAGAGGTCCCGTTTGAGGTGGATCTTTCCGATTGGAAGTATGTGCTCACAAACGAACTTCATATGCTCCCGAAGGATTTTGAGGCAGAACTTGAAAAAACATATAACGGGCAGAGAGTAGACCGCAGGATGCGCGGGGAACTGGAGGCGATGATAGACGCTGCCAAAAAAGACGGTCATCATTTGATGATATGCTCGTCATACCGGGATTATAAAAAGCAGGACCAGCTCATGGATGAGTCGATAGCGAAATTTGTCCGCAGGGGGTTAAGCTACAAGGACGCTTTTTTCAAGACAAAGGAGCAGATTGCGCTGACCGGTGCAAGCGAGCATCACACAGGGCTGGCGGTGGATATCGTCGGTAAAAACCATCAGAGTCTGGATGAATCCCAGGCGGATACAAAAGAGGCAAAATGGCTGGCAGAACATGCCGCAGAATACGGTTTTATCCTGCGCTATCCAAAGGAAAAGGAAGATATTACGATGATATCCTTTGAATCGTGGCACTATCGCTACGTAGGAAAAGAAGCGGCAGAATATATGAAGGAAAAGAATCTGTGCCTGGAGGAATTTATAGAGCTTGTGCAGATACAGCAGGCGAAAGAAGCGTTTATGACAGAGTCGATGAACTAAAGGGCAGGGAGGACGGCGGTGAAAGCAGGAACCTGGCAAGGGAACGGCTGGCCGGATTTCCGGAAGGATATGTGCATAATGGAGAAAATAATGGAAATGTATGAGGATTTTGCTCAGGTATACGACCGTTTTATGGATGAGACGCCCTATGAGGCCTGGGCTGATTTTGTAGAGAAGAAACTAAAAGAAGCGGGGATAGAAGACGGACTCGTGCTCGATCTGGGCTGCGGGACCGGTTCGGTGACGGAACTCCTTGCAAAAAAGGGCTATGATATGATCGGCGTCGATATATCCGACAGGATGCTGGATATCGCAATGGAAAAACGGGCGCGATCAGGTCTGGATATTTTGTATCTGCAGCAGGATATGCGGGAATTTGAATTGTACGGCACGGTGCGGGCTGTGATCAGCCTGTGCGACTCTGTCAATTATCTGCTGGAAGAAGAGGAGCTTTTGGAAACGTTTTGTCTGGTAAATAATTATCTGGACCCGGACGGGCTGTTTCTTTTTGATTTTAATACGGTTTATAAATATCAGACGGTGATAGGCGACAGCACGATTGCGGAGAACCGGGACGACTGCAGCTTTATCTGGGAAAATTATTATGATGAAGAGAGCCATATCAACGAATACGACCTGACGATATTTGTGCGTCAGGAAAAAGAGGTGTTTCGCAGATTTACCGAAACGCATTTCCAGAAAGGATATACGCTGCAGACGATCAAAGACCTTGTAGAACGGGCGGGGCTGCGCTTTGTGGAAGCGATGGATGCGGATACGCACGGCCCGGTCCGGGAGGAGAGCGAACGGATATATGTGATGGCACGGGAACAGGGAAAAAGAGTATAGTGCAGCACATTTTAGTGCATACAGCGCGCTGGGAAGAGGATGGAAACGTCAGACAGGAGGTTGAATATGACAGATTATATGGTAAGAGCAACGGCAGGAAACGCGCAGATACGCGCGTTTGCGGTAACAACAAGGAATATTGTGGAAACGGCGAGACAGGCGCATAATACAAGCCCGGTGGTAACGGCGGCGCTGGGCCGGCTTCTGACAGCGGGAGTCATGATGGGAAGCATGCTGAAGGGAGAAAAGGACCTTCTGACCCTTCAGATCAAAGGCGACGGTCCGGTAAGGGGGCTTACGGTGACGGCAAACGCCCAGGGCGAGGTAAAGGGCTATGCGGACGTGCCGGATGTGATACTGCCTGCGAACGCGAAGGGTAAGCTGGATGTGGGCGGCGTAGTCGGAAGAGGGACGATCAATGTCATCAAGGATATGGGATTAAAGGAGCCCTATGTAGGGCAGACAGAGCTGGTGACCGGAGAGATTGGGGACGACCTTACCAATTATTTTGCATCGTCAGAGCAGACACCGTCTTCTGTGGGACTGGGCGTTTTGATGGAAAAAAATAATACTGTCCGGTGCGCAGGAGGATTTATCATTCAGCTCATGCCTTTTGCGGAAGAAGAAACTATCGTGCGGTTGGAGCATAATCTGTCCCTGATAAATTCCGTGACGGCGCTTCTGGACCAGGGGCTTACACCGGAAGAGCTGTTAAAACGGGTGCTGGACGGCTTTGATGTGGAGATTACCGAAAAAATGCCGTGTGGTTTTGTATGTAACTGCAGCAGCGAACGGGTAGAAAGAGCGCTCATCTCCATCGGGAAAGAGGAGCTTCATTCGATGATAGAAGAAGGCGAGCCGATAGAGGTGAATTGTCATTTCTGTGGGAAAAACTATGTATTTGATGTGGATGCGCTGCGCGCGATGGAGAAAAAAGCAGGCAGATAAACCTGTTGAGAGCAGGGAGGAAAGTTCATGAGGGATGGTTTTTTAAAAGCAGCAGCCGCAGCGCCGAAGGTGCGGGTGGCAGACCCGGTATGGAATGCGGCAGAAATCTGCCGCACGCTGGATGAATGCTATGAGAAAGGGGCGAAGCTGGTCGTTTTGCCGGAGCTTTGTATAACCGGATATAGCTGCGGAGATCTGTTTTTGCAGGACAGACTTTTGGAAGAGGCGATGGAGGGGCTGCGGACGGTGATACTCCATACAAAGGGACATGATGCCCTGGTATTTGCAGGTATTCCATGGGAAAAGGATGGAAAACTTTATAATGCGGCGGCAGCAGTTCAGGATGGAAAGCTTCTGGCGGTGGTTCCGAAGCAGAATATCCCGAATTATGGAGAGTTTTATGAGCTGCGGTACTTTGCACCGGGAAAAGGAGCGGTGGAGGAGACGGTATTTTTCGGAGAAAAGGTTCCCTTTGGCGCAAATATCCTGTTTTCCTGTGAGAATATGAAGGGTCTGACAGTGGGATGTGAGGTATGCGAGGATGCGTGGGTGCCGGATACGCCGTCTACCGGGCTGGTAAAAGCAGGGGCATCCGTGATTGTGAATCTGTCCGCTTCCAACGAAACGGTGGGCAAGGACGAATACAGACGGAAGCTGCTTTCTGCGGCGAGTGCGCGGCTGATGTGCGGTTATCTGTATGCCAGCGCAGGAGAAGGGGAATCGACGCAGGATATTGTTTTTTCCGGTCATAACATGATTTGGGAAAACGGGACTCTGCTTGCGGAAAACGCCCGTTTTACCGGAGATACGGCAGTATCGGAGCTGGACATATCGTATCTGATGCGTGAGCGGAGAAGGATAAGTACCTTTGTAAACAAGGGACAGGAAGGGTATGTCAGGATACCGTTTTTCCTGAAAGAGGAAAAGACTGTACTGACCCGCAGGTTTAATGCGTTGCCTTTTGTGCCTTCGGGGGAAGAAGAGCGCAGAAAACGTTGTGAGCAGATTTTGGATATACAGGCATACGGGCTGAAAAAACGGCTGTCCCATACCGGTGCGCAGACTGCGGTGGTCGGTGTATCAGGGGGATTGGATTCGACGCTGGCGCTCCTTGTTACAGCCCGTGCATTTGACCTTTTGGAAAAAGACAGAAGCGGTATATTGGCAGTGACGATGCCGTGCTTTGGAACGACCGACCGGACCTATGACAATGCCTGTCGCCTGGCGCAGACACTCGGGGCAGAGCTGATGGAAGTCAACATCAAAGAAGCCGTAAATGTGCATTTCAGGGATATCGGGCAGAATCCGGAGCTGCATGACGTTACTTATGAAAACGGTCAGGCGCGAGAGCGGACACAGGTGCTGATGGATTTGGCGAATCAGAGAAACGGTATGGTAATAGGTACGGGAGATTTATCAGAGCTGGCTCTTGGATGGGCAACGTATAATGGCGATCACATGTCAATGTACGGGGTCAATGGAGGCGTACCCAAGACGCTCGTACGTCATCTGGTGCAGTACTGTGCAGACAGCTTGTGCGTTAAGGCAATCGCGCAAGCCGGACAGGAAAGCGAAGAGGAGCTTCGCAGTGTCCTTCTGGATGTGCTGGATACTCCGGTGAGCCCAGAGCTTTTACCTCCGGAGGACGGAAAGATAAGCCAGAAGACAGAAGATCTGGTAGGACCCTATGAGCTTCATGATTTCTTCTTATATTATATGCTGAGGTGTGGTTTCGGACCGGGAAAAATATACAGGATTGCGATGGAAGCCTTTGCAGGAGATTATGATAAAGAAACTGTAAAAAAATGGCTTAAGACATTTGTGAAAAGATTTTTTGCACAGCAGTTTAAACGTTCCTGTCTGCCTGACGGACCAAAGGTGGGGAGTGTCGCGGTATCTCCGCGCGGAGACCTGAGGATGCCGTCGGATGCGTCGAGGGCGGCATGGGAAAAAGAGCTGGAAGCGCTGGACTAGGCAGCGTTCCCAGCATTATCCTTTCAGGGCTCAGAGAGCAGGTTCAGAAAGTTTTGCCTTATCGAGCGCTGTGCCTACGGCATCGATCAGAAGCTGGGAGGTATATTTGTTTTCGTCCGGATAAACGAGCCCTTCCAGAGACTGCTTTTCGCAAATCTGTGCGGCAATAGTATCCATGCAGGGTTCCATCAAAGGGTACATGGTGGAGACGACCTGTGTCAGGTTGACGAGGCGCACGGAAGTGATGTTTGCCCGGTCTACCGTGACCTCTACGTCCACGCTGCTTTCTCCTATCTGAAGGGAGGTTGTGTACTTGCCGGGGACATAAAGGGACTTTTCCTGTGGAAGGTCGGGCTTTTCCGTGGTTTTGGCAGGGATAAACATCAGCGCTATGAGCACGATAAAAAGGATGCCGAGCAGTGCAAAAATGCCGGTATATATCAATTCCTTTAGATGAAGTACGACGATTTTTGTTTTGGAATTCATGGTGATCCCCCCGCTTTGTTTGTTATTCCAATGTACGCGGGAGAAAGCGGGAATATGACTGGGAAAATGTAAAGGAGGAAAAAGATTGAAGATAAGATTTACGAAGATGCAGGGATGCGGAAATGATTATGTATATATCAATGGCTTTGAGGAAAAGATACCTCAGGACAAAAAGCCGGATTTTGTGCGGTTTGCGAGCGACCGTCATTTTGGCATCGGCGGCGACGGGGTCATTTTCATCAATCCGTCCGATGAGGCGGATTTTGAAATGGAGATGTACAATGCGGATGGAAGCCGTTCTGAAATGTGCGGGAACGGCATTCGCTGCGTGGCAAAATATGTGCATGACAGAGGGCTGACGGATCAGGAAAAATTTACCGTTATCAGCGGCGGGAGCATAAAGCAGATGGAGCTGACCGTGCAGAACGGCGAAACAACAACGGTGCGTGTGGATATGGGTGAGCCTGTCCTGAAGGCAGAGCTCGTACCTGTCGTAACGCAGAAGGAACAGGCGGTGGACGAGCCGATAGAGGTCGGGGGAAGAGAATACCGGATGACCTGTATTTCTATGGGAAATCCTCATGCAGTAGTATTTGTGGAGGATACGGATGGCTTTGGATTGGAGCAGACGGGACCGCTGTTTGAAACGCATGAGAGATTTCCGCGCCGGACAAATACAGAATTTGTACAGATCATTTCCGGGGATCATGTGAAAATGCGCGTATGGGAGCGGGGAACCGGTGAAACTCTCGCATGCGGAACCGGATGCTGTGCCACAGCTGCGGCGTGCTTTTTGAACGGGCATACCGGAAGGAAAGTAACAGTGGATGTGCTGGGCGGCTCAATCCTGGTTGAATGGGACGAAAAGAGTAATCACATTTTCATGACGGGCCCGGCGGAGTTTGTATTTGACGGGGAAATAGAATACTGTTGAGTATTTATGGAAGATGAGGAAAATATGGACGGGAATATGCTGGAGGAAAGATTTGAATTCCGGGAGATACGACCGGAGGAGGCAGAGCAGGCGGCGCAGATAGAGAGGATGTGCTTCCCGCCAAACGAAGCATGTACGGAGGAAATGATGTATCGACGCGTCCATAGGGCGCCGGAGCAATTCCTGACGGCAGTAGACAAAAAAAGCGGGAAGCTTGCGGGATTTTTAAACGGGCTTTCGACGCGGGAGCTCAGATTCAGGGATGAATTTTTTACGGATGAAACGCTGCATGCCCCCGACGGGAAAACGGTCATGCTGCTTGGGCTGGATGTGCTTCCGGAATATCGAGGGATAGGGCTTGCCAGGAGGCTCGTTTGTGAATATGCCCGCAGGGAACGTGAAAGAGGCCGCAGACTGCTGCTTTTGACATGCCTGCCGGAAAAAGTCGGGATGTATGAAAAATTCGGCTTTTTGGATAATGGCATTGCGGATTCCTCGTGGGGCGGCGAAGCATGGCATGAAATGGAAATGAAATTGTGACTGAACGCCTGCAAAGGAATAAGTTGTTCTTTTAAAAATACTTGAAAAGTTCAGGGATAGATGATAATCTGAAAACGAAAGATTTAGAGTTGATATAAAAATGTGCGTCTTTTGCTACGCGCATTTTTTATGCTCAAAAACGGGTAGACAGGGCTTCCCCTGACATCAAAAGAAAAGGAGAGGTTGTATGAAAAAAGTGACGGCATGGCTGCTTGCGGCAGCTTTAGCGTTCAGCGGCATACCTGCGTATGCTTCGCCGGCAGAAGGAAAGGGCTTTTTGCTGACAGAAGAGGATAACGCAGGGACATAGGAAGAAAACGCTTTGGGAAGTCGGGAACAGGAGCAATCCGAAGTACCGGGAACAGAGGAGATAACGGCAGAGGCGGAAACCGAAAGTCATCCTGAGACGGAGACCGGGACAGAAGACGTTTCTGAAACAGAGGGGACATCTGAAAGCGAAAGCGGGGTGGAGACCGAAACCGAAACGGAGACTGAAACGGAAACTGAGATTGAAACTGAGACCGAAACGGAGACAATTCAGGAGAAAAATGCGTCTGAGAACGGGATAGACTGGGACAAGATAGAAGTTCCGGAGGATGCCAAGGGCGCGGTCGAAGTCATTTTGGGCAATGCGCTTCCCATGAAAAGAGGAGCGGATCTGAATATTTCTTTAACAAGGAATTCGGAGCTGATAAAGAAAGAGAGCGTCGAGTTAGCGGCGGGACCGAAAAAGAAAACGGTTCTGTTGGATGGGCTGGATGCCGGAACTTATACACTGCTTGTGGAAGCGGAAGGGTTTGCGGATTTCAAGCAGGAGATAGAGGTGCAGAGAAATGTCCGGACGGCCGAAATTTATGCAGGGTTCCGGGATGATGTAGCGTATGAGGCAGGCAATGCACATCCGGGTGCGCTGCTGGCAGGGGATGTGGATGGAGACGGAGCTGTGAATGAAACAGACGGCGACATTCTGATAGATTCCATGTCGGCACACCGGACTGCGGTTGCAGATGTATCTGGGAATACAGACAGGGCGGATTTAAACAAGGATGGCATCATCGACCTTTTGGATCTTCAATATTATGCCGTAAGTATGGATAAGATTGGGGAAAAAGCCGATTTTGAGGCCTCGTTGACCACACGGGTCGCAGATGATGCGGCAGGAGTGGGAGCAGGAAAAAACACGCAGGTGGAAGGCAGGCTGGAAGACCTGTTATCCTCGGAAGGAAAGATAACGCTGTCTGTAAAGGACGGGGAAGCAATTTCAGAAGAGACTCCGGTAGAGATAGGCATAGCGTTTGCCGGCACAGAGACCGGGAGCGGAGAAGGCGTTCAGGTAGAGGAAATTGTAATACGCTCGGAAGGAATCCGGGAAGGAAACATCATACTGGATACAGAAGACGGTGAAATCGTCAGAACGATACGGGATGGCAGGGTAGAAGCTGCAGGCAGAAGCTATGCCGGAAAAGAAGATGCCCTTGTGATTGACCTTGGTGGTCAAGTTGCGGTGAAACGCGTTACAATACGGGTGACAGCGGCTCAAAAGGGCAGCAATAATCTTGTAGAGATTTCGAAAGTGGAATTTTTAAACGGAATGGAAAACCGGATTCCTGAGCCGGAAATGAATATTCCTAAAAATTTCCGTCCTGAGCCGGAGAATAAGGCGTTTACTCTCGGATGGGACAAAGAACCCAATGTCACAGGATACGAGGTAGAGATAGAGCATAAGGGAGAGACGCAGCAGGTAAGGACTGCGGTAAACAGTATCCGCGTTCAGGCATTCGGAAAAAAGAAGCTTGTAAACGGCGAGGTATATAAGATTCGGGTGCAGTCGGTAAACGGCGCATGGAAGAGTGGATTTTCTGAATGGCTCAGCATTGTTCCGAAAGCGGAAGGCAGACCGGAAGCGCCGGATTATGTCAAAGCAGAGGGCGGATACCGGCGTATCACGGTGAAGTGGAAAGATATGGACGATACGGACAGCTATTGCGTATACTACCGGGAGAAAGGTCAGGGCGCTTATCAGAAAGTGGGCTCCATAGAAACAAACAGCTATGAGATCACAGGATTAAAGGACAGAACCCGCTATGAGATTTATGTAACGGGAGTAAATGAACTCGGAGAAAGCGACCCGTCCCTGATTTCAGAAGCGGAGACGGAAGCGGTTACGCCCGTACAGATGCCGAAGTATAAGCTGATAAACGAAGCGGGAAAGGCTGGCAGCCTGACATCCCATATCGCATCCGTGACGCGCGGCCGCGGCCGGATGGTGAACAGTCCGTTAGATGAGGGAAAGACAAACAGTGCATTGGGCGCTGCAGATAATGATTTTGGTTCTTATTATCAGATGGAGGACTGGGATGATGGAGGTCTGTATCACGGAGAAGGAAAAGGACTGACCTTTACCTTTGACCAGCCTTACGAAATGAACTATATCGCCTTTGCGGAGGCAGAAGAGCTGGGAAATTACAGCAACGCGTCCGTATTCTGGTACGACGGGGCAAACCCTAATGGAAAACAGGCTGCGGTTAAGGCTGTTTTGAAGAAGCGGGATGAAAACGGAAGAAGTTACTATATGATAAAGCTGGCAGAGCCTGTGACAGCGCAGAAGCTGCGTCTTGGTTTTACAAGAAGCGGAAATTATCGCAACATTGTCATTGCGGAAGTGAATTTCTATCATTATGACAGCCTTGAAGATGATATTCTGGCATTGTATGCGGATGACCTTCATACATGTCTGAAAGACAGCGTGACACAGAAGGACATTGACGCGCTCCAGAAACGTCTGGACACGCAGGATGAAAAAAGCGGCGAATATCATCCGGAAAAAGAGATGCTCCAGAAGGAGCTGGACAATGCGAGAGGTCTTCTGGATTCCACGTTAGGAGAAACACTGGAAATATCGCCTCTTATCACGGCGGCAAAAGACGGACACCTCGGCTTTGGCGGATTAAACGGATGGCAGCCTTTGGGTGTGACTGCATATGAGGGTGAGCAGCTCGTCATTTATGTAGGGCACAATACGCTCAAAACAGGTGCGGATACATCTCTGAAGCTTATTGCAACGCAGTATCATGCGGAATCGAATTCCCTGGCTGCAGAGGTGGCAAGACTGAAGGTGGGACGCAATGAGGTGACGGTGCCGGGACTGAACAGTCTGGCTCAGGAGCATGGAGGAGCGCTCTATATCCAGTATACGGGAAACAATGCAAACGACCGGTATGCGGTACGTGTCAGCGGCGGAGCAAAGGAGCCGGTGCTGAATCTGTATGGCGTGACAAAAGATGAGGAACGTCATGAAAAAATCCTTTCTTATATAGAAGAGCTGGAAGAGCATGTCCAAAACCAGAAAAATCTGCATGGAGAGCTTCATGAGGCAGTTGCGGAAAACAGCGGCATAAACCGCGAATATGATCCGAAAAACTGTATCCTTGGAGCAACGGATATCATGCTTGATCAGATAATGTATTCCGTTTCAGGTGAGCAGATATTAAAGGCGCTTGGCAGCGGGACAACAAAGGAAAAAGCGGAAAAACTCGACAGTTCGCTTCGGGCGATGGATCAGATGATGCATTTGTTCTATCAGCATAAAGGATTAAATGACAGCAGCCAGACACCTGCAAAGGACCGCCTGCCTTCCCAGCACCTGAATATCCGTTATATGAGGATGTTCAAAGGAGCGTTTATGTATGCGGGAGGAAATCATATCGGTATCGAGTGGGATTCCGTAAAGCATCTGGCGGAGGGCAGACCGATAAGGCTGGATGAAAACGGGAAATATACGGATGGTAATTTCTTCGGATGGGGAATTGCCCATGAGATAGGGCATAATATCAATCAGAACGCATATTCCATTGCGGAGATAACAAATAATTATTTTTCACAGCTGACAACGGCAAGGGATACAAATGAATCTGTCCGCTTCCGGTATCAGGACGTTTATGAAAAGGTGACGTCCGGAACGATTGGAAGATCGGAAAGCGAAGCGGTCCAGCTGGCACTTTACTGGCAGCTCCATCTGGCGTATGACAGAGGATATAACTTTGCGACCTATGACAGCTATGAAGAGCAGTTTAAAAATCTCTTTTATGCAAGGGTAGATACTTATGCCAGAGATGTGTCCAGAGCGCCTGCGCCCGGAGGAGTGAAGCTTACGCTGGAGGGAGACGCGGAGCAGAAGCTGATGCGGCTGGCATGCGCGGCGGCAGAGGCCGATCTGATGGAATTCTTCACCCGCTGGGGAATGCTGCCCGATGCGGGAACAAGAGCATATGCGGCTCAGTTTGAAAAAGAGCCCCGTGCAGTTTATTATCTGAACGACGAAGCGAGAGTCTATGAGATAGAGCATGGAACGGATGCGACGATTGCAGGTAAAAATGTGGTGGGAGCTTCCAGCAGGGTATCGGTAAATGAAGCTGTGCCCAATGAGGTGACGATTTCCATCAAAAGCTCTGCGGACCCGGAAGTGCTGCTGGGATATGAAATTGCAAGATATACATATGAGGGCGGCAGGGAATCCCGGAAAGTCGTAGGCTTTACAACGGAGAGCCAGTGGCAGGACCACGTGACGGATTTGAACAACAGAGCGATTACCTATGAGGTGACGGCGGTAGATAAGTTCGGATATTATTCCGCGCCTCAGAAGGTAGGGACTGTAAGGATTTCCCATGACGGCAGCCATGATAAGGCCATGTGGAAGGTTATGACCAATATGGTATCAAAGGCAGATGAGATTCCGGAAGCGGATGAAAATATGCCTTGCGAACCGCAGAAAAAATCTGCCGTCAGCAGCGTGATAGACTATGATTATCAGAAAAATACCTATGCAGGAACGAGCAGCAATGCAGATGCGTCAGTACTTTTGCAGTTTGGCGAAGTCCTTGCGGTATCCGGAATAAAATATACGGTAACATCCGGGAACGCGATAGGGGCATTTACAGTAGAGATAAGTACGGATGGAAAAAACTGGACGAAGGTTTTGGAAGATACCTTTGACCCGGGCAAAAAAATCCAGACCATATATTTCAGAAATGAAAAAAATGACCCGTGGGTAGCGACCTATGATGCGGCGTATGTGCGCCTGAAAGCAAAAGGAAGCGCCGGAAAGGAGCTTTCCATCACGGAGCTGGATATTTTAGGACCTTCGGGAGACAGTATCCGCTTTGGCGTAGAGGAAGGCAACAGAAACAGTGCGGTCGGTATTCTGGCAAAGGAATATGAATATGACGGACAGCATTCGATTCCGGCAGGCTCTCTTGTATTCATGGGCAGATATAAAGGAAATCCGGCATATAATGTAGTCCTTGTTTATGATGACGAAGGAAATATCATCGGAGGAACGGATGAGGACGGCGCGGTAAATGCAGCGCAGATTATTTTGGCAGATGTACCGGAAAACGGCCTGCTCGGAGAAGTCAGCGACGGTATATGGATTTACTGGATAGAACCTGATAAAAACGGAGAAATTCCCAAACTGTCCGGAAATGTACGGGCAGAGCTGTATCGGGTGGACGATGCGATGACCAATGAAGGGCAGCGGCTGGTAAGCGATACGGTAAAGATGCTTCTTCCGGAAAAACTGGGAGAGATAGAGATTTCCGGAAATGGTAAAAGCAACGCAGGAGAATGAATGTGAATAAATGGAAAAAAAGGATAGGCACAGCGCTTTGTGCGCTGGGGCTTCTCCTTCCCATGTCAGTACTGGCAGCAGGGAAGGACAGGGTGACGCTGGAAAAAACAGATGAGCAGAGCGCTGCAGTCACAGTTGTGGCAGAACATGCATCTGCGGAGCAGACCACAGCGGTAGCACTGAAGCTGAAGGTGACTGTGACAGAAGGGGAAGCGGATGTTTCCTTTGAGTTTTCAGAGGAAATCCCTGCAGAGGTGACAGGAAGCCGCTATGTGGACGGCGTGCTGTATGTTTATGCGGCGTCCGGAAAAAGTATATTCGGAGCCGGAGACGAACTGCGGCTTGGCAATGTTGTCATAAAGGCGAAGTCGGAAGCTGCTCTGGCGACGGTAGAGGTCATCTCTGAAACGATTGACAGTGACGGGGAAGGCGGAACGCAGGAAAAGGTATTTTCTTTTCAGACAACCAACAGAGCGTATGGAATGCAGGAGCATATCGTGGATGAAATTCCCGATGCGGTGGAGCTTTCCATGAAGAATGGCAGTGATGGAAACGGTGGCGAAGGCGGAAATGGAAACGGAAACGAAGGCGGCAGCGGAAACGAAGGTGGAAATGGCAGCGGACATGGAAGCAATGGCGGAAGTGATTCGGGAAATAATGGAGCACAGGGAGGTTCTGAAAATATTCAGCAGGGACTGAATGATACAACTGTGCAGCAGATAACAGACCCGAACGGGGCGGTAAAGATACCGACAGCTGTCATCCCCGGCACGCCCGGGAAAGCGCCTCTGCCGGATCTGTCTCTGGCTGAAAAAAACGAGAGCGGTTCAGGGAAGGTAGCGGGCGGAAAGGATAAAATCACTGTGGTAAGACCTGCAGACGGTCCGTCGGCGATCATCGTGGAAGAAAACGAGGTGGCGAACGTAGACAGCACGGACGTTCAGGAAAAGCCCGGGGAGGCAGAAGGCGTTTCTTCCGGTAAAAATGAGATAGCGCTGGATAAGGAGAACGGTGGTGCGCTGCAGAAAGCTGGGAAGAATGAAAAAATCACTCTGGCAGCGGCTGTCGTGACAGCAGTGACGGCTGCGGCAGGAGCGGCAGCAGGCATGATAGTATGGCGGAAAAAATCCTTTGGCTCCGGGAAGAGAAGAAAATCAGGGAAGAAAAAGAATTCTTCCAAAAGATAAGTATGTGATTTCATAAAGGGGCGTTGTCTTTCCCTGTCAGGAAAGGCAGCGCCCCTTTGTACAGCAGGGAGGGGAAGTCAGAGGATTTAGACAGATAAAACGATAGAGCAGATGCTTCATGGATTGTAAAAAAAAAAATAGAATCCGTTGAATTTCAACGAATTCTATTTCAAAAGCAGATGACGGGAATCGAACCCGCCTCCTCAGCTTGGGAAGCTGATGTTCTACCAATGAACTACATCTGCATGTCTGATATTATAACACAGCTTTTTTTAAAAGGGAACCCCCATTTTTATGATTTTTCAAAATTTACAATTCTGACCTTTTAGAGATTTTTCACTTTTCGTTCCCCTGAAATTATGCTATACTGTCAACATACAAGTCGTCTGCGGGATGCCGGCGATTTATCAACAAAAGGGTCTGTACAGCGTGGCATCCACAGTCTGTGCGGACGACGGAAGGTGGTAGGATGCAGAGAATATTATTGAAGTTAAGCGGTGAGGCGCTGGCCGGCGAGAAGAAGCACGGTTTTGATGAAGATACTGTCAGGGCGGTGGCTCTGCAGGTGAAACAGCTGGTTGATGACGGCATAGAGGTCGGCATCGTGATCGGCGGCGGAAATTTCTGGAGAGGCCGTACGAGTGAGCACATCGACCGCACGAAAGCGGATCAGATCGGGATGCTCGCTACAGTGATGAACTGTATTTATGTTTCGGAGATTTTCCGTTCCGTGGGGATGATGACCAATATCCTGACACCTTTTGAATGCGGTTCTTTTACGAAGCTGTTTTCAAAGGACAGAGCCAACAAATATTTTGAGAAGGGTATGGTCGTCTTTTTTGCAGGAGGAACCGGGCATCCGTATTTTTCAACGGATACGGGAGTAGTGCTGCGTGCCATCGAGGTAGAAGCGGATGTAATATTGCTTGCCAAGGCGATAGACGGTGTGTACGATGATGACCCGGCAAAGAACCCCGATGCGAAGAAGTATGATGAAGTATCCATTCAGGAAGTGATAGACAAGAACCTTCAGGTAGTGGATATGACGGCGTCCATTCTGGCACGCGACAACAAAATGCCGATGTGGGTATTCGGCTTAAATGAAGAAAACAGTATTGTGAATGCGGTAAAGGGAGAGTTTGCCGGCACAAAGGTCACAGTATAAGGAGGATATGATGGACGAGAGATTACAGCAGTTTGAGACAAAGATGGGAAAGACCTGTGAATATCTGGAGGCGGATTATCAGACTATCCGCGCAGGTCGTGCAAATCCCCATGTTCTGGACAGGATACGCGTGGAATATTACGGCACGCCCACTCCTTTGCAGCAGGTCGGTAATGTAACGGTTCCCGAACCCAGGCTGATACAGATAGCTCCCTGGGAGAAATCTTTGATAAAAGAAATCGAGAAGGCTATCATGATGTCGGATCTCGGCATTACTCCTTCTAACGACGGCAATGTGATACGTCTGGTATTTCCGGAAGTAACAGAGGAACGGCGTAAAGCCCTTGTAAAGGATGTCAAGAAGAAGGGCGAGGATGCAAAGGTTGCAATCCGCAACGTGCGTCGTGAAGGTAACGATTTCTTTAAGAAGCTGGCAAAAGAGGACGTTTCTGAGGATGAAATAAAGGAGCTTGAGGATAAGCTGCAGAAGCTTACCGACAAATATATCAAGGAAGTTGACAGCCTGATAGAAGTAAAATCCAAAGAGATCATGACGGTGTAAGACAGGGAAGGAGGCATGTTTGCCTCCTTTTTCCAAAGGGTGCACCGTCTTAAAAATAATTGGCCGCGTAAGCGGCGGAATGGGAGGAAATGATGAATATCCCGAATCATGTGGCTATCATTTTAGATGGCAACGGGCGCTGGGCAAAGGCAAAAGGAATGCCGAGGAATTACGGTCATGTGCAGGGAGCAAAGACCGTTGAGAAAATATGTGAGGAAGCATGGCGGATGGGGATACACTATCTGACGGTATATGCTTTTTCAACGGAGAACTGGAACCGTCCGGCGGATGAGGTAGAGGCGCTCATGACGCTTCTGAGAAATTATATGAAAACCTGTCTGAAAAAAGCAGCAAAAAACAATATGTGTGTGCGTGTGATAGGTGACAAAAGCCGTCTGGATGAGGATATCCGCAAGCGGATAGAGGAGCTGGAGGAATCTACAAAGGATAACACTGGTCTGCACTTTCAGATAGCACTCAATTACGGCGGCAGGGATGAAATAAGGCGCGCAGTGATGAAACTTGCGGAAGAGGTGCGTGAGGGACGTCTGTGGCCGGAACAGATAACAGAGGATGTGATAAGCGATACTCTGGATACAGCGGGAATCCCTGAGCCAGACCTTTTGATACGCACTTGCGGGGAACAGAGGATTTCCAATTTCCTGTTATGGCAGCTGGCGTATACAGAATTTTATTTTACGTCTGTGGCATGGCCGGATTTTTCAAAAGAAGAATTAGAAAAAGCCGTAGAGGCATATAATCATAGGGACAGAAGATACGGTCTCGTAAAGGAGGAGTAGGGATGTTCTGGAAAAGACTTGCCAGCAGCGCAGTACTCGTTGTGCTGGCGCTGATATTTCTTATTCTGGGCGGACCTGTGCTGGGTATCGTGTGTACGGTACTTTCACTGATCGCATTTCATGAGCTGACAAAGGCCTGCCATGTGGATGAAAAGGGAGAAGCAAAGGCGCTGATAGCAGCCGGAGATATCGGAATTGTTTTATTTGGCGCGGTGATGATACTCACAAAAAATATGCTCTGGGGCATGGGGACAGTCGTGCTGATGTTTCTGGCGTGTATGTTTGTTTATGTATTCCGCTTTCCCAAATACCATGCGAATCAGGTGATGACGGTATTCTTTTGCGCGTTTTATCCGGGAGTGCTTTTTTCATTTCTTTATCTGACAAGGGAATTGACGTGGGGCGTCTATCTGGTATGGATGATATTCATAAGCTCATGGATATGCGATACGTGTGCGTATGTGACGGGAATGGCTTTCGGGAAGCATAAGCTGGCGCCTGTTTTGAGTCCGAAAAAATCGATAGAGGGCTCAATCGGCGGAGTTGTCGGATCGGCTGTCGTCGGCGCGTTATTTGCATGGCTTTTATTGCTTCCGATCACGCAGAAGCCGGAGACAGTGTGGGTTGTTGCCGTGATAGGGGCTGCAGGCGCGGTGATATCTCAGGTGGGTGATCTGGCGGCTTCCGCGATAAAGCGTGACCACCAGATAAAGGATTATGGAAAGCTGATACCGGGTCATGGAGGCATTATGGACCGGTTTGACAGCGTGCTTTTTACAGCTCCGGTCATTTATTATCTGTCAGTGCTTTTGCTGGGAGCGGCACATTAAAAAGATTTCATCAGCGCAGCGGACGGAAACGGCAGTGTGCGCGGAATGAGAGGGATATATGAAAAAGGTTGCGATTTTAGGGTCTACAGGTTCTATCGGGACGCAGACGCTGGAAATCATCCGGGATAACGGAGACATTCAGGCGGTGGCGCTGGCGGCAGGACAGAATGTGGAGCTGATGGAGGCTCAGATTCGGGAATTTCATCCGCTGATAGCAGGGATGTGGAGTGAAGATGCGGCAAAAGAGCTTCGCCAGAGAGTCTCCGACCTTCCGATAAAGATAGTCAGCGGTATGGAAGGACTGCTGGAGATAGCCTCTATGAAGGAGAGCGATATCGTAGTGACGGCGGTAGTCGGCATGATAGGCATCCGGCCGACCATTGCGGCGATAGAGAGCAAAAAGACGATAGCCCTTGCAAACAAGGAAACGCTTGTGACGGCGGGGCATCTTATCATGCCATTGGCAGAAAAAATGGGAGTTTCCATCCTGCCTGTGGACAGTGAGCATTCCGCTATTTTTCAGTCCCTGCAGGGAGCGGGAAGCAATCGGGTACACAAGCTGTTGCTGACTGCCTCAGGAGGACCTTTCCGAGGCAAAAAAAAGGCGGAGCTGGAAAATATGACACTTGCGGATGCGTTAAAGCATCCTAACTGGTCGATGGGCAAAAAGGTGACGATAGATTCTGCATCTCTTGTAAATAAAGGACTGGAGGTAATGGAGGCAAAGTGGCTGTTTGATATTCCTCTGGAGAAGATACAGGTGGTCGTGCATCCGCAGAGTATCGTGCATTCCGCAGTAGAATATGAGGACGGCGCGGTGATAGCGCAGCTGGGTCTTCCGGATATGAAGCTGCCTATCCAGTATGCGCTTTTGTATCCGGAGAGACGTCCGATGAACGCGCCTTTTATGGATCTGTTTTCTATCGGGCAGCTTACCTTTGAAGCACCGGACATGGAAACCTTCCCGGGGCTTGCGCTGGCGTATCGGGCGGCGCGCGAGGGCGGGAGTATGCCGACCGTTTTCAATGCGGCAAATGAGATGGCGGTAAAGCTCCTTCTTGCGGAAAAGATACGTTTTGCACAGATTCCGGATATTCTGGAGATGGCGATGGACGCTCATAAGATCATCGAACATCCTGATCTGGAAGAGATTCTGGCAACAGAGCGTCAGACCTATGAACTGATAGAGCGGGAGATGAAACTTTGATCGGAACAATTCTGATTTTTTTATTGATATTTTTTATAATCGTTATGGGGCATGAGTTCGGCCATTTTCTGATAGCGAAGGTGAACGGCATCAGGGTCAATGAATTCGCGATAGGAATGGGACCTAAGATCGCCGGCTTTAAAAAGGGTGAAACAGAATATGTGCTCCGGGCGTTTCCTCTGGGCGGTGCGTGTATTTTTGAAGGAGAGGATGGTCTGGAGAGTGCGGATGCAGGGAGTGATCCCGGTAATTTTCAGAATGCATCCGTATGGGCGCGGATAGGTACTGTGCTTGCAGGCCCCGTGTTTAATTTTTTGCTGGCGTTCGTATTTGCGATTATGGTTGCCGGTTATGCAGGGGCGGATATCCCTGTGCTGGGCGGCGTGACAGCAGGATCTGCGGCGGAAGCGGCTGGGATGCAGGCGGGCGATAAGATAGTCCGTTTTAACAGTAAGATAAGCCTGGCGCGTGAAATTTCCCTGGAAATGGCATTAAACCGTGATGGAAGTCCTGTGAAAGTGGCATATGAGCGCGATGGGAAAAGATATGAAACGGTTCTGACGCCTCAATATGATGAAGCGCTGGGGCATTATCTGGTCGGCTTTGAAAATTATGCTCTTTACGACGAGGCAAAGGGCTTCGACCTGTTCCGATATGGCTGGTATCAGCTCCGGTTTTCCATTAAAAATTCCGTAACAAGCGTAAAGGCTTTCGTTCAGGGAAAGCTGACGAAGGACGATATCGCAGGTCCTGTCGGCATGGCACAGATAGTGGATGAGGTCAGAGAAGCATCTGCTCCGGGCGGACCGGTGCTCGTATTTATGAATATGGTCAATCTGGCAATGCTGCTTTCGGTCAGTCTTGGCGTGATGAACCTTTTGCCGCTTCCGGCGCTGGACGGCGGGAGATTTGTATTTTTGCTGATAGAGGTGATACGGGGAAAGCCTGTTTCGCCTGAAAAAGAAGGAATGGTTCATTTTGCGGGCTTTGTCGTGCTGATGGTTGTAATGGTACTCGTACTGTTTAACGATATCCAGAGGCTTCTTCGCTGAATGGTTAGGCAGCATGGAGAAGTACAAGACCGGATGCCGCAGGCTTCATGAAATAGCTTATTAAAAGTAAAAAGGGGCTGTGAAAAAAGAATAGTCCCCCAAAAAAGAAAGACCAAGAGTTTA
>ENA-ORSX01000441-ORSX01000441.1-human-gut-metagenome-genome-assembly--contig:-NODE-441-length-45072-cov-6.709376_pt1 | contig 45072 bp, 44 predicted proteins | sample MGYA00241904_ERZ509172 | MGnify/ENA primary metagenome ERZ509172 (study PRJEB26280, sample SAMEA2338795) | human gut metagenome | biome: human gut; feature: human-associated habitat; material: faeces... | reverse complement strand
GATAAGGCAAAAGTATTCTTAAATTGGGTACAAAAAACTAAGCCCCTACAAAAGGAGCTATCATAATCCTTTGTTCCCACTATTTGATTATAGTTTTATTTAAGAATACCTTGCCGCATATTTTTTACTCCTTTTCTGGATTAAATCATTGTATCACATCAGTTTTAGGAAAGCAAGTACCTAAAAGAAATTTTTCTTCCCCTTATATGTAACAATCATACCGGCTTCCTAGCGTTCAGAATGTTTTCTGCTGTCTGCTGTGGTGTTTGGTTGGAATTGTCCAACCAAAAGCCGATCCGTGGTGTTGTCTGCATAAATGTATCGTATAAGGTTTCAACCGTAAAGCCGGAATAGCCTGTTTTCTCCCTGTATCGTTCCCTTTCTTTTATTGTTTCCACATCTGGACAAAGAACGACAACCTCAACAGGGTATTTATGCAGATAATTTATCATTCGATTTAATTCATCACCGTAGTAGTTATCTTGGATCACTACAGAAAAGCCGTTGTCAAAGTATGACTTTGCCGCATCAGCAGTCAATTTGTATCGAAGGTACAGCTGGCGGACTGCTTCCGCTGATGGGGTAGCTGACATATTTTCTCTGCCTGAAATAATCATTTTTCGGAACACATCACCACGAAGATGGACGCATTTTTCTATTGATTTTGCCAGTAAATCGGAAACTGTAGATTTTCCAGAAGCCATTAAGCCTGTAATGAGATAAATTTTTGGATTCATTTCACTTCCTCCGGTACAAAAAATATGTACATGTAACTAATTCAACACATTTATAATTTGAATAGGGACATTATAGCATTTACTAAATACAAATTCAATGTATACGGAAAGAAAGATATAAGGAGTGGGAGGGATTCCGCCGTAGTCGGCATTGTAGGAAAATCCAAAAGTTTAGATTTTCCCACAATGCTTATCTTTTGGTCTTTGGTTCGGAATAGTGTAGTGCTGGCGGTCTATCTCTTGTTTTCGGTTGCTTGCTTCCTTACCGTACATGAGCATTCTTCCAAGGTATCTATGCTCTTTATTGGAAGGAGTAGCTCCATGGCGAATCATTACTAATTTCACTTGATTCTCTGACCGATTCCACATATCACCCGCACCACCTCATCTGCCTGCTCCGCCAGTTTTATCAGAATCCTTCCTGTCCGCTCTCTGTATTCCCGTTCAAAACTGTCTATAGGCACAATTCCATTTCCAATCTCATCACTAATCACAATACAGCCGGGAGCATTGCTTATAAATTCCAGTACTTCCTGCTCTATATTTTCCTCCTGCCTGATACCTGCCTTCATCCACTCATGAAAGTGATTCAGAATGACGGTCTTTCCATTATCCTTTGATTCCTGTAATTGTTCTGCATCCGGAAATCCACCGTCTACAACACAAAAATCTGTTACTCTTTTTCCCTCAAGTACATAATCCAATTTTCCTTGAGCATATCCGCCAATTACCAGCTTCATCTGATCCACCTCTTCCTTACATACAAACCACGTTTATTACCGCTGCTGCAGCCAGCATGCCGCACTCACAAAGCAATACAAAATATCCTGCCGTATCACCGGTAATTCCGCCCAATTCTTTTTTACTGCGATAACCGTAATACACAAACACACCAAGTGCCGCTGCTGCCACGATCATCCCTCCGGTCAAGGAACGCCATAACATAAACAACACACACAATGCTCCCTGCAGACAAAGGACTATCTTCACAGTATTCTTCCCCGCCTTACTGGCAAAAGAATAAAGCAAGCCTTCCTTTTTTGCCGACGGGAATGATACTACACTGATTCCGCTCAGACATCTGGATAAGAAAAAGCCGGCACAAACAATCTGTAATAAATTTTTGTCCTGTATTTCGGAAAAAGCAGCCATATACAATAGCCCATAGACAATAAGCCCGATAACTGCAAATGCACCAATATGGGAATCTTTTAATATTTCCAGCTTCTTTTCCCGCAGCTGATAAGAACAAAAGGCGTCCATGGTATCCATAAATCCATCTGCATGAAATCCCCCTGTAATCAATAAAGGAATTGCTGTTCCTATCAATGTATAGCACAACAGACTAATTTCATATTTTTCACAAATCATTCCCCAAAGATAAATACAGCCGCCGATCACTGCCCCTATCCATGGAAAAAAACAAAGCATATATTTCATATCCTCATCCTTCCACTCAAACTGTGGCATAGGAATTTTGGAATACATTGAAAATGCGATTATCATTGCTTTTACAATCCGCATATGAATCTCCATTCCGGAGCGCAGGAGGCAACGAGCCGTTTGTGACGCTCCGGCACAAACAGCTGTGTGAAAAATAAGCTGTCAGGCTTATTTTTCTTCTTTCACTATGATTGGAATCCCGACAACCACCTCAATCACCCTGTCCGCCATCTTGGCCAGTTCCTGATTGATACATCCCATCGTCCTGATATAATTCATGGTTGTTTCATCATAAATAATTCCGTCTTCAAACACATTATTTGTAACAATAATAAAATCTTTTACCGTTTTTAATACCTCTTTTATTCCGCCGATAATACTTTTCTGTACCAATTTGCCATCTCTTATCTCATCCTCACGGAACATCTCATTTGCCACCAGATTGGACATACACTCCAGTACTCCGGCATTCTCTATGGCAGTTTTCTTTTCCATTTTATGCGCAGCCTGCTGAATATCCGTTGACTGTTCAATGGTTAAAAACCCTTTTCCTTCCCTCATTTTCCGATGCCTGAAAACCTTTTCCCGTCCTTCCGCATCATACACCTGCATGGTGGCAATATAATATTTTCTGCAATCTCCGGAAAGTTTCGTAATATAATCTTCTGCATAAGACGATTTACCGCTTCCACTTCCCCCCATGATCAATACCAACATTTAACTCAACCTTTCATACTGTCCTATTTTTACATCATCAAAGGTTATTTTTCCCTGATAGATACTCAGCGCTGCATCCAGTAAAGCAAACATCATTACCGCACCGGTTCCTTCCCCTAACGCCATATTCCCATCAATCACCGGCTCCAGATCCAATTCTTTTATAAGCATTGCAATCGCCGGCTCCTTCCCCTTATGAGAAGGAATATAATACTCTTTTGTCCCCGGCACCAGTCGCTCTGCCAACAAAGCAGCTACCATACTAATGACTCCATCCAAAACAACAGGAATACGGCACATCGCTCCGCCCACACAGAGCCCTGCAAGACCTGCAATATCCAAACCTCCTACAGTACAGAGTATCGTTAAGGCATCTGCATGGTACAAGCCGTATTTCTGAATTGCTTCTTCGATTACTTTCTGCTTTCTGATCAGACCGGTATCATTTAATCCCGCCCCTCTTCCTGTCACTTTTGATACTTCACATTTTAACAAAGCTGCAGCCGCCGCACTGCTGGTTGTCGTATTTCCAATCCCCAGCTCTCCCGCGGCAAGGATTTTATATCCTGCTTTTTTGCACCAAAATGCCATATCTATTCCCGCTGCCATAGCCCGGATTGCTTCTGATTCCAGCATGGCAGGCTCTTTACTGAAATTTCTTGTACCACATCTTATTTTTCTGGAAACAACTCCAGGAATCGCATCCTTTATGTTAATACCAATATCTACCGGAATCGTATCTGCTCCTACCGCCTTTGCCATCTGCCCTACGCAGGACTGTCCTTTTCCCATGGATTTTGCTACCGCTGCTGTAATCTCCTGCCCGGACTGACTGACATTTTCCTCTACAATCCCGTTATCGGCACACATAATAACGACAGCCTTTTTGGTAATATCAATCTCTTCCGTTCCTGTAACGGCACCTATCCTTGCAGTAAGCGTTTCAAATTTTCCCATTCCATCCAAGGGTTTTGCAATGGTATCCCAATTCTTCAGTACCTTTTTCCTGCATATTTCATCCGGTTTGTCAACCTTCAGCTTTTTCAGTTCTTCCCGTGTATAATCATTCCAGATGGGCTTCTCCAAGCATTCCATAGATTTCCTCCATATTCAGATACATACGCAGAGTATCCGCCAACTTGTCATACTGTTTATCTTTAAAAGTCCGGTAATCTTCGAACTCTCCATTTTCCATCTCAATCCCTTTTTTCTCTGCAAGCGCCTGTACCATTGCATTGGCAATCATTCCCTCATCAAATAATCCATGCACATAGGAACCATAAATGTTTTCATTCTTATCTGATGTCACCACAATTTTTTCTTCTGTACCCGTCCTTCCCATATGTATTTCATAGCCTTTAAAAGTACAATCGGAAAGTACATGGAACAGTCCGCTTAATCTTTCAATCCTGCCCTCAATCTGACAACGTTTTTTTTCCGGCATCAGTACCGTTGACACAGGGAGCAATTCCATTCCGCGCATTTGTCCACCCTCTTCCACACCTTCCGGGTCGAAAATCTCCTGCCCTAACATTTGATAGCCACCACAAATCCCAAATACCGGAATCTCTTCTGCCAGCTTCTTAACAGCAGCTTCCAGACCATTCTGACGCATCCACTTCAAATCACCCATGGTATTTTTACTTCCGGGCAAAAAAATCATATCCGGATGGCGCAATTCACTAATGGATGTCACATATCGCACTGCTGTTTCAGGCATTTGTTCAAATACATTAAAATCCGTAAAATTAGAAATTCTGGGATATCGTATCACCGCAATATCGATCAAACCTTCGCTTTTTCTATCAAATCTCTCTGTCAGACTGTCCTCATCCTCTAAAGACAGCTCCATGTATGGGACAACTCCTACTACCGGAACATTCCCCTTTTCTTCCAGCATTTCAATTCCCGGATCAAGAATGGATTTATCCCCGCGAAACTTATTAATGATCAGTCCCTTTACTCTCCTTTTTTCTTTTTCCTCAAGCAACATCAAAGTTCCCAAGAGCTGTGCAAACACGCCTCCTCTGTCAATGTCTCCCACCAAAAGGACCGGCGCATCCACCATTTCAGCCATTCCCATATTTACAATATCATTCTGTTTTAAGTTAATTTCCGCCGGACTTCCCGCGCCCTCTATCACGATAATATCTGCATATTCTTCCAGCTTTTTGAAAGACTTTTTAATATCCGGAATCAATGTCTTCTTAAAGGCAAAGTAATCTCTGGCACTCATATTTCCAAGTACCTCACCATTTACAATTACCTGTGAGCCTGTATGATTGGTAGGTTTTAACAAAACAGGATTCATGCACACCATCGGCGGGATTCCCGCTGCTTCCGCCTGCATCACCTGCGCTCTGCCCATTTCCAGTCCTTCTGATGTAATAAAGGAATTTAACGCCATATTCTGAGATTTAAAAGGAGCCACCCTAAATCCGTCCTGCTGAAAGATCCTGCATAAGCCAGCTACCAAAAGGCTTTTGCCTGCATTAGACATGGTTCCCTGTACCATGATCACCTTTGACATAGATTCTTCATGCCTTTCTTCATCATTTACAATTCATTTCTATTTCCTTGCCGGTTTCTTTTGCAAATTCCAACAATTTGCAATTCACCTGCTCCAATGTGCCAAAATTTTCTTTACAGCAAATAATCTTTTCACAAACAGCCAGTTTTTTTCTTGCTTTCTGCATATGTTCTTCCGTAATCGGTTCAAAAGCCTCTGCTGCGATCACGTCTGACGCCAATGCCCTTGCTGCCGGATAGTCCAGATCATTTTTCGGTAAAACCCCGGTAATAAAAGGAATCCCCTGTCTTTGCAATCTGCGGTATACATTTCTTCCGGTTCCTCCCCCGGCTATCACAAAAACTTTTGCCTCCCCTTTTGCAGGCTCCAGCTCCATACTTCCGTTTTCTTCATCAAAACTGCCTGATTCTATAGAAAACAGCCTTGATATGTATCCCTGTTCAAAAACTTCCTCCGGCTTTCCAAAACGGTCTACGCACTTTCCGTCAATACACAAAATTTTATCAGAAACTCTGGCCGCCAATTCCAGTTCATGAAGAGACATAATTACTGTCAGTCCTTTTTTCTTCCTCATTTCCTGTAAAATAGAAAGAAATTCCAGCTTATACTTTACATCCAGATAAGAGGTCGGCTCATCTAAAATAATAATTTCCGGCTCCTGGCAAATTGCTCTGGCAAGCATTACACGCTGTCTCTGCCCGTCGCTGATACGAGTAAAATCCTGATCTTTAACGGCTGTCACATGCACCAGCTCCATTGCTTCTTTTACCACCCGACGATCCGCCTCTGACAAAATGCCAAAATGTCCGGTATAAGGATATCTGCCCGTTGCTACTACATCTTCACATGTCATCATTTCCGTTCGCAGTTTCTCGGTCAGTACCACTGCCATATTCTGTGACAGTTCTGTCCCCGACATATTTTCCACACTCTGTTCATTCAGATAAACTGTTCCGGCAATAACTGCAAGCTGTTTTGCTATACTTTTTAAAACCGTGGACTTTCCCGCACCATTAGGGCCTATCAAGGTCAGTATCTCGCCTTTCTCCAGACCAATTTCAATATCCTTTATAATGGGCTTTTTATGATAGCCTACGCTTAAATGCTCTGTCTTGAAATAATATTTCATCATGCCCGCTTCTCCCTGCTTCGCCTTATCATAACCCACAGTACTACCGGAGCTCCAAACACTGCTGTAACCGTACTGATACTAAGCTCTGTAGGTGCAAACAAAATTCTTGCCAACAGATCACAGAGCAGGCAAAATACACTTCCTCCAAGAAAGCAGGCCGGGATCATCAGAATCGGCTTTGCGCTTCCCAAAAGGCTTTTTACCAAATGAGGTACTGCAACACCCACAAAAGAAACGGGACCTGCAAACGCTACAATACATGCCGACAAAATACTGGATAAAATGACCAACGCTGCTCTTAACAGTCTGATATTTACTCCCATATTCTGCGCGTATGATTCTCCCAACTGATATGCATCAAGCGGCTTTGACATAAAAAAGACGATAACAAATGTTACTGCTATGACTACTGCCATAACAAACACGTTGTCCCATGTCATTCCGGAAAAACTGCCCCTTGACCAATTATGCAGATTTACAATTTCCGCATCATTTGCAAAGGTCACCACCAGCTCTGTAACAGCCGAACAAATATAACCGATCATTACACCGCTTACCACCAGCATGGACATATTATCCACCTTACGGGACATCAGAAGAACAAATCCCATGGATATCATCGCTCCCAAAAAAGCAGCGGCGATCAATATCACTGAACTTACCCGGATAGCCTGTCCCATCAAAAACACCATCACAAGCGCTACAACCATTTTGGCTCCAGAAGAAATTCCCAATACAAAAGGACCCGCTATAGGATTGTGAAAAAAAGTCTGCAATAAATATCCAGCCAAACCCAATGCTCCTCCCAAAATCATTGCGGCCATGGTTCTGGGCATTCGAATATCCCACAGGATTCTGCCATTGTTAATTTGCTGACCGCTTATCGACGCCTTGATATCTTCCAGCGAAATTTTTACAGTTCCAATACATACGTTTATTACTGCAAAAACAAGCACACCAATGCCAAGCAAAAGAAATGCAATAATATATCTCTTTTTTCTGCTATGCTGCATATAATTCCTCCTCTACTCTAAGCGGAACAGGTATTCCATTTCTCCTTCCGCGTCCCCTTGAAGCATAGTATGTATATCTTCAATCAAATAGCCAATAGACATGGATTGTTGATACATATCATTGGTGGTGCACCATACGTTACCATTCTGCACTGCCTTAAAATCTTCCAATACTGCACATTTATCCAACAATTCTTCTATCGAATTCACCCCGCCGTCAATAGAACTGTTATAAATGATAAAATCAACATCTTTTGCACTATTATAGAACTCTTCTACCTGCATATTCATAGTAGAACGACTTGACTCCGGATCGCCTAAATTTTCAAATATATACTTTCCGCCTGCCAGTTCGATCATTTTAGGTACATAATCTGAACTCTGTCTTACCTGCACCAAACCGTTGGAAGTAATAAAGAAAAACGCAACTGTCTGATCTGTTTTTTCATCCGCGGTTACTTTTTCCAAAATGGCAACCTGTTTTTCGAATGCTTCTTCCGCCTCTGCTTCTTTTCCCAGCAATGCTCCAAAAAATTTAATCCATTCCACTCTTCCGAGCGGATGAGATTCATAACTGGAATACTCTATCATGACGGGGATTCCAAAATCCTCCATCATTTCAATTACCTCCGGTGAATGAGAAATCATCATATTCTCGATGGCAAGAGAACAGTTTTCGGAAACGATCAGCTCATAATCCGGTTTGTTATATTTTCCGGCGTACAACATCTTGCCATCAGCCATTGCTTCATTTGCAGATTCAATATACCAATTACCTTCTTTTTGTCCGGAAAGTCTGATGGTATCAACTGCATCCAGGGAATCAAACATGTCCATTGCCGCAGTTGCCACCAAATACAGGTTTTCTACAGGCTGCCGCATTATGTACATATCTTCTTCCAGATTTTCCGGAACCGCTTTCCCTTCCGGGACAACCAGAAGTTTTGTCCCATCCATTACCGTCAGAAGCTTATAACCGCCTGTATAATAATCAACAGAGAAATTCTCTGCATATTTCAGTTCCATGCTGCTTTCATATACAAACTCTGCACTATTTTCATCAATACTTTCTGTTGATCCCGATACTGCGGAATCCTCACTTATATCGGATGAAATATTTTCCACAGAATCGGAAGAAGGACTGCCACAGCTACATAGCCCAAGCAGTCCCATCAAAAGTAAACAGCATATTGTTGTTATCCTTTTTCTTCCTGTCATTGATTCATCCTCTTATTGAACCGCCTCTATTGTATCTGAGCAGAAAGTAATTGAATACTCAATCTCATGCGGTCTGCTCATTGCTACCGTATCACCTATAACACTTATCGCTTCATCAAAAACTGTAACAGGGATTTCAAATACCGAATCTCCTTCTTTATTAACAGGCAGATATTTTTCATCTCCGACGAGCATATAATCATAATTCGGACTATTCCACTTCAAAACAGCAATTACCTCATCACCTGATACCGTAATAATAGCCGGTGATAAAATCTCAGCCTTTCCGCTTCCGCCTTCAAAAATAATATCAATCGCATAACTGCCGTCTTCTAAATCTATCTGTGTTTCGTTACCACTTACTTCAGATGTATCTGCGGAGTCTAAAGGCTGCGGATCAGAAACTACTACTTTATGGTCATACCATTTTCCCTTTTTTCCAATTAAGGCAACATCAAATTCTTCTCCAATCATCGGAACAGGAACATCAAAACCATATACCTCATCTGTCAGGCCATCGCTATAAGTAACGCTGTCCACCGACGGTTCTAAAAGTACGGCATTTTCTTTTTCGGCATCCTCCGCAAGTCCCGGATAAAGGTTTACGATATTCTTAGAACCAAGTGAAATATGGATCGTCATTTTCCCATCTTCCACCGTTAATGTTCCTTTGCCATCATGGGCTTCATTCACCCGAAACATGGAACTGTCGGTATCAAATGCCGCCAGATAAATTCCATCCGGCAGTGCATTTTCTTCTGCTTCTGTTACCGCTTCTGTTGCTGTTTCTGTTACCGCCTCTGTGTAAACGGCAGAGTCTGTTTCAAGCGCAGACTCCATTTCACTGTCCTTATCGGAACATCCTCCGAATATAGTACTTGCTAATACCAGTGTCCCTATGATTAAAATGTGTTTTTTCTTCATAATAATATCCTTATTATTTTAATACTGCGCCTGTATGAGCTACATATATCTGCTGAATCGCTTCAATCTGGCCAAGACCTTTAATCTGTGTGTCCACATTTTCAAATTTTCCTGATGCTGTAAACATCGCATACCAGGAATCTTCCTCTGTACCTGCCATGTCATTATTCGCATGGTCACCTGCTACTACCATTAAAGGACGCAGCACCACTTTGGTATAACCTGCTGCCGCAACTTTTTCAATAATCGCATCTGCCGAAAATGCCTCGTCGCCTTCCACGGTTCCGATAAATACGTTATCATAACCAAGCTCATTCATCTGCGTCTGCATCTGGGCATATGTAACCATTGCCGTATGATGCGTGCCATGTCCCATAAATACAAAGGCCGTCTTATCTTCGTTTGCCGCTTCTATATTGTCGTAACCGGCATCTTTTACAGCTTCAGCAGTAACAATTTCAGCAACCGCTTTCTTATCTTCGTTAATTACAGTTGCATCATTTCCCACTTCACCAAGCAAAGGTTCTGCTACGCTTACAGTTTCAAACTTGTCTCTATAAGCATCTACTGTTTCCATTACTTCATCATATTCTGCCCCATGCATTAAATGGGTTGGCTGAATCACAAGATTTTTCACGCCGTTAGCAGCCGCACGTTCTAATGCCTGCTCTACATTATCAATGCATGCGCCTTCACGTGCCTGGATATGATTGATAATGATCTGCGCTGTAAATGCTCTTCTTACCGACCAGTCCGGATATGCTTCCTGTAATGCATCTTCTATTCCTTTGATATCCGCAACACGGCTGTCATTAAACGACGTGCCAAAGCTGACTACTAAAATTTCATTTTCGCCGATTTCATCCTGATTACGTACGTCATCCTTAGAAGCGTCGCCCGTATATCTTCCAAAATAATCCGGATCTGCATTTTCGCCTGCTACAAGCTCTTTCTGTGCATCTGTCAATGCATCCCAGGCCGCTTTTGCATCTGCACACTGCTTATCTGTTTCATCAGTTCTTTCCTGTACATAAATTGCGTCAATAAGAACTGCAACCTTGTCTGCTTCCGCCTGATCATTATTTTCTGCTTTTGTTTCTTCTATTTCTACATCTGTCTGCGTACTCTGCTCCGCCGCCGTTCCCGCCGTTTCCTCTGCGTTGCTTCCGCAGCCGGTTACACAGGCGGCTGTCATAAGTCCTGCCATTAACACTGCCACTAATCTTTTTTTCATACACTCCTCGTTTCTGCTGTTCTCAGCTTCTTATTTATCAAATATGTATCACTGACAAAAACGGGGACTTGCCTGACAAGTTAATATGATTTCATTCACACATAAAAAAACCCTTTACTGCATTACAGGTAAAGGGTTTTCACACAAAATAAATCTATCGGATCTTTCTTATAACAAATCAAATCCGACAAATCATAACGTACAACCTTTTTACTCGTGGCTTGAAACAATCGTTTCTGTACAGCATTCAGGCAGGTCTCCCGGCTTAAAGATCATCACATTGGCCATCTTCCCAGTTTCCCAGTGATATAGCGGCTTCTGCTCCCTAATTACGGTGACGAGTTCGTACAGGATTTGCACCTGTTTCCCTTTTCACCGGAGCCAGTCTTTTACAAAACTGCTCCGACACCTGATTACTACATATTTAATTTTGTTTAATATATCATATTCATACAAAATATTCAATCATTTTTACACCGGCGTATTATTTGCTCTGAGGCTGATTTATTCATGGCGGTATGGTAAGCTGTGCACTTTCCAATACCAATGACATTCCGGCTGCTTCCAAAAAGGCACGGCTGTCGGAACGTTTTGAAGATGGCAACTCCGTAAGTTTTCCTGCCGGGATTGACGGGAAGCTGATTTTAAAATAAACTGAGGATAAGGGGGAAAACTATCATTAAAGGAGGATTTTGTCTATGAACAAAAATGCGTTCAGAAAACTGTCTTACGGGGTCTATATCGTTTCAACCTGGGATAACGGCCGCCCTACCGGATGCACCGCCAATTCCGCAATGCAGATAACTTCCGATCCCGCAACTGTTGCCATCAGTATCAACCATAACAATTACACGAATAAATGCATTATGGAAAGCGGACATTTCGCAGTCTCCATCCTTTCCGAGCAATCCGACCCGTCCATCATCGGTACCTTTGGATTCCAGTCCGGAAAAGATGTGAACAAATTCGATTCCGTCCCTTTTGAGATACGCGGAAATCTTCCCATCGTCAAGGATGCCTGCGCTTTCCTTTCCTGTGAAGTCATCGATAAAATGGAAACCGACACGCATACCATATTTCTCGGCAAGGTGCTGGACGCAGACCAGCTGAGCGGCCAGGAGCCCATGACCTACGCCTACTATCACAAGGTAGTCAAAGGCAAGAGCCCCAAAAACGCCCCCACCTACCTTCCCGAAGAGGATACTTCCGCAAAATCCGCATGGGTATGTAGCGTCTGCGGATATATTTATGATGGAGAGACGCCTTTTGAAGAACTGCCGGAAGACTATACCTGTCCGATATGCAGACAGCCCAAGTCCGTATTTATCAGGAAATAACAAAAAGAGGGGGTGCTTTACCGCACCCCCGACCGCTCCCGCATCCGGATGAGTATCCTTTTTTCCATCCTGCTCACCTGCACCTGACTTATCCCCATCTGCCGCGCTATCTGCGTCTGCGTCTTGTCCTCATAATAACGCATCCGTATCAGGAGCCGTTCCTTTTCGGGCAGCTCCTCCAAAAGCTGCCTCAAAAGCATTCTGTCCAGAAGCTTATTCTTTTCCGTATCCTCCCACTGCCCGTCCCCGGCCTTTGCCGCCACCTGGTCCAACAGCTGAATCTGCTTTCCATCCCCTTCATATACCGGCTTATAAAGGGATTCCACTTCTGCGGCGGCATCCAGCGCCATGACCGCATCTTCTCTCGAAATACCTGTCGCACGGCATAATTCATCCAGCGACGGCTCCCTTCCTTCTTTTGTCCGTATCTCATTTTCCGCCTGTTTGAGCTTATAGCCCGCATCCTTTAAAGACCGGCTTACCTTGACCATTCCATCGTCCCGCAGAAAACGCCGTATCTCCCCTGCTATCAGCGGAACCGCATACGTCGAAAATTTCACGTCATAGCTCAGATCAAAATGGTCTATCGCCTTCATCAGGCCTATCGTTCCTGTCTGAAACAAATCTTCCGCATCGTATCCCCTTCCTGCAAACCGCTTCACGATATGGCGGACCAGTCCGAGGTTTTCTTCTATCAGTGTCTGTCTGGCGCTGTCATCCCCCGACTGCGCCCTTTGAATCAATGCGGATATTTCCATGGACTATTCCTCATTTGCCCACGGCATGCTTCCTATTTTTTTCTCCATTATAACCCGCGTTCCCCTGTCCGGTTCGGATTCCACCTCGAGCCCATCCATAAAAGCCTCCATAAATGCAAAGCCCATCCCCGACCGTTCCAAATCCGGACGGGTCGTAAATAACGGCTCCATCGCCTGTTCCACATTTTCTATCCCTTTTCCGAAATCCTCGATTTCCATATGTAAGATGCCGTCTTCCAGAACACAGGTTATCGAAATGATACCTCCTTTTTCCTCATATCCGTGTATCACCGCATTTGTTACCGCCTCTGAAACTGCCGTTTTAATATCTGAAATCTCCTCCACCGTAGGGTTTACGGGCGTAACAAAAGACGCCACCGTCACCCTCGCAAAACCTTCATTTTCCGGCAGAGCCTCAAATTCCACCTTCATCCTGTTTCTCATCCCGCTCCTCCTACTCCATAATCTCAACTATTTTTTCAAGCCCTGACATTTTCAGTATTCTTAATATCCGATTATCCGCATGTATCACATAGACTTTTCCGCCAAAGCACGATATCTTTCTGTAACGTCCCGCAAGTACCCCGACGCCTGAGCTGTCCATAAATTTTGTATCTGAAAAATCAAATACAACATGGCTTACCTCATTGTCCAAAAGCATGTGATCCGCCCGTCGTGAAATATTTTTACAGCTGTTGTGGTCTATCTCCTCCGGCAGCCGTATCATCAGGTAATGGTCGATGACCTTATATTCTTCCATATCCTTCCTCCCTTGAGCTTTTTATTGAAAAAGTGTGCGCCTTGGCGCACACCCGCGCCGAGCGCGGTCGCGTCAGCGATAATTTCCCCGCGCGCAAGTGCGCATAATCGTGTTTTTTATTCGATAGGAAATGAACTTTCCTATCGAATAAAAAAAGAGGACACGGAAACATTCCATCTGTTTCCTGTCCTCTTTTGTAATCGTGATCTTATTCTGTTTTATTCTTCCAACTGGTCTATCGCACGCTGGGACTGCTTTGCTTTTTCCGTATCCGGAAAAAGTTCTATTACCTTCTCATAAGTCTCCTGCGCCTGACGCTTATTGCCGTTGTCCCGATATGCATTCGCAAGAGCATACAGTGCTTCGCTGTTTTCCTCATCATAGGAAACCGCCTTTGTCAGATTCTCGATGGCAGTCTCATAATCCCGCGCCTTGTATGCTTTATAACCTGTTTCATAATAAGAAGATGCCAGGTCGGTCCCCGTTTCCTCCAACAGCTGCATATAAAGCTTCTTTGCCGCTTCTGCAGTATCCGTGCTCTCCATCGTATCCCGGTCTATCTTGTCCACCGCCTCTGAAAGAGCAGCCGTATCGTTAGGTTTTGTCATATAAAGATATGCTGCATTCAGAAGTGCCTCCATCATTCCAATACCGCCGTCTACTCCGGTCAGTTTTTCATTCTGGGTCTTCAGTTCTTTATTCTGAGCTGTCAGAGTCTCTACCTGCTGCGTCAGGCTCACGATATCGGCGCTCTTTTTATCGGATTCTTCGCCTACTGCCGTCAGTTTACTGTTCAGCTCCTTCTGTGCCAGAGATACCCTGCCCGGTAAGATAAGGAACCACGAAACGGCTACTCCTACGGCCAGACCGCCCAATATTCCCCAAAGCCATCCGATGTTTTTCTTCGGCTCCATCATATGCCCGACCGGCTGAATGATAGTCTCATTTCCGCTCTGATATTTTATCACATCGTCCGCACGGGAAGCTCTGCGCGCCTTTCCTCCATCGTCTTCAGCCTTCTGAGCTGTCTCGACTTCTTTCATATACCGAAGAGCTGTCGTATTCGCACGGTCAATACGCAGACAGCGGTTTAACTCCTTGCGGGCCTTTTCCCACTCTTTCATGTCCATATATAAAAGAGCCAGCAGCAAATGCCCCTGCACAAAGTTCGGATGGTCTGAAAGTACCTTTTTTAACTGGATGCGCGCCAGGTCCTTACTATCCTGATAGCAATAAGAGAGCGCCTGATTGTATTTCCTGCTCATCTGGGTAAAGGACTCCAGCTGCGACGGGCTCTTTTGAACAGCATCTATGTAGTCGTCCGCAATATTTTTTTCCGGACGAAGGTTTTTACTGATTACCCATTCAGAAAGCGCCGGAACGACTTCTCCCATTTCAAAATACACAAGCCCTAAAAGGTTTCTTGCATCAATATGGTATTTATTTACCTTGAGCGCCAGCTTCAGACTGTCCAGCGCCCCGGAAAGATCACGCACGCATGCTCTCTCCAGTCCTTCATTATAATAATAATTTGAAAAGCTCATCAGCTTTTTGTATCGTTCAACATCTGTCCCACAGTTCGTGCAGAAGTTTTTCTCCGTCAGATCTGCGCCACAATTATAGCACTGCATAACTTCACCCCTTTATTCTTCGTGTTCGGTCTTGTCGCTGTTTTTTAATTCTTCTTCCTGCTCCTTGACCATTTCCACCAGAATATCCGTGAAATCCGTTAAATTGTGGTTTATGATAACGTCCTCTGCCTCATCTATCTCAAGGCTGGGATGAAACTTTTTGAGTTCTTCTTCAAAATTGATCATGCGTATCCTCCATATCGCTCACAGCCTTGCGGCTGATGTTTCTTTCCTGTAACTTTTCATGCGGATTTTTCTTAATATCACTATCATACGCAGACTGCGGCAAAAAATCAATCGAATTTTTCCCTGAATTCAAAAAGTGGACTGTATTTTTCGACTTTTTATACCGGAAAAATAAAAAATATCATATTTCCATTTGTCTTTACCCGCTGCGCATGTTATCATGAGTCTATCCCAATCCATAAAATCCTTGCTGATAAGGATTTTCTAAATTTTATTCCAATATTTTTCACTATTCCGCATCTTCTCAGACATTCCCCTTACAAATGTCCTCATTACAGAATTGAAGCCAAGGAGGATTTATGCTAGTATGAAAGTATCAGAAAATCCAAACATGCGTCCAAAAACCTTTACCATACCTGACAGCACAGACCCGCACCATATGGCAGACCTTTTACGGATTAAAAATTTCCGTCTGCTGGACGATGATTTTTTTACCAAATGTTTTGAGGGTGATACAAAATGCATCGAACTCATTCTGCGTATCATTTTAAATAAACCTGACTTAAACGTGGTCAACGTCCGCACTCAGGTATTTGTGGAAAACCTTTTAAACCGCTCCGTCCGGCTGGATGTACTGGCATCCGACAGTCTCGGGAGGATATTCAATATTGAGATACAGCGCGCTGACAAGGGAGCCGGCCGCAGACGGGCACGCTACAACAGCAGTATGCTGGATGCAAACCTTCTGGAAAAGGGCGCAGGATTCGATATGCTGCCAGAAACCTTTGTCATCTTTATCACGGAAAATGATATTTTTAAAAAAGGCGAACCGTTTTATCAGATTGAGCGCTGTTTCGTAAAGACCGGAGAGCCCTTTGAAGACGGCGCACATATCCTTTATGTAAATGGCGCATATCAGAACGACTCACCGCTCGGAAAACTGATGCATGATTTTGCCTGTTCCGACCCGTCAGATATGTATTATGATGTGTTGGCAGACAGAGTCAGATTTTTTAAGGAAGAAAAGGAGGGCATCGCCGTCATGTGCAAAGCCATGGAAGACATGAGAAGGGAATCTATGCAGGAAGGGATTAAAGAAGGCATTAGTAAGGGCATGAAGTCCGCCGCCCTTCGCATGCTTAATGCCGGAAAATACACCATAGACGAAATCGTCTCTATTTCCGGTCTTTCCCTCGAAGAAATTCAAAAATTAAAAGCAAAAGATATGAACTGATAAACCTCTTTATTCAAACAGCCCGGAAGCGCTGTCAAAATGCGCCTCCGGGCTGTCCGTTTTCTCTACAGGAACTTTTCCTGTTCTTATTTCTTAAGCTGTCCCAGACGCTCCCGCACCTGTTCCATCATCTGCGTATATTTTTCAAGTTTTGCGCGCTCCTCTGCAACCTTGCTCTCCGGCGCCTTGCTCATAAACTTCTCGTTATGCAGCATGCCGTTGACACGGGCAAGCTCGCCCTGCAGACGCTTCTCCTCTTTTTCCAGACGCTCGATTTCCTTATTCAAATCGACCAGCTCTGCAAAAGGGATGTACAGCGTTGCATTCGGAATAACAACGGAAACCGCATCGTCTGCAATACCGTTTTTATCCGCCTGACAGGTCACTTCGGAAGCTCCCGCCAGAGACGCAAAGAACAGGGTTCCTCTTTCAAAGGTATCCAGAATCTCCTGTCTGTCGCTAACTACAAATACATGGGCTTTCTTGGACGGCGGAACGTTCATATCGCTGCGCACATTACGGATACCGCGCACTGCTTCCTTGATGATTTCCGTTTCATGCTCTTCCTGCTCAAAGCAGCGGCTTTCCTGATATACCGGCCAGGAGGATATCATGATGGATTCCTCTTCAGACTGCAGCGTGCAGAAAATCTCTTCCGTAATGAAAGGCATATACGGATGAAGCAGCTTTAATGCATCGATCAGAACTGTCTTTAACGTCCACAGAGCCGCATTTTGGCTGTCCGCATCGTCTGTCGCATACAGGCGGGGCTTCACCATCTCAATGTACCAGTCGCAGAATTCATCCCAGATAAAGTCGTAAACCTTCTGTACTGCAACGCCCAGCTCGAAGTTTTCCATATTATCAGTCACTTCGCGCACCACGTTGTTTAACTTGGACAAAATCCACTTATCCGCAGGCTCCAGATGCTTATCCGCATCTGCCGGTATTTCCTTACCATCCATATTCATCATAATGAAACGGGATGCGTTCCATACCTTATTTGCAAAGTTTCTGTTCGCCTCCACGCGCTCGATATAAAAACGCATATCGTTACCCGGAGCATTTCCTGTTATCAGCGTCAGGCGCAGCGCATCCGCACCGTACTTGTCGATGATTTCCAGCGGATCAATACCGTTTCCTAAGGATTTACTCATCTTACGTCCCTGGGAATCGCGCACAAGTCCGTGGAATAAAACGGTCTTAAACGGCTTTTCTCCCATCTGCTCATATCCGGAGAATATCATACGGATAACCCAGAAGAAAATAATGTCATAACCGGTTACCAGCACATCCGTAGGATAGAAATATTCCAGCTCCTTTGTCTTTTCCGGCCATCCCAGCGTGGAAAAGGGCCACAGCGCAGAAGAAAACCATGTATCCAGAGTATCCGGATCCTGTGTAAAATGCGTGCATCCGCACTTGGGGCATACGCCCGGCGTCTCACGAGCAACGACGGTCTCTCCGCACTCATCACAGTAATAAGCCGGAATCCGGTGTCCCCACCAGAGCTGTCTGGAAATACACCAGTCTTTAATATTATCCGTCCAGTTATAATAAATCTTCTCCATCCTTTCGGGGATAAGCTGGACTTCCTTATTCTGAACCGCTTCTACTGCAGGCTTTATGAGCTCGTCCATCTTCACAAACCACTGCTTCTTTATCATCGGCTCTATCGTCGTGCGGCAGCGGTCATGGGTGCCTACATTATGGCTGTAATCCTCGATATAAACGAGAAGTCCCATCTCATCCAGCTCTTTTACGATAGCCTTTCTCGCCTCATAGCGATCCATGCCCGCAAACTTGCCGCCGTTCTCATTAATGGTCGCATCATCATTTAAGATATTTATCTGCTCTAAGTTATGACGTTTTCCTACCTCAAAGTCATTCGGGTCATGGGCGGGTGTTATCTTTACCACGCCTGTACCAAACTCCATATCCACATAGGAATCTGCAACGACAGGAATTTCCCTGTTTACAATAGGAAGCAGCACCTTTTTGCCTATCAGATCCTGATATCTTTCATCTTCAGGATTTACGGCAACTGCGGTATCGCCCAGCATCGTTTCCGGTCTGGTCGTTGCAAATTCTACAAAACGGGTCGTGCTCACGCTGCCGTCCTCTTCTATCAGAGGATATTTAATGTGCCAGAAATGACCTGCCTGCTCCTCATATATGACCTCTGCATCAGAAATAGAAGTTTTACATACCGGACACCAGTTACCGATCCGGTTTCCTTTATAAATCCATCCTTTCTCATGCATCCGGCAGAATACTTCCGTAACCGCCTTGTTGCTGCCCTCGTCCATCGTAAAACGGGTACGGTCCCAGTCACAGGAGGAACCCAGCTTCTTTAACTGATTGATGATACGGCCGCCGTACTCGTCCTTCCACTCCCATGCGCGCTTTAAAAATCCATCCCGTCCCAGGTCGTGCTTATCGATACCTTCTTTTTTCAGCGCCTCGATTATCTTAACTTCGGTCGCGATGCTTGCGTGGTCCGTTCCCGGCTGCCAGAGCGCATTGTAGCCCTGCATCCGTTTGAAACGGATGAGGATATCCTGCATCGTATTATCCAGGGCATGACCCATGTGGAGCTGTCCTGTGATATTCGGAGGCGGTATCACGATCGTAAACGGTTTTTTGGATTCGTCTACCTCCGCGTGAAAATATTTTTTGTCCAGCCACTTCTGATACAGGCGGTCTTCGATCCCATGAGGATCGTATGTTTTTGCCAGTTCCTTGCTCATCTGTTCTCCTTCCTTTCTGTCTGAAAATCTGCCCGCTCAAGCATATTTTGTCTGATAAAGGGTGTTTCATCATACAAAAAAACCCTCTGACAAGCCAAAAACTCATCAAAGGGCGTCTGTTTTAAACGCGGTACCACCTTTGTTTCCCGGCACAAAAAATCCGGGCTCTTTCGCTGTCCTGTAACGGGGACTTACCGGGAAAGCTTATAAAAGAACGCTTGAACGCTCCTGTTGGGCTCTCCGATTCCGAAGCCACTTTCCGCACGCTGTATCTGAAACGCCCTTTCAGCCAATGGGACGTCCTCTCTGTCAGTCAGTGGATGCGTACTCCTCTTCTTCTGCATCATTTGCTATTTTCATGACATAACTATATGGAAAAAAAGAAACTTTGTCAAGGAAATTTTCATTCATTGACATCCTTTTTATCCGGGAGTTTCAGGAACAGGTAAACGGGCACAGCTTTCTCCTTCCAGCCCGTTTTTTTCACTTCCTGCGCCCCGGTGACTCCTACAGGCTTCTCTCCTCCGCCCCTGACTGGCTCCAGAATGCCTGCCGCCAGATATCCTGCGGACAAAATTACAAAAAGGGGGTTCCCTGTTTTATTGAGCTTTCCTGCGGAGAAGCACTGGCACATCCGGACTTTTGCTCTTTTTCAGGCATTAATAAAAAATTAAATTTTTTACGTTTTCATAAAGGGTTTATTAAGATTTGAATTGAAATAAATTTCTTCTATGTTATAATAATCGTGATATGTCGGATTTTGCCGTTACCGGGCAAAATCCGGCTTATACTTTTTTATTATAGAAAGAGGACAACATGAATATCATCATTATAGGCTGCGGAAAGGTCGGCCTTACACTGGCGGAGCTGCTTGCCGCAGAAAAGCATGATGTGGTACTGGTAGACGAATCCTCCCAGAGACTTTCCTCCGTCCCGGAAGAAATAGACGCCCTTAGAATACTCGGAAACGGCGCCAGCATCAACACCCAGATAGAGGCAGGCATCGAAACCGCCGACATTCTGATAGCAGTCACAGGCTCCGACGAATTAAATCTGCTCTGCTGCCTTATTGCCAAAAAGGCAGGGCACTGCCATACCATTGCCAGAGTCCGCAATCCGATCTACAACAAGGAGCTTGATTTTATCAAGGTTAAGCTGGGTATTTCCATGATAATCAATCCTGAGCTGACTGCAGCCATTGAAATCTCCCGTCTGCTGCGCTTTCCTTCTGCAATCAAGATAGACACCTTCGCAAAGGGACGGGTGGAGCTGCTCAAATTCCGCATACGCTCCGAATTCGGTCTGGACGGAATGCCCATCAATCAGATAGCCGGGCACCCCAACACCAATATCCTTATATGCGCGGTAGAACGCGGCGATGATATTTTTATCCCGGGCGGCGATTTTATCCTCCGCAATAACGACCTTCTTTCCATCATGGCTTCTCCCCAGAATGCGGCCGCATTTTTCCACCGTATCGGTTTTAAGACCAATCAGGTAAAAAACGCCATGATTGTCGGCGGCGGCAAGATCGGCTACTATACCGCCAAGCTCCTTCTGGAAATGAATATCGACGTCCGCATCGTGGAAAACGACCGCGACCGCTGCGAGGAATTGAGCCTCCTTCTGCCGGATGCCACCATTATATGCGGCGACGGTACGGACAAACAGCTTTTGATGGAGGAAGGTCTTCCCGAAGCGGAAGCCTTTGTCACGCTGACGGGTCTGGACGAGGAAAACATCCTGCTTTCCCTGTTCGCCCAGGCAAACTCCCACGCAAAGCTCATTACCAAAGTGACCAAAATAGCCTTTACGGAAATCATCAACAACCTGGATATCGGCAGCGTCATCTATCCAAAGCATTTGACCGCCGATTACATCCTGCAGTACGTCCGCGCCATGTCCAACTCCATCGGAAGCAACGTGGAAACGCTGTATCAGATTTTGGACAACCGCGCCGAAGCGCTGGAATTTGCCATCCACGAAACATCCGACGTTACGGACATCCCCCTTTCCGACCTGACGCTGAAATCCAACCTGCTTATCGGCAGCATCAACCGCGGCGGCAAGACCTGGATACCCAGAGGGCAGGATACCATTCAGGTAGGCGATACCGTTATCATCGTAACGACCCAGAAGGGTCTCGGCGACATCCGGGATATCCTGAAAAGATAAGGGGGCGCCGGAATGAACTATTCTATCATTTTTTATATCATCGGCTGGATACTCAATCTGGAGGCGGCATTTATGTTCCCCTCCTGCATCGTGGCGGTCATTTACGGAGAAAAGGACGGATGGTCTATCTTTGCAACTATCCTCCTGTGCCTTCTTATCGGACTTCCCCTGATCCGCAAAAAACCGCAGAGACGCGTTTTTTATCTGAAAGAAGGCTTTGCGACCACTGCTCTGTCCTGGATCGTCATGAGCTGCTTCGGTGCGATACCGTTCGTCATTTCAGGATGGATTCCCAATCCCATCGACGCTTTATTTGAAGTCGTATCCGGTTTTACTACAACGGGAGCCAGCATCCTTACCGACGTTGAGGTTTTGCCCAAATGCCTGCTGTTCTGGCGTAGCTTTACCCACTGGATCGGCGGTATGGGCGTACTTGTCTTTCTGCTTACCCTCATCCCCCTGGCAGGAGGCAGCCATATGCACCTGATGAAAGCAGAAAGCCCGGGACCTTCTGTCAGCCGTCTTGTCCCGAAGGTAAAGTCCACGGCAAAAATACTTTACCTGATTTATATCGTCATGACTATCACAGAGATAATCCTGCTGCTGATTGGAAAAATGCCTCTCTTCGATGCGCTTACAACAGCCTTCGGTACAGCCGGCACCGGAGGCTTTGGTATACGCAATGACAGCATCGCCGGATATTCCACCTATAATCAGGTCATCATCACGATATTTATGATTTTATTCGGCGTAAACTTTAACGTATATTTCCTGTTCCTGCTTCGTAAATTCAAGCAGGCTTCCGTCAGTGAAGAGGTGCGCGCATATTTCCTGATAATCTTTACCGCAATCCTCGTCATCACCTGGAATGTGCGCGGAATGTTCGACAATATCGGCCAGGCACTGCAGCAGGCTTCCTTTCAGGTGGCGTCCATTATCACCACAACGGGATATGCCACGACAGACTTTAACCTCTGGCCGCAGGTTTCCCGCACCATTCTGGTCATGCTGATGTTCGTCGGGGCATGCGCAGGCAGTACAGGAGGCGGAATCAAGGTATCCAGATTTCTTATCCTGCTGAAAGCCGCCAAAAAAGAACTGATACAGCTTCTTCACCCCAGAAGTGTCCGCAAAATAAAAATTGACGGAAAAGCAGTAGAGCATGAGGTCGTCCGTTCCACCAATGTTTTCATGGGTATTTATATCCTTGTGTTTGCATTTTCCATTTTACTGATTGCCTTTGACAATCTGGATCTTGCGACAAACTTTACAGCTGTGACCGCCACGCTAAACAACATTGGTCCCGGACTCGAGCTGGTAGGACCTACCGGGAACTTTTCCGTATTTTCCAATTTTTCCAAGCTGGTGCTGACCTTTGATATGCTGGCGGGACGTCTTGAGCTGTTCCCCCTGCTTTTGCTGTTCGTACCGGATACATGGAAAAAATTCTAAAAAACGCCATAAAACATTTCTATATCAGACAATGAAAAAACTCCTTTCAAAAACGGCATTTTGAACTGCCGCTCCGAAAGGAGTTTTTTATGCACACACTTTTTTAATATGCTATCATCGGAATAAACCGCGCTCTGTGCGAAAACGGCTCTCTGTTCCCAGCCGCCACTTCATAAATATTCCGGCTGCATTCCGTTACGCTTTTTATCATTTCAGGATATGGCTGTAAACAAATGTCAAATATCCCGATATTATAGTTTTCACCATCAAAACGGCCCAGCGTAAACTGGTCATAGCACTGGAACCAGTGACAGCCCACGCCGTTTGGATGCGCTGCAGCCTGTTCGCAGTAAAAGCGATAAGCTATCCCCCTGTCCTTCTGCGTCAGAACGCCTTCCAGTCCCGTAGCCGTCGGCCCTGCATCCAGCGCCCCGAAATGAAACTCGCCTATCATCACCGGAAGATCTACGCCCAGCTTCACAATATTATCTATTGCCTCCGTCGGGTTCTCCGCATAACAGTTAATCGAAAAGACATCAAAATTCTCCCAGCCGGTCACAAGATCCGGGTCTGAAATCCACGCCCAGCGCATTCCCAAAATCATATGATTGGGATCTGCTCTTCTGCATGCGTTGGACGGAATTTCCACATAAGCCCGGAGCATTCGTCTGGAAAACTCCCTTAAATCTTCCCTCGCGCCCGGAAAATGTTCCGACATCTTTTCCATAGGACGCCTCAATGCATCCCAGCCATCCAGATCAGTTCCCCATGCAGCATTCAGCGCATCGCAAGTTCTATACTTTTCCTGTAAAAATGTGATCAGCGCCCTCCTGCATGCTGTCTGCTCCGGATTGTGCAGCACTTCGTCTGCCAGTACCAGATTATCGACAAACGCCCATGAAGGCTCGTTTCTCAGGAAATATCCTATCATCCACCGATCGCTGCTGCGCGCGCGCAGCGACTGTGCGCAGCGTTCCGCATTTTGTGCGTATTCTTCTGAAAATACATCGGGAAAATCCCTGAATATCATTTTTTCCGTTCCGGGAAACTCTGCAAGGCTTGTTACATACGGGATTTCCTGTGTTCCGAACAACGTCTGGTCGCTCCAGTTCCCAAGCGTGTTAAAGCCGCATCGCTTCAGCTCTCCCGCCGTCATTTTCTGCCATTTTTCATACCAGTCCTTTCCGAATGCCCGGTATAAATTTGCCTGTCCGAAGGAAAACAGCGTGCAGTCTCTCCGTGCTCTGTCGCTGGGCGGCCAGTTTTTATTGTGCCGATAGCAGCTTCCGTATTCCGGGTCGTCTTCCTCTGGCAGCCATTCCAGCCATTTTTCCACCCCGTCTACGCGGCAGTCTCCATTGACGTTCACGCAGTCCGGCCCCAGCGAAAAAAACGCATACCCGTCCGGGTCGGCCAACCACCACCTGCCGTCCTTTTTCACGGAAGAAAAAAATCCCGTCCCTTCCGTCAGCTTTTTCTCCTTCCATCCGCCGTATCTGTCCCATGTTTCAAAAGGATATCCTGCCAGAGAAGCTTCCAGCGAAGCGTTCAGCCTGCTCTTTAACTCATCCTCGTCTTTTGTCTTTCCTTCCCATTGCCTGAGGCAGTTCTGTCCCAGACTGTCCACACGCTTCTTCTCATCCGTCAAAAATCCGTCCGGATACTGCTCCGTCAATTCCAGCTCTTCAAAAACCGCATGCACCTCATGGAAGCACGCAAGCCCCACAAGCTCCACCCGTTCGATTTCAGACCTGTCTACCCTGCAGCCGTGGCAGACGACCTTCTGCTGCCCTGCGCTCGCCTCAGGAAACAGCGCATGAGCGTCCGTCCAGTCAAGGTCCAGACATATTCTGGAGCGCACGCCGCCCAATATCCCAAACCGCACGGTAAATGCCGGTTCCGTCTCTCCCTTTCTGTAAAAATTCCAGTTAAACGCCATGCTGTGCTCTTCCTGCACCGTCAAAAAAAAGGTCAGATAGCGCTCCCCGGACTGTATGCATTCCGGCAGCAGGATGCCTCCCCCGTCCGCAGGAAGGAGCAGACTTGCGCCCGCTCCTGCTTTTTCCAGCAGCTCCGTCCCTTCTGTCAGCCGTTCTGATGTTATTTCTATCTGTTTCATGCCGCCACCTCTTTTACAGCTCCATTCTGCCTTCCATTCCTGAAAAATCCACTGTCCGCACCGTACCGTCTTTTAATTCTATCGTAAACGGTCCGTAGCTTCCCTGTCCCTCCGGATCGGTATACGTTATTTTTTTCACAGGGAACAGCTCCTCTGCCGTAAAGTCCTCCAGGCTTTCCTTCGTAATGACCTGGGATATCAGCGCATACGGCCCGAAATGATATTGCCTGCGCCGAGCGGTCTTCGCATAAAGTACGATAGACTTTGCGGAATCCGGATTCGTCCCTTCGCTGCAGGTCCATGCAAGCTCATCCCAGCCATCGTAGACTGTCATTGCGAGCTGCTTTTCCTTTCCGCAAAAATCCCGCCCTTTCAGCACGACCGCCTTTGCGCCCTGCTCCTCTAAGCAGATCACCTCCGTACCGTTATCCGGAAAACCGTAAGCCCCCAGAGTCAGAGAAACGGGATGCCCGTACAGCCGCAGCCTGTCCGCGCGCATCATTCCATAAGGGACCGGGAAATCCGCCAGGTCCAGCGCGTTCATCCAGTGACATTCTTTTCCTGTTTCATAATTAAAAAACTGACGCCGATACAATACGCCTTCCTTTTGACCATGCCACAAAGTCACATTTGCCCGTTCCAAAATATCCTCTGCGCCGTCCGCGCGGGTCAGGTCGCGCAGTACATACTGCTGTGCCTCTACTTCGCCCTTTGCCATGGAAGCATCTTCCAGAACAGGGGCTGACTCCCACGGATATTTTGTGTTGAAGCACAGCTTGGAATAATTCCACATGCCGTGAATATCGTTTTTCCCTTTAACTATCTTTCCGCTCCGCAGTATCGTCTCTCCGTTCGCCTGATGGTTCGATACGCAAAGCGCCGGGCCATCCAGACAGGTCACATTTATTTCCTTTCCGGAAAGCTTCTCCCATACTCCGTTATTTTCCTTTGCCGTCCAGAACGGATGCTCCGCAGGAAGGTGCAGGCACAAAAATGCCTTTCCCAGCCAAAACGGGGATTCAGCGCAGGAATACCCCTGTACGAGCGGCATGAACTGCCCGTAAAATCCCAGCGTCGGCACACCCTTGAACCGGAAATCCTCCCTCGTCAGAAACTGCATCAAAGAGCCCGAGGAAATCCGCCTTGCAAGCCCCGGGTCCGCCTTGCTGTGTTTCAAAAACAGATTCCCGTCAAAAGCGCTGGTCGCCGCATTCCGGTAAATATTGCTGCGTCCCCACATATTCGTAAAACCGTCCCGGTCAAAAAACTCCGCATAGGTATCCATCAGCTCATTGGAATTATCTTCAAACTTCTGCGCGATATAGGGCATATGCTCATAGCCATACCACAGGTTCCATATCGGCGCATACACGTTAAACGCCCAGCAGGAATAATAATCAAAGCAATGACCGTCACGATACCAGCCGCCGCCCGCATAATAATCCAGAACCGATTTGGCGTGCTCCAGCATCATCTCCTCGTCCACCGGATACCCTTCCATATGTAAAAATGCCATATCCAGCATATTGAAAAGCCGCCAGTTCTGAGGCACCGTATTACCGTGCGCATATCCGGTCAGAAATCCCGCAATGATATCCTTTTCCTCTTTTGTGTAGGTATCCCATATCTGCTCTTTGCAGACCCACAGGCATATTACCAACGCGCACGTCTCTACCGTCTGCTGGAACGAACGCAGCGGGTCGCCAGTCATCTCCTGCAGCTCCTCATAGCTTCCCACTGACTGCGGGTCGCCCGGTATACAGGAACGCAGGATATGCGACTTATAATAATCCCGCAGCCTGTACCCGGCAACTGTAAGCTCCGGGTCGTCATGTATCAGCGGTGCGGCGATGAACAGCGTCCGCGTCAGCCCTTCAAAATATTCCGCCTTAAATTCCCATACCGCATCCGCGCTGTGCGGGTACGTTACCGCCGTTTCCTTTCGCGGCATCACAACCGGGTCGTCAAACGATGCGATGTTTTCAAAAATCCCCTCCAGAAGATATTTTCCGGCCTCGACCCAGCTTTCCCGCGTCAGCCCTGTGTACGGGCTCAACTCAAAATCCAGTTTTTTCGGTGTAAATACCATATTACTATCCTCCCATTCCGGTCTATGATATCAAGAGATACAACGCCATTTATCCCGACATCTCCTCCATCCACAGTATACCAAAAAATTTCTCTCAGGAAGTGGAAAATACTGACCTTTTTATGGCTTTCCGGACAGGTTATATCGGACTCTCCTCTCCCCTTCCCAGCCTCTTATCCAACACCCGCGCTATCATGGAAACCCGGTCACGCTGCAGCTGATAAAAGAAACGGTTGTCACGCATCACGGTCTTGACTATCCCATTGTTCCGCAGCATATCCAGATGATGGGATATGGTTGCCGGAGTCAGCCCAAGCCGTCTGGCTATCTCTGCCTGATAGCAGTCCTTTTCCGCCAGCAAAAACAGTATCTTCAGCTTTGTCTCGTCCGTAAAACACTTGAGCCGCGCCGCCAGCTCTTCCACATCCTCTGTCCTGCTGCCCTCAAGACAATCCATCACAAAAAAAAGAAGCCCTGCGCCAAACACCTCCCGGCGACTCTTTTCATTTTTTCCGGCATCGCTGCCCGCAGCTTCATCGAGCTCATACTCGCTGTCCCATCCCCCGTTCATTCCAGTCAAAAGCGGTAGTATCTCCACCCTGTCCTCATCAAGTTCCACCTCCAGCCTTTTCTGCAGGCTTTCTGCCGCCCCCGGCTGCTGCAGAAAGCTCTCTGCATAACCAAACATCTGCCTGTGCTTTTCAAGATACGGCCCGAGCAGCTCTGCCGTCCTTTCCACCATGCTGCACAGCCTCTCCAACGCCGGATACGGATTCAGCCATACTTCCAAAATCCGATATTTAACCGTTTCTGAAAGCTCCGCTGCAAAAAGCTCCTCCTGCAGCTTCTGCCTTTCTATCTGTTCAGGCGTCTCCATCCCCAGCGCTATCTTTACAAAGCTGCATCCCTCATCCTTCATAAAATCCGATATCAGATATTCCGACGGTTTCTTTCCGCTTCCCGGCCTGTGATAACACAGCCACAAAAGCTGCCCGAGCTGAAACGTATCATTTACAGGAAATGCGAACAGACCGTCCTCTAAATCTTCCTGCTTACTGATTTCTCTCCTTATCTCCTCGCAGGCTTCCAGCATGCGCGCAGCCTCCTTCGACCGGCTGCGCCGAAGCAGCCCTTTCCGCAAAGCCTCATAATTTCTATCCTCTGCGCTGTTATATTCGACCAGAAGCCCTACAGCCTCCTCATATATATCCGGTTTTAAAAGCTTCATTTCTAACTTCCTCCCATCCTCTTAATCTCTGCCCATCTCCTCATATCCTGCTGTCAGGAGTCTCGCCGTCTTCCATCTGGAAAACAGGATGACACACGCTGATGCCCCGACCGCCGCTGACACAAACATCCCTTCCACGCCTGTGCACTCCACAAGCGCCGCCACCAAAAAGGATATTGCCGGCGATGCCGCAGTTACAGCCGAATTAAAAAATCCCGTTGCCCGCGCCATATAATCTTTATCCACCGCTTTTACAAACAAAACATTGAACAGGTTGCCTATCAGCCCGGTACAGACTCCCATCGCAGCCGACGCGGCGAACAGACCTATATATCTTCCTGCTCCAAGACCCGAAACAGCCAGAAGAAGTATCACATAAATCCCTTCCCCTGCATAGGCAATCAGTATTATCTTTTGTCCGCCGAGCTTCTCCGACATCTTCGGATACAAAAGCATTCCTGCTGTCATCCCGAGCGTCTGGGCGATACCCATCATCGAAATCACTTCTCCTGCGCCGCCAAACACCCGTGCCGCATATGGGGCCTCAAGCGCTCCGACCATCCCTCCGACCATATTGAACAAAAGCGCTGCTGCGACCAGTAGCAAAAACAGGTCGTTCTTTTTCAGATAAGAAATACCGCCCTTCATTTCCGCCCTGTACTCCGACAGCTTCCGATAAAGATTATCCGCTTTTTTCCGCTCTTTGATAAACTCCTCATGGCGGATACACCAGAGCAAAACGGCAGACACCAGAAACGTCGCCATATCTATCCAGAATGCTCCTGCTATCCACACAGCCGTCAGCACGCCGCCCAGCGCCATGCCGGCCATATCCGCAGCCATCGACAGCGTCCGGGACAGGCTCAGGCAGCTGTCATACTCCTCTTTTTCCAAAAGCTGCGGTATCAATGCCGTTCCGCACGGAATCCGCATTGCTTCCACAGTATTCATCAAAAACGTCGTCAAAAGCAGCATCCACGGCTTTAATCCGCCCGTCAAAAACAACGCCAGCACGCCCCCGACCATGCACCCGCGCAGCACATCCGCTTGTATCATTAGCCGCCTTTTCCGGCAGCGTTCTGCAATCGGACCTGCAATCGGCTGAAACAGCGCCGTCGGCAGAATGTTGAGCGCCGCTACGACTGCGCTCAATGCCGCACTCTGACTGATTTCATAGGTCAGCCATGTAAACGCCACCCCGTCCACGCTGTCCCCGAACGCATTGATAACATTCGCCGCCGTCAGCTTCATAAAATCTTTGTTCAGAAAAAACTTTTTGTACATAGGGCTCCCCCTTCTTCTACAAGTTAGATTTACAGCTAATCAAATCTTATTTATATTAGATTTGTATCTAATTATATTTTTATAATACATTTATGTTTTATATTTGTCAAACATAAATACGATATTTATCTAACTATTTATTTTTCATCATCCTGCTTGGCTGTGCACCTGTATGTTTTTCCGAAAAAGTATTCTCTTTGATGCGCCCTGCGCCGATCGCGATTGCCGTCACGCAATATCTTCCCGAGAAACGCAGGTTCTCCTTCGCGCAAGTGCATATGAAAAAGGAGCCCCGCGTTTTATGCAGGACTCCCTCCAGACAGTCTTCAAGACTGCTTCCCTATTCTTTTATCCAAGATCCGGCTCATCGCACAGTTCGATTGTCCCCGGCGCTTTTCCTTCCGTCTCGAATATCAATATCGTATTTTCTCCCTTTTTCAAAAGCGGTGCGGGAATATACAAACGCTTCTGCGGTCCGATCTCCCAGAACCGCCCGAGATTGAAGCCGTTGATAAACGCACATCCTTTGCCCCAGCCTTCAAAATCAAGGAACGTATCTCCCGTTTCCTCTGCATCAAATGTAAATTCATAAAATCCCGGAGCGCCCTCTTTTGGCTGCTTTGAAAAATCCAGCCCGGTCAGGTCTTCCATCGGCAGACAGTATGCCTTCCAGTGATAATGCTGATGGTCGTTTATGGTCACGCACTGGTCGATGCCCTTCCGCTGCTTTTCCAGCGCGGGGCCGAAGTTGACGCGCCCCATATTTTCCACGAGGATCGAAAGCTTCTCTCCTTTTTTGACCGGAGGCTCAAAGGTGTGAACGTCCAGAAGCTCCCTGTCATAAAGAGTTGCAACGGGCTTTTCATCCACAAACACGTTCGCCCGGTCGTTTGCCCCGTAAAGCCGGATTTTTTCCATATCGCCGCCGCGCTTCCATTCGCTCTCATACATGATATAGCCGTAGCCCTGTCCCAGCCGCTCCATCGATTTGGGTGCGATCATCTCAACAGGCTTTGCCAGATTGTCCAGATTTTCAAACAGTCCCGCGCTCCGCACTGCCTCCAGCCTTCCATAGGACTTCCGCACTGTCTTTGTGGAAAGCTCCACCTCCGGTATCGGGGCATGCTTTGCGATAACAGCTTTAAACGCCTCATATTTCTGCGTAAGCTGTCCGTCCTCCGTCAATACCGCATCATAATCATAGGAGGTCACATCCGGCGTCAGCACGTCATAATAGTTTGAGCCGTTCATAAAACCGAAATTCGTCCCGCCGATAAACATGTACAGGTTCACGCTTCCCTCGGACAAAATCTCATCCAAATCCTTCGCATGCTCCGCCGTATCGCCGGTCTGATGGCATTCCACGCCCCAGTTGTCAAACCAGCCTACCCAGAACTCCATGCACATCAGAGGCTTGCCGTCTCCCATCTTCTGCCGCATCACCGCAAACTGCTGTTTTCCTTTTGAGCCGAAATTTCCCGTCTGCAAAACGCCATCGACTTTTCCACAGTCAAAAGCATCTCCCCACGGTCCGTCGGAAGTCACGAGCGGGACGCTGCATCCGCATTCTATCATCAGGTTTTTCATATATTCCAGATATTCGCTGTCATCACCGTAATAGCCGTATTCGTTTTCAATCTGCATGAAAATGACCGGACCGCCCTCCGTTACCTGCAGGGGCGCGATTACTTCAAACAGCTTTTCATAATATTCCTTCACATGCTTTAAATAGGGATCGTACATACAGCGCAGCTTCATACCGTCTTCTTTTAGCAGCCACCAGGGCAGACCGCCGAACTCCCATTCCGCACAAATATAAGGAGACGGACGCAGTATCACCCATAAGCCCAGTTCCTGGGCGGTCCTTACAAAGCGGGTGATATCCAGCATCCCCGAAAAATCAAATACACCCTTTTCCTTTTCATGCAGATTCCATGGAATGTAGGTTTCCACTGTATTGCAGCCCAATGCCTTTAATTTTTCCAGCCTGTCTCTCCAGTATTCCGGAAGCACTCTGAAATAATGCATACCGCCGGAAATAACCTTCATTTTTTCCCCGTCCAGATAAAACTCATCCTTTATTTCAAATGTATGTCCCATACACACGTTACCCGTACAGACTAAACAAGCCTGCCTTTCCTCATATTTCTGCGCTCATCCGCACAATTCCTCCCTGCTAAGATTCTCCATTTGTCTTTTCAGGGTAAATGAGGGATGGACTTTTGACGGCCCATCCCCCTGCTTGCGGCCGATATCATATCTGCCGCCTCTTCGGCTTATTCGCCGTAAACTTCGTCGATCTGTCTCTGGATTTCTTCTGTCACGATATCGATGCCCGCATCCTTTAATGCCTGCTGGAATTCTGCAACGATTTCTTCTGCAGTACCGGAGTATTTACCAAAGGAAATCTGCTTCATGTAGTTGGTGTAGATTTCATTGATATTGGCAATATAGGACTGGATGTTGTCATTGTTTAAGATAAACTGTCCATAAGGATAGTCGATCTTCTTGCTGTCATATTCCGCATACAGAGCGTCAATCTTCTCCCAGTCTCTGGAAGCGTCCCTGATCTCCAGGTCGTCGTTTCTGCCCCACCAGAAGTTTGTAACAGCGTTTACGTTCTGGGTATCCGCATTGTAGCCTTCCGGAGTTGTCTTCATTCCGTCGTCTGTCTTCTCCCAGGATACGCCTTCCTGACCGTAGCACAGAAGCTGATAGCATTCCTGATCGTTGCGGATCATATCGTAAACCATCAGGGCTCTCTCCGGATTCTCGGAACCGGCAGAAACCGCCATCGCGCCGTGCGTGATATTTAATGCCACTACGTTACCTGTTTCCTGACCAAAGTAGAAGAAGCCTGTTTCTGCATCTTCGTCAGTATCGTAGATTGTGTTCTGAGTCGTATGGCTTACAAGGTCTGTCCATGTCTGGGTATGATGCTGCTCTGCCGCAACTTTACCTACTCTGTAATCGTCACGGTTTGTAGATGCGGTGTTATTCAGAACATCTGTCTGCCATACACCGATCTCATCCCATTCTTTCATCATCTTCGCATATTCTACCAAAGAATCTGTCTCTGTCATGTAAGGAGAGTAAATGGTGTACAGATCATCCTTTGTACCGCCCCACATTGCATTTGCACTGATACCGTCAATGGAGACATAATCAGAGTGAGAAGTAATCCAGCCGCCGGCCATCTGACCATACTGGGTACCATCGGAATCCCACGGGGTAATATCAGGATAAGTTTCTTTTACATATTTAAAATAGGTTGTCAGGTCTTCCCAGCTCTGAACGCCGTCTGCAAGTCCTGCCTCCTTCGCCCAGTCCATACGGTAGATAAAGCCGTGGTTGGTCCACTGCGCGTAGTTGTCTTCAGGCATCAGATAAATCTCGCCGTCATATTTACACAGCTCCCAGTGCTCGGGAGATACGCTCGCCCATGTCTTGGGCGCATAGGTCTGCAGCATTTCCTCAGACAGCTCAAGGAACGCGCCGTTTTTCGCATTCGGCCACGCATCCAGCCAGTCGGAAGCCGTACCTACCAGATCCACAGAACCGTCCATCTGAGCCAGCGTCAGATTGTAGTTGGAAAGATAATCTGTCCAAGAGATGTAATAAATCTGCAGCTCTGCATTTATCTTCTCCGTCAGGATATCGTTTAATTCCGCCAAAGCTGCATCAGTCGTTGCTGCCAGCTCGCCTGAGGGCTTATCGCCCGTTGTCATGTAATTGATCACCACATGCTCGGATGTGTCCACCTCGGACCATGCATCCCACGCATCGCCTGTTGCCGCAGCCTCTCCGCCTTCTTCTGCAGCATCCGTCTCTGCGCCTGCTTCCGCAGCAGGCTCTTTTGCGGCCGTTGCCGCAGTGTCAGAAGAACCGCCGCATGCGGTCAGTCCTGCTGCCATCGTTGTTGCCAGAAACAGTGCAAGAACTCTCTTTTTCATAAAAAACCTCCGTTCATGAAATATAATTTATTATTTTTTCCCTTGCGGGTAAATAATCCTGTGAAACTGCTTTCAAAATCAATCTTTCTCATCCCTTTACCGCACCTACGGTAATGCCGCTGATGAAATATTTCTGTACAAAAGGATACAAAAGAACGATCGGACCGGTCGCCAGCACCGCGTTCGCCATCTTTACGGACTCCTGAGGGATATCCGCCAGATTGACATACTGCCCTGCCACCGAGTTTTTCAGCGCCTGTGTCTTATTGACGATTTCATACAGCGTATACTGCAGCGGCTTGATATCCACCTTGGAGCTTAAAAACAGGGAGGACTGATACCATTCATTCCAGTAACCCAGCGCAAGGAACAAACCTATCGTTGCCAGCGCCGGTTTCAGCATCGGAAGAATGAGCGCCGTAAATATCTTCATGTCTCCCGCACCGTCTATTTTCCCGGATTCCGTAATCTCATGCGGTATCGCCTTGACAAAGTTTTTCATCAGAATGATCAGCCATGGCGACATCAGAAGCGGCAGGAGCACTGCCAGATAGTTGTCCTTCAAGTGATACCACTGCACCATTACCAGATAGTAGGGTGCAAGTCCTGCGGAAAACAGGCTCGTAAAGTAAATATAGAAGGAAATCGCATTGCGGAAATGAAAATCCTTTCTCTGCAGCGCATAACCCGTCATCGCAATGATCGCAAGGCCTGCCAGCGTGCCCACTATCGTCATCACGATCGTAAGCGCATAGGACCACCAAATTGCGCCGCTCTTGCATACCATTTCATATGCTTTTAATGTGAAATCCTTCGGGATAAGCTGAACGCCTTCCGCCCGGATCGTCAGCTCACTCGTAAACGACGTGCTGATGATAATGATAAACGGAATGATGCAGCAGACCGCATAGATCGTCATAAATGCATATCCGAAGCCCCGTATCACCCTGTCCGATGCGCCAAGCTTTACCTTCGCCCCGGAATCGACCATATCTTTATCCTGTTTTTTTGCCATGATTCATAACCTCCGATTCAGATCAGAACAGGGAATAATCCGGTTCTATCTTCTTTACTATATAGTTGACCGTCATTACGATAACAAAGCCAACCACCGACTGATACAGGCCGACTGCCGACGCCGTCGAGAAATTGAAGTCCGTCATTGTCGCACGGTATACATATGTTTCTATGATGTCCGTCGTATTGTACAGGATCGGGTTCGTTCCTACGATATTATAGAACAATCCGAAGTTTCCTTTTACGATACCGCCCAGCGCAAACAGCAGCAGGATGACCATCGTCGGCTTCAGGGAAGGAAGGATGATATAACGTATCCTTTGGAAACCGTTCGCGCCGTCCACTTTCGCTGCCTCCATCATCTCTCCGTCGATACCCATGATTGCCGCAAAATAAACAACCGATTGATATCCTGTCTGCTGCCACAGATAAATGATCACCATCAGTATCGGCCATACCGTCGGATCGGAATAGGGCTGCCACTTTTCCAGTCCCATATTCGCCAGTATCGTGTTCACGAAACCGGTATCAAAGTTCAGCAGGTTAAATACCAGAAGACCTATCAGTACCTGTGAAATAAAGTAGGGAAGGAACATGATCGTCTGGGATACCTTCTTAAACCATTTGCAGCGCATCTCATTTAAGAGTATCGCCACAAATATCGCAAGCAAATTGCCGAGCAGGATAAACGCCAGATTATATAATATCGTATTCTTCGTCAGATCCCACAGCTTCCCGGAGCTCAGCAGGAACTCAAAATTATCGAGTCCGATAAACTTGCTCCCGAAGATCCCCTTCCGGTAATTGAACTTTACAAACGCTACATAAATGCCCGGCAGGGGCACATAGTTAAAAGCAAAGAAGAACAGCACTGCCGGAGCACACATCAGAAGAAGGGTCCTGTGCCGCTTCACTTTCTGGAAAAAGGTCAGTTCGCTTTTTGACTTTTTCATGATTCAACCTCGCTCTCTCTTTGTATCCGGTTGCACCAGTTTTGCAACCGATTTCATATTCATATAATAGCACTGTGTCATAATATTTTCAATATCTATTTATATAAATTTTACATTTTTGCACTTTTTTACAATTTTGAATTGCTCATTTTGTATATTTTTCACTGTCTACTGTAAAAGAAAAAGGCTGCACCCGTTTGGATACAGCCTCTCAGGTCATTTTTTATGAATTCGGTATCAATCCTTTTGTACCGTTCTGGCTCTTCCGCTGCTCTCCCGTTCTATCAGAACCGGAGTTACCGTTACAAATCTTCTCCCTTCTCCTCCCTCTATCTCATCAACCGCCGTTTTAACCAGCTTCCTCCCAAACTCCGCATAATCGTAATCAATGCTCGTCAACCGCGGTATCATCAGCTCTGCAATATAGGTATTATCAAAGCTGACCAGTGAAATATCCTCCGGTATCTGGTATCCGTGCTCCATGATGCTCCGCACGATCCCGGCTGCCGCAAAGTCGTTGACAGCCACAACCGCCGTTACCGGAATATTTTTTTTCAAACAGACGGTTCATCTGCTCATACCCGCTCTTTTCATTATAAGAGCCTTCCAATATCAGCTCCCGATCATACGGGATGTTGTTTTCCTTGAGTACCTGTTTATATCTGAGGAGCTTTTCATACGTTGAAAGCACCGCCATGTTTCCGCCCACAAAGGCGATTCGTTCATGTCCCAGTCCGATCAGATGATCCATCAAAAGATCCATCGCCCCCATACTGTCTATCCTGACCATACTGCACGCCGTCCCTTCCAGTTTTCCTGTTACGACGACCGGAACACTCGCCATCACCTGATTGACAAGCTCCACATATTCCAGATTGGAAACAAGATCGTCCACTCTTCCCCCCATCTGGATGATAGCATCTACCCTCTGCGCCTGGAGCTTTTCCAGCATACGCTCCTCCAAATCTATCTCCCCAAGCGTATTAAACAGCAAAACAGAATATCCTGCCTCCCGTGCCGCCTGCTCGCATGAGACAAAAAGCTCAGCATAATACGGGTTCCTGACATCGGCAGACAGGATGCCTATTACCTTGCTCTTCGTATCCGCCAGTCCTTTCGCAAGCGCATTCGGCCTGAAATTATACTTCTCTATCAGAGCCTGAACCTTTTCCTTCTTCTCCGGACGCACGTTCGCACTCTTGGTCAGCACCCTCGAAACCGTTGCTGCGGAAACTCCCGCTTCCCTTGCAATATCATATATCGTTATGGCCTTGCTCCCCTCATTCCCTCTTGACGCCTGCATCATAAATGATCTCCTTTCTGAAATCGCTTTCAATTTCTTTCATTATAGTTTAGCATCCCTTCCACGTCAATATGGATAAATTACCAAAAATTCGCAAATTATTTTTCCATAGCTCTTCTGTTTCCTTTATACTGGCATGGTAAAAAAAATATAAAATGGCACTTTCAATCAGTCCATTTCTTGCGTATGATATGGAAAAACCTACAGCAAAGGAGCACCGACATGAAAAATGAAAAGCTTCAGAAAATCGCCCTTACCGGCGTATTCGCAGCTCTGTCCTACGTTGTTTTTACCTTTTTGCAGTTTAAGATACCTCTCCCCGGCGGAGATGCGACCTCCATCCATCTGGGTAATGCGGTCTGTGTTTTAGGCGCGCTCATCCTCGGAGGTCCTTTGGGAGGGCTTGGCGGCGCCATCGGTATGACTATCGGCGATCTGTTCGACCCTATCTATGTAATATATGCTCCCAAGACCTTTCTTTTAAAGCTCTGCATCGGGCTTATCACCGGTATCGTTGCCCATCGCTTCGGTCATATCACCCATCTGACCGATAAAAAAAAGATAGCCCGCCGGGTGACGCTTGCCTCCCTAAGCGGACTCTTGTTCAATACCGTATTTGACCCTCTGGTCGGCTATATCTACAAAATCTTCATCCTTGGAAAACCTGCGGCAGAGGTGACGCTCGCATGGAATATTGCTTCCACCTCCATCAACACCGTACTGTCCGCTATCGTTGCAGTAACCATCTATATGGCGCTGCTGCCCTCTTTAAAAAAAGCAGGACTGTTTTTCAGAATTGGAAAAGAAGGTGAAAACGCATGAACTGCAAAATTCCCCCAAAGGTCGCTGCCATCAACAGCTTTGCGGGCTACGGACGCTGTTCTACCACTGAGGTCCTTCCTATTTTGAGTGTGATGGGAGTACAGGCATGTCCTGTCCCCACCTCCGTCTTTTCAAATCATACCGGCTTTCCGTCCTTTTTCTGTCAGGACTTTACAACGCAAATGCCGGGATATCTGGAACAGTGGAAGCACCTAAACCTCGTTTTCGACGGCATTTTTTGCGGCTTTCTTGGAAAAAAAGAGCAGATTCCCATCGTTTCCTCTTTCATAAAAGACCAGAAGAATGCCGGCTCTCCGACCGTCCTTATCGACCCCGTCATGGGAGACCGCGGTAAAGCCTACCGCACCATCACAAAAGAGCACTGCCTTAACCTAAAGGAGCTTGTAAAACTGGCAGACATCATCACGCCCAACATCACCGAAGCCTGTCTCCTGACAGATACGCCGTGGAAGATGCAGGGCTGGAACGATGCCGAACTGCAGGACATCTGCCAAAAGCTCCATGCTCTCGGTCCCGACAGAGTTGTTATCACCGGTCTTCCCCTTTCTTCTGAAAAGGAAGAAGGATTTTTAAATTTCCTCTCTTGCGCAGAAGACGGCAAACTTCATTTTTCATGCTGCGAAATGCCATCCGCCGGTCAGTCCCGTCACGGGACAGGCGATATCTTTGCAGCCATCCTTGCGGCAGATGCGGTAAAGGGTACAGATTTTAATGCCTCTGTCCAAAAAGCCGCCCGTTTTGTTGCCGACTGTATCCGCCTTTCCGATAGACTCGGCATCCCCGAGCAGGAAGGTGTCTGCTTTGAAAATCTGCTGGGGCAGCTTCTGCCCTAAGCATTCTCCTCTTCCGCCATCCGGTATCCTACACCGATTTCGGTAAACAGATATGCCGGTTCGGCGGGATTTTTTTCGAGTTTTCTGCGGATGTTCGCCATATTGACCCGTAATATACGGTTATTATCATCCATGTACGGTCCCCATACATGAGAGATTATCGCATCATAGGTCATCACCCGCCCCGCATTCCGTGCCAGAAATGCCACTATCTTATATTCCACCTGCGTCAAATGCACCTCGGTCCCTTCCACCTTTAAAAGTCGCTTTCCAAAATCCAGCTCCAGCGCCCCAACCTTAAATATCTCTGACGGTTGCCGCGCACCAGCCGCCACCGCACCGTGCCGGAGCGCCGTCCGCACACGGGCCAGAAGCTCAGAGGAACCGACCGGCTTTGTCACATAGTCGTCCGCCCCCAGATCCAGCGCCTCCACCTTATCCTTTTCCTGGCTCCGCGCCGATATCACGATGATAGGCAGCATTGACCAGCTCCGCACGCTTTTTATCACATCCATGCCGTCCCTGTCAGGAAGGCCCAAATCCAGCAATATCAGATCCGGGCATAAAGAAGAGGAGAGCGCGATTCCTTCCGCAGCCGTTTTGGCACATACCGCCTTATAGCCCTGTGCACGCAGGCTCGTTGCCATAAAATCACTGATATTTTCCTCGTCCTCAATCAAAAGTACCGTTTCCCTCGTCTGCACCTATTTCTGCTCCTCTCCTATCGGCAGCGCAAAACATAAAAGCGCCCCGTTTTCATGATTCTGTGCCCAGATACGTCCTCCGTGGGCTGTGATTATCGTCTTGCATATGGAAAGTCCAATCCCCATCCCTCTGTGACTGTCCGACTCTCTGCTCCCGTTCTGTCCTTCCCCGTCAAAAATTGTTTCCAGACGCTCCTTTGAAATCCCCGGTCCATAGTCCTTTACAAAAAAGAGCACCTCATCCTCCTCTTTCCGCGTTGATAGCTCGATACTCTTATCGCTATGTCCGTGGTAAAATGCGTTTTCCATCAGATTGATGAGTACCTGCTCTATCAAAAGAGGATCCATGGGGATCATCACAAATTCCTCCGGAAGTCTCACGTTCACCCTTATCTCCGGCAAACGCTTGCGGATGCGCTGTATTGCCTCCAGCATCACCTCTTCCACAGGCTCCAGCGATTTATTCACGCTCGCCGTACCGTTCTGTATCCTCGTTACGGTCAGCAGATTTTCCACCATATTTAAGAGCCAGTCCGCATCTTCTCCGATGTGACGCACCATCTCCCTCTTTTTTTCGGGAGACAAAACCGCCTCGTTTTCCAGATAGGAGCTGCTCGCCCCGATAATCCCCGTCAGAGGCGTCCGCAGGTCATGGGATACTGCCCGTAAAAGATTGGCGCGCATCGTTTCCTTTTCCGCCTCCATAAGCTGCTTTTCCTGCGCCGCCCCTATCCTTGACTGGCTCTTTGTATAGGATGTTGCCGCGCTTATCACCACCGCAATGACGAGCATACAAAAAAATGTTATCTTATAGCCCGTCGAGGACAGGTCCATCTCATAATACGGCTCTGTGAAAAAATAGTTGGTCAAAAGCACGCTGCTCATGGCCGCCGCTATCCCGGGCACATATCCTTCTGTAAAACGCGGGATGAATATCAGCGCAATCGTATAAAACATAATGATATTCAGCGTGCCATCCGAAATAAAATGGTATGCCGCGCATACTGCCGTTGCCGCCGTCAATATCGCAGCCGTCACAAGCGTGTTTTTCCATGTTACTTCCCATTTCCGCAGCCAATACGCCTTCTGATGGATCTCCTCCGTCAGTCTTCTTTTTATCTTGTCATATAAATCCTGAAGCTTCCTTATCATTTCATATCCTGTCGAATCAAAACAGCCGGATGCATTTCTTTTCCTGCATCCGGCTCTGCTTTGCTTTATCCTTCTTTCTTTACAAGCACCTTTTCAATCTCTGCGATATAGAGCGTGTGGAAATCCTTCTCAGGATACCAGCGTCCCACCACGTCTTTGTCCAGAAATGCCGACTCTTCCATCGGCTGTGCGAACAGCTTGCGGCAAACAAGCGCCAGACGGCTCTCCTCAAATACCGGCGCACCATCCTCTTTTCTCTCTGTCAGACCGCTTTTTGCTATCTTATCCTCATCCCTGCCGGATACCGTCCCCATGTAGTTCATCATCCCCCGCAGTTCTTCCGGGAATACGCTCAGCGAGAACGTCTCCGCCCGATCCATAAATGTCTTTGTATAGCGCTGCGGACGGATCACCACATATACCACGGGCTTCCCCCACATTACTCCGATACCTCCCCAGCTTGCGGTCATGGCATTACTTTTTCCGTCCTGGTGTGCGGCCACCAAAAGCCACTCTTTTCCTATCATCGTAAACGCATTATCTTTTAATTCATAGGGTGAAATTTCCTGAAACATCTTCTTCTCCTTTTACTGTCAGTCTACGATACCGTCATCCTCCGGAATGATGACCGCAAGGATAAAATAGAGCACCAGTCCTAAAAATCCGGCTCCTGCCAAAAGGCTGATAACCGCATATAAAACACGTACCACCGTCGCATCGACCCCGAGAAAGGTTCCGAGGCCGCCGCAAACGCCGCATATCATCCGGTTCGACCTGGAACGGTATAATTTTTTATTATTCATATCGCTCATCCCTCGCTTTCTTTCCCTGTTATCTTACCCCTATTCAAACAAAATTTCAATACTGCCCATGGAAGTTTCCAGGTCCATCTGCCAGTCCGCGCCGTTATCGACTGTCTTTTCCCTGCCGTCTGCAAGACCGTATTTTACGCCGTCGATCTTCACTTCTCCCATTTCCGAGCTTACCCTGTAATCAAATTCCTCCTGCTCCTGACGAAGGCGCAGCGTTATGCTCCCCATTTCCGAATCCGCTTCCACAGGGCCTTTGACGGTTCCCGCAAACACGATATTCCCCATTTCAGCTTCCGCTTTCAGCCCTTTTATCTCCGCTTCTTCGACCTCCACGTTTCCCATCTCGCCGGATGCCTCTGCATAATCGGCTTTCAGCTTTCCAAGCTCTATCGAACCCATTTCCGTTTTCAGGACCGCCGTTTTTGCCGACAGCGTTTCCGCCTGCACATATCCCATATCCGCATCCAGGACCGCAGTTTTCCATTCCGTGCCTGCAGGCACCGTAAGCGTCAGCTCCCTGCCGTTTGTCTTTTTATATTTCTTATGCGTTCCCACATCCTTTAAATACAGCGTTCCGTTTTCCACATAACACTGTATCCGGTCTGCGTTCCTTCCCTCCAGACGTATCTTTCCGGCGTCCCCTTCCACGAGCGTTAAGCCGTGGACGCCTATCTCGACTTCTATCGCCTCCGGCATTCCTGTAAAAGCGATATCCGTTTCAAAATCCCCGTCAAAGACCTCCTGTCCCATATTCTGCTCCGCGCCGTTGTAATAGCCATTGTCCATTATGCCATCAACTCTGTTTTCCACACCGTCAGACCATCCTTCCATGCGGTTCTCCAAACTGTCTGTCCAGTTTTCCACGCCGTCCTCAAATCCGCGCCATCCCAGCGCCATATTGATTTTTCCCAGCTCGGAATAGCCGCCCATCGCAGAGCCGACGCCCATCAGAATACATCCTGCGCCCACACATCCCGCCGCTGCAATAATCACTGTCTTTATCTTTTTATTCATCCTTTTCATTCCCCTTTCTGTGCAAAAGTCTGCTGCACATATTGACCGCGCTCCGGAATACTCTGGGGCATACCTTCACGATCAGCCAGCCGAACAGCAGGACGCATAAAATGCCGCCTCCGATGGTCACAAGACTCATCCCTATGCCAAGCACCGCGCCCGCCGGAAATGTTACAGCGTCCAGCACAGAACCTATCAGCGCGCATACTCCGGCCGCCACGCATACAACTCCCACAAAAAACATCACGCACAAAAGTATTACGGCTGTCAACGTCAGCGCAAAGATTACTGCCAGAAGGGATATCACCACCGGAACAACGATCGGAGCCGCAAAAATGCATAAGATAACGAATAGCGCTATCGTCCCTCCTGAGGTTTTGGACTTTTTACCGCTGCGGTAACGGTCATTTAACGTTTCCTTTTTCTCTTCTGCCGCTTCCCTGCTCGATGGTCTTTCCCGCTGAGGCTCCTTTTCATAAAAACCATTTTCTGAAAAATATCCGTTTCCGATGCCATCCTCTTTCAGCCCCTGACGTATGGATGCCGCCAAAGCCTCCGGCGTTCCAAGCTCCTGCAATACTTCTTCTTCATTCTCGCTCCCGGCATCGTCCAGATAACCGTTATAATACTGCAGCGCCTCTTCCCTTTCATTTTCTGATAAATCTGAAAGCAGCGCTTCCAGCCGCTGCATAAATTCTTTTCTGCTCATCAATAAATTCCTCCATCAAACAACGCCGTTATCTTTTCAGAATATTTTTTCCATTCCTCCCGATACAGCCCGAGCTGCGCGCTGCCTCTCTCCGTAATCTGATAATATCTGCGGTTTCTTCCGCCGCACTCCATGTCATACACTTCCAGACAGCCGTCTTTCTGCAGCCTGCGAAGCACCGGATACAGAGTGGATTCCGAAAGCTCTATCGCCTGCCGCACTTCCTGCGTTATCTTATAGCCGTACGTTCCCCGTTCCTCCCGTGAAACAACAGCCAGCACGATTGCATCCAGAAGAGCCGCTCCCGTGTTAAAAACCATCTGACCGCTTCCTTTCCAATATAATGTCTTCCTTTCAGAAGCTATATCTCGTATAATATTGTTTATACCAATAATATATTCCGTATAATATTGTTTGTCAACGACAGTTCATAAAAAAAAGCCGGAAGAAAGGGCAAAAAATTTCTGAAGATTTTCTAAAGGACAAAGAAAACTTCCCTGTTTCAGAGAGCGGTCAGACTTTTGCCACCGGAATAAAAACGGCTTCCCTCAAGCAATATCTCACAATCGTGTTTTTGTTCGATACGCATTTTTATGAGATACCAAATTACACTTCCTGTCACGAAAAAAGTCCTTCATGTTTCCACGAACAAGAGCTTGGGAAACATGAAGGACTTGTGTTTTTCAGTTTTTATTTTGCGTCCGCTTTGCGGGACGGAAGATTTTGAGCATCCTGAACACGCCGGAGCGTTCCAGCACGCTCATCACGGTATAGAGTATCAGCGAATCTATCGGCGTTTTTATGATGTTTTTGACCAGACGGGCCGGAAGCATCGCAAGGTAGCCCTTGCCGTATACCTGAGACAGCCAGAACGTACCGAGCAGCACGTTTACAAACAGCGCTACCGTCAGCTCCGCTGCAAATATCCTCCAGTAGCTGGTCGGCTTATGATAGAGAAAACACCCGTATATCGTTCCCGCCAACAGGCAGTTCAGGGTCAGTCCCGGAATCCATGCGCCGTCAGGATACAGAAAAAGCTTTACGATATCCATCATCGCCGCAAAAAGGCTTCCTACCACCGGACCGAACAGCACGTCTACCATCTCATTCGGCAGACCCGCCACCCCGACCTTTAAATAAGGCCCCAGCCGGATCGTAAACGAGTTCAGGATCAGCGCAAGAGCCGCAAAAAGCCCGCACGCCGTAAGCGTGCGAACATTCTTGAACTCCCGCGCGGAATCCGTAAAAAGGGCTGCAAATTTCTTCATCGCAATTCCTCCTTCTACAGACCTCACGCTGCAAAAGGAGATATTTTCCGCAGTTTTATAGAATCCAAAGGCCTTCAGCCCCGGACGCTCCCATTCCCTGCGTTCCATCTTCTGCTGCAGCGAGATGCGGCCCGCATACCGCAAGCGCCCGCCTGACGCGGCGCTTTTCGTCCCGTGAGCAACTCTCTGTCCCATGGGCACTTAACGCATACGAACCTACTCTGCAATCTAAATCAATATTTCGGGCAAAATGCCCTGCTACAATTCTGTATTATAGCAGGGCTAAAGTGAAAACACAAGATACTATTGCCAGGTCGGCTGTAAACAGCAACCTACACCCTAATCCATTTTTTTCAGTACTCTCTCAAAGGCGTCTTCCGACATATTGGCGTGTGCTGCGGCATCCCGGACGGTCAGCAGCCCTTCCCTGACAAGCCCGGTCAGAGTCCGCAGTATGCCCTGTTCTATCCCTTCCCCTATGCCTTGTTTTATGCCTTGTTTTATGCCTTCCTCCCTGCCATACTCAAACTCGGCTTCCCGCAGCTTTCTCTTTTCCTCTT